>SKEY01004445.1_pt1 | contig 10960 bp, 8 predicted proteins | sample 4843871 | NCBI WGS metagenome assembly SKEY01 (sample SAMN11008797, study PRJNA524170) | human gut metagenome | biome: Human fecal sample; material: Feces; isolation source: fecal sample from pouch patient p36 | host: Homo sapiens | place: Israel: Tel-Aviv | collected 2016-12-04 | reverse complement strand
TTATTAGACCTCCTAATAAGTAATAATAGTATTATAAGATAAATACATAAAGAATACAACAAAAAGGAGTAAATTTGTGAAAAAACGGGTCTTATTTTCTGAAAAAGTGAAAAGCAAAATAAGTCTGATTTTAAGCCGGATCCTGGGACTGATCCTGACGGTTTCTTTTTTAGCGGTGTGGCTGGTCACGAGTGTCCGACTCGTACTTTATTCGGATGTTGATCTGTACCGGGCGGAATATGAAAAATACGGGGTATTAGATGAATTGAACATGACAATGGGAGATACAATTTATGTAACCCGTGAGATGATGGCATATTTAAATGGAGAGCGTGAAGAACTGAAAGCAGAGACTACGGTGGATGGAATATGGAGAGATTTTTTTAATGAGCAGGATCGGCTGCATATGAAGGATGTAAAGCAGATTTTTGACTGGAGCAAGAGAGTCCGGTTTATGGCAGGAGTGACCGCAAGTTTTTCTTTTGTATTTCTGCTGATCTGCTTCTTCTGTGAAAAAACAGGTGCTGAAAAAACAATTTTGTGGAAGGTCTTATGGAAAGTGTACCGGAATATTGCGGGGCTGATTTTACTGGCAGGCGTTGTGGCCGGATTTGTGGTCAGCCGGAACTTTGATTACTGGTTTACATGGTTTCATGAAAAAGTTTTTACGAACCGGCTGTGGATGTTTGATGCAGAAAAAGACTATATGATCCGAATGTTGCCGGAGGGCTTTTTTTCAGATATGGCAATGTGGTCCATGTGGATTTTCGGTGCAGGTGCAGTTATCACAGGAGGATTTTTATGGGTGAAAAGCAGAAAAGAAACAATGAGAAGTTCCGTGGAAACTTTCCGGATGGATAACTGATTAGAAATGCTTATGATAAAGTTTAAATTTATTAATTATACGGATGTGCAATTATATGATACGATAAGCATAACAGGTTCATTCTAATTTGGTGTGAAGGAATAAGCACATAAGAGGAAAAGGAGATTGTATATGAGTAATGTAAAGCGTGTGTATGTGGAAAAAAAGCCGGAATTTGCCGTAACAGCGAAAGGGCTTGGACATGAGATCCGTCATTATCTCGGAATTAAAGATGTGACCGGGGTACGGGTTCTGATCCGGTATGACGCAGAAAATATATCAGATGAGACATTTGAAAAAGCATGTGGCGGAGTGTTTGCAGAGCCTCCGGTCGATATCCTTTACAGAGAAAGTTTTACAAAGAATGAGACAGATCGGTGCTTTTCAGTTGAATTTCTTCCGGGACAGTTTGACCAGAGAGCAGATTCAGCAGAACAGTGTATCAGATTTATCAAAGAAGATGAGACACCGGTGATCCGTACAGCGGTAACTTATGTGATCGAGGGAAATATATCAGAGGAAGAGTTTGAAGCAATCAAGAATCACTGCATCAATCCGGTAGATTCAAGAGAAGCTGCTGCAGAGAAGCCGAAGACACTGGTAACGGTATTTGAAGAACCGGCAGATGTAAAGGTATTTGACGGATTTAAAGATATGCCGGAGGCAGAACTGAAAGAGTTGTATGATTCACTTGGTCTTGCGATGACGTTTAAAGATTTCCAGCATATCCAGAAGTATTATCATGGAGAGGAAGACCGGAATCCGACGATGACAGAGATCCGTGTACTGGATACTTACTGGTCAGATCACTGCCGTCATACGACATTTTCTACAGAATTAAAAGATGTAAAATTTGATGACGGAGATTACAGAGATGCCATCGAGGATACATATAAAGAGTATCTGAAAGATCACAGTGAGATCTTTAAAGGAAGAGAAGATAAGTTTGTATGCCTGATGGATCTGGCACTGATGGCAATGCGTCGTCTAAAAAAAGAAGGAAAGCTTGCAGATCAGGAAGAGTCCGATGAGATCAATGCGTGCAGTATCGTTGTACCGATCAAGGTAGACGGTGTCGAGGAAGAATGGCTGATCAATTTTAAAAATGAGACGCACAACCATCCGACAGAGATTGAGCCGTTTGGTGGAGCAGCTACCTGCCTTGGCGGTGCAATCCGTGATCCGCTGTCAGGACGTACTTATGTATATCAGGCGATGCGTGTGACGGGAGCGGCTGACCCGACGGTTTCAGCGAACGAGACACTGAAAGGAAAGCTTCCACAGAAAAAGCTGGTGCGTGAGGCTGCACATGGATACAGTTCTTACGGAAACCAGATCGGTCTTGCAACCGGACTGGTAAAAGAGATTTACCATCCGGATTATGTCGCAAAGCGTATGGAGATCGGAGCAGTGCTTGGTGCAGCACCGAGACGTGCAGTGATCCGTGAAAATTCTGATCCGGGCGATATCATTATCCTGCTGGGTGGTCGTACCGGTCGTGACGGATGCGGAGGAGCAACAGGTTCTTCCAAGGTTCATACAGAGGAGTCCATCGAGACATGCGGAGCTGAAGTGCAGAAGGGAAATGCACCGACAGAGCGTAAGATCCAGCGTCTGTTCCGCAGAGAAGAAGTCAGCCATCTGATTAAAAAGTGTAATGACTTTGGTGCCGGAGGAGTTTCAGTTGCCATCGGAGAACTGGCAGACGGACTGCGGGTAGAGCTGGATAAAGTGCCAAAGAAATATGCAGGACTGGACGGAACAGAGATCGCGATTTCCGAATCCCAGGAAAGAATGGCAGTCGTTGTCGATCCGAAAGATGTAGATGAGTTTATGGCATATGCGAAAGAGGAAAATCTTGAGGCAACGGTTGTAGCAGTCGTTACGGAAGATCCGAGACTGGTTCTTGTATGGAGAGGAAAAGAGATTGTAAACCTTTCCCGTGCATTCCTTGATACCAACGGGGCACATCAGGAGACAGACGTAGAAGTAGAGATGCCGTCCAGAAAAGACAGCCTTTTTATCAAAAAAGAAGTAGAAGATGTAAAAGAGACCTGGCTGAATACTCTTTCTGATTTAAATGTATGCTCTCAGAAGGGTCTTGTGGAAATGTTTGACGGTTCCATCGGAGCCGGATCAGTGTTCATGCCTCATGGCGGAAAATATCAGATGACAGAGACGCAGGCGATGGTGGCAAAAGTTCCGGTACAGAATGGTACAACGGACAGCGTATCCATGATGAGTTATGGATTTGATCCGTATCTGTCAAGCTGGAGTCCGTATCACGGAGCAGTTTATGCGGTGACAGAATCAGTTGCAAAGATCGTGGCAGCCGGTGGAGATTATAGTAAGATCCGTTTTACATTCCAGGAGTATTTCCGCAGAATGACCGAAGATCCGAAGAGATGGAGCCAGCCTTTTGCTGCATTGCTCGGAGCGTATGCGGCACAGATCGGATTTGGCCTTCCGTCAATCGGAGGTAAGGACAGTATGTCCGGTACATTCCAGGATATTGATGTTCCTCCGACACTGGTATCTTTTGCGGTCGATATGGCACTGGAGCAGGATATCATCACACCGGAACTGAAAAAAGCGGGAAATAAGCTTGTATGGCTTAAGATTGAGAGAGATGAAAATGATCTTCCGGTTTATGAGAAAGTGATGGAGCAGTATGGAAAGATCCATGAAGATATTCAGAAAGGAAGAATCGTTTCCGCTTATGCACTTGATCGTCATGGAATTGCCAGTGCTGTAAGTAAGATGGCATTTGGTAACAGACTGGGAGTTCAGCTTGAGACAACGGTGGATAAAAAGGATCTGTTCGCACCGGCATTTGGTGATCTCATTGCAGAGGTACCTGCGGGAGAAGTGGAGAACCTTGTGGCTGACTATACAGAGATCGGAGCAGTAACTGAGGAAGCAGTGCTGGCATATGGGGATGTAACGATCAGTCTGAAAGAGGCAGAACAGGCATGGACAGGTACTCTTGAAAAAGTATTTGCAACAAAGTCTGCAGCAGATTCTGATAAAAAAGTAGAAGAAAAGTTGTTTAATACAGCAGATATCCATATCTGCAGCCATAAGATCGGACAACCGACTGTCTTTATTCCTGTTTTCCCGGGAACGAACTGTGAGTACGACAGTAAACGTGCATTTGAGCGGGCAGGAGCAAAGGTGATTACGAAAGTATTCCGTAATCTGGACGCAGAGGATATCAGAGGATCTGTTGGTGAATTTGAAAAAGCCATCGGACAGGCACAGATGATCATGTTCCCGGGTGGATTCAGTGCAGGAGATGAACCGGATGGTTCTGCCAAATTCTTTGCAACAGCATTCCAGAATGCAAAGATTAAAGAAGCGGTAGAGAAATTGTTGAATGAAAGAGACGGACTGGCACTGGGAATTTGTAATGGATTCCAGGCACTGATCAAGCTGGGGCTTGTACCATACGGTAAGATCATAGGTCAGACGGAAGATTCACCGACCCTGACATACAATACCATCGGCCGTCATATTTCTAAGATGGTTTATACGAAAGTTGTAACCAATAAGTCCCCATGGCTGCAGGGAGCAGAGCTTGGCGGAGTCTATACGAATCCGGCTTCCCATGGAGAAGGAAGATTCGTTGCAAGTGAGGAATGGCTGGACCGGCTTTTCGCTAACGGACAGGTTGCAACGCAGTACTGTGATCCTGAAGGTAAGATCAGCATGAATGAAGAGTGGAATGTTAATGGTTCCTATCGTGCGATTGAAGGTATCACAAGCCCGGACGGACGTGTACTTGGTAAGATGGCTCATTCAGAACGTCGTGGGGATCATGTTGCGATCAATATTTATGGAGAACAGGATCTGAAGATTTTTGAATCAGGTGTAAAATATTTTAAATAAAAATTGCGGTAAAATATTGCAGATTGTAGAAAAGTTCAGCGATTGCTGGACTTTTCTGCTTTTAGAACCGTCTTTCTGTAAATTCTGCAGTTGAGGATCGTAAAAGTCAGGCAAGGACGGCAAAAGTCGGAGATGATAATTAAAAAAATTGAAAAAAGTGTTGACATTTGCGATGAGATGATAGTATAATAAGCAAGTCGGTTGCGGGAAAGAGTAATCAGAACCGCAAGAGATACAGGTATAGGGGGTCTTAGCTCAGCGGGGAGAGCATCTGCCTTACAAGCAGAGGGTCACAGGTTCGAGCCCTGTAGGCCCCATATCAATTTAATATGGCGGGATAGCTCAGTTGGCTAGAGCACACGGTTCATACCCGTGGTGTCGCTGGTTCAAATCCAGTTCCCGCTACTTGGTTTGAGAAGCTCTGAGGAGCTTCTTTTTTGTTGCCTCCTGATAAGCTGCATCCGTCCCGAATGATCACTGTTGTATTTGCGATACCGGATGGTGTATACTTGAAAAGATGAGAGAATCAGGAGGAACAATATTTTGTACGAAAGAAAGTATCATAAGCACATCTCCGCAAGACATAACTGGTTTGACCTGAAGTTGAACGAAGTATGGCAGTATCGGGATCTGATCTTTTTATTTACGCAGAAGAATTTTACGGTAAGTTATAAGCAGACGATCTTAGGTCCGTTATGGCTTTTTATCAATCCATTGTTGACCAGTGTTATGTATATGGTTGTATTTGGAAATATTGCGAAACTTGGAACGGACGGGATTCCGCAGCTTTTATTTTATCTGAGCGGAAATGCAGTATGGAGTTATTTTGCCTCTTGTCTGAATGGAAATGTGGCAACGTTTACATCGAATGCACGTTTGTTCGGAAAAGTGTATTTTCCGAGACTGACTGTTCCGATTTCCAATGTTCTCTGTAGTGTGATCCGGTTTGGAATCCAAATGCTGCTGGTAGTGATTCTGCTCGGATATTATATATGGAAAGGGGCTGTCAGTCCTCACTGGGAAGCTCTTCTTCTGATTTTTTTACTTTTACTATGGCTTGGCTGCATGGGGATGGGAGTCGGGATTCTGATCTCCAGTGTGACGACAAAATACAGAGATCTTTCAGTAATGGTGGGCTTTGGAATGTCACTATGGATGTATGGCACACCGGTGGTTTATCCAATGAGCATTTTACCTGAAGGAATCCTGAAAAAAATAATCTTATTAAACCCGGTCACTGCTCCGATGGAAATGTTCCGTTATATTTTACTGGGGGAAGGAAATATTCTTCCGGTGAGTATCGGAGTTTCACTTCTTTTTACAATACTGGTAATGCTAGGAGGAATAGTCGTATTTAATAAAGTGGAAAGAACATTTATGGATACGGTGTAAAGGAGGACGGAATGGAAAAGGAAAATCTGGCGATCCGAATTTCAGGGGTGAAAAAGGAGTATCGTCTTGGGAATATCGGGGGAAGAACTTTGCAGGCAGATCTTCAGTCCTGGTTTGCAAGAAAGCGGGGCAGAGAAGATCCAAATGTAAAAATCGGGCAGGATGAACGGCTGGTCGGACAAAAATTTATGGCATTGAACGGGATTGATCTTACGATCCGTCAGGGTGAAATGTGTGGAATCATTGGAAGTAACGGTGCAGGAAAATCGACCCTGCTGAAACTGCTGGCACAGGTGACGGCACCGACAGAAGGAGAGATTGACCTCTATGGAAGAGTGACTTCCATGCTGGAAGTCGGAACCGGTTTTAATGGAGAGATGACCGGAAGAGAAAATATTTACATGAACGGAACGATTCTTGGAATGTCAAAAGCGGAGATCAGAAGCAAAATGGAACAGATCATTGAGTTTTCGGAGGTAAGGGAGTTCATTGATACACCGGTCAAGCGATATTCTTCCGGTATGTTTGTAAAGCTGGCTTTTTCTGTGGCAGCACATCTTGACAGCGAGATCATGATCATGGATGAAGTGCTGGCGGTCGGTGATATGGCATTTCAGAAAAAGTGTCTGGATAAGATGCGGGAAGTTGCACAAAAGGAGAACAGAACGGTTTTATATGTAAGCCATAATATGAATACGATCCGGAGACTGTGCGACAGATGTATTGTGCTGGATCAGGGAAAAGTGATCTATGACGGCGAAGTAGAGGGTGCCATCGCAGTGTATATGGATCATGCAGTTGGAGAAAATGAGACTGACATGGATCTGGCAGAAAAGCAGCGTGCCGCCCGCATTCTGAACCTTCAGCGGAATCAGGGACTCTTTATGGAGCATCTGACCATGAAGGGAAAGATCACTCCGGTTTTTGCAAGGGAAGAAACACTGGATTTGAGGATCAGAGTCAGGACCACGCAGCCTTTGAAAAATGTCATGTTCCGTCTGACGCTGCGTACGGACAGTGATTCGGGATTGGGAACATTCTGGTCAAAGCCGGTAGATTTTCCTGCGACAGGAGAGCAGGATATGGAAATGAGCATGCCATTACAGCTCTTTGAGAAGGGAATCTTTTATGCCAGCATTGGGTTTTATCAGAAGACAGCGGGCGGAGAACCACGGATACTGGATCATATTACCAGAGCATTTAAGATTGAAATCCCGGGCAGTGCAGGATGGAGTACCAATGCATACGGGTATCTGCGGTTCCCGGAAATGAAGATACAAAAAGTGAAGAACACAAGAAAAAAGGAGACCAATTATGAATAAAAAAGGTGGAAATGTGATCAGAATCGTATTAGGAGTATATCTGATCTATCTTGGAGTGAATATTTTTATTGAAGTTGTTCAGAAGAATCCGGCTAATTCAGGATTTATGGGAGCAGCCGGCGGTATATTTGTCATTGTCGGAGCGGTCTATGCATTTCTTGCGGCAAAAAAAGTGTTTGCTGAGATGAAAAAAGAGAAGAATGTCGAAGAAGAGCTTTCAGTTTCAGAAGCGGATGGAAATGAAATAAAATGGCAGGAGGCAGAAATATCCCATGCGAAGAAAGAATCAAAAGGACCAGTCATGGTAGAGGCAGGACCGGACAGGAATGAAAGAAAAGAGGCAGAAAAAGAGAACAAGGTGAACACCGGAGAAAAAATAGCAGATAAGGAAAGGGCAGATAAGGAAAAAGTGACGGCTGAAAAAAAGGCAGATAAAGAAAAGGCGGAGACCGAGGCAAAAGCCGGTAAAGGAGAAAATCCGGCAGAAAGGGACAAGGTGAAATAAAATGCGGGTAGGCATGGGATATGATGTTCATAAACTGACAGAAGACCGGAAACTGATTCTTGGCGGAGTTGAGATCCCTTATGAAAAGGGACTTTTAGGACATTCTGATGCAGATGTTCTGCTGCATGCGATCATGGATGCACTGCTGGGAGCAGCGGCACTGGGAGATATCGGAAAGCATTTCCCAGATATAGATCCGCAGTATAAAGGCATTTCAAGTATCAAATTACTGGAACATGTAGCAGCATTACTGGATGAAAATGGATATGTGGTTGAAAATATTGATGCGACGATCATTGCCCAGCGTCCGAAAATGCGTCCATATATTGATCAGATGCGGGAAAATATTGCAAAGGCACTTGGCGTGGAAACCGATCAGATCAATGTCAAGGCAACGACAGAAGAGGGCCTGGGCTTTACCGGAACAGGTGAGGGGATTTCTTCTCAGGCAATCTGTGCAATCGAGAAATATACCAATTATAGCAGTATAGATGTTGCAGCACCGGCTGCGGGGTGTGGAGGCTGTTGTGCAATGAACAATCAGTGAGATCAGAAAGACGAGGAAAAGAGGATGGAAATCCGTAAACTGGAATCTGCAGAACATGGAAAGACCCGATTTTTGTGGGAAAAGATTTTCAAGGAAGACAGTCAGACATTTGTAGATTATTATTATTTTATCAGGACAAAAGAGAATGTGATCTATGTAGTTGAAGAAGACGGAGCAATCCGTTCCATGCTGCAAAAGAATCCATACCGGATGAAACTGGAAGATTCGGTTTTTGATTCGGAATATATTGTCGGAGTCGCAACGGAAAAGGAGTACCGGAGCAGAGGGTATATGCGGCAGCTTCTGATCGCGGCACTGGAAGAGGAAAATAAGAAAAAGCATCCTTTTACTTTTCTTATGCCGGCAGCAGAAGCAATTTACAGCCCGTATGATTTTCGATATATATATCATCAGAAACAGATGGAACTGGACTCTGACGTTTTCTTTGCCTTAAAAAGAGATAAAAAAACCGGCGAAAAAGAAAGCAGAGACAGGGGAAGACAGGAAAGAGTTACACGGGATGCCGAACTGGGAGATGCAGAAAGGATCGCTGCGTTTTTTGAAAAAAATGAATCCCCGAAATGGGCAGTCTGCACAGTGAGGGACAGCGTATATTATCAGACCAAAATTCTGGAACAGCAGAGCGAATCCGGTGGAGTACGGCTGATCTTTGAAGAAAAAGATTTAGTCGGTGTCTTCTTTTATGCAAGAGAGGACATTCTTGAGATCCTTGAACCGGTTATCCTGCAGGAAAAAGAGGATGCATTCCTGGAGGCGGTGGAAGAACTGCGAAGAGAAAAGGAACTGGTGAAGATCCTGGGATGTACGGAGAAAATGCGGGAATTGTGGGAAAATGTCCATGGCGTGAGGACGGAAGAGAAGCCTCTCATCATGGCGCGGATTACGCATCTGCCGACTTTCCTGTCTGCGATGAAAGTTCCTGAGGAAGAGAAAGTAGACTGCTCCTTTGCGGTGATCGATCCTTTGCTTCAGAAGAACAGTGGTGTATGGAGAATGAAAAGTGACTGGGGAGAAGATAAACTTTGTGTGAGTGAGACGGAAGATTCCGAGGGAGTTTTTCCGATCGATGCACTGACCCAGCTTTTATTTGGAACTGTACCGATCAGAGAGATCGCAGAGCGGACGGATGTAATGGCAACAGAGCGGCTGGTGGCAGAACTGGAGAAAATCTGTAAACTGAACCGGGTTTTCTTAAATGAGATTGTATAATGCGGTTGACAAAAACTGAAAAGTTGAATAAGATAATGTAAGTGAGTAGGATTGTGGGAGTGCGTAGCACGGAGCAATCCGTAGGCATCAAAGTCGGGAGCTTTTGCCCCGACATCATGTAAGTGAGTAAGAAAAAGACCAGGAACGGGAAGAGTAGCTATGTTCAGGCTGCCAGAGAGTGGGTGTCATCGGCTGGAAGCATCCTTAAGTTATGAAGATTGTGAAGTGCCCCCGGGAGTTGATCCTGCGAAAGAGTAAGTAGCGGGATACGTTGACACGCGTTAAGTGTATTAAGTGAAAGAAGAGGATTCTTTTATTAGAGTGGAACCGCGGAGAAGACTTCGTCTCTATTTTGAGACGGAGTCTTTGTTGTTCTTAAACTTTTGAATAGGGTGTTAGGAGAGAGGAAAATGAGCATATTATCGTATGTGAAAGATGAAATTCAGGTTATACGGGAGCGTGATCCTGCGATCAAATCGAATATGGAAGTATTTCTTTATCCGAGTTTTAAAGTCATATTGAATTATCGGATCGCACATAAGCTGTATCTGAAAAAGCATTTCTTTTGGGCAAGATGGATCTCCCAGAGGGCTGCACGAAAGACCGGGATTGAAATCCATCCGGGAGCCACAATAGGAAAAGGGCTTTTTATTGACCATGGAAGTGGTGTGATCATTGGAGAAACGACGATCATTGGAGATAATGTGACTTTGTATCAGGGCGTAACACTTGGGGGTACAGGAAAAGAACAGGGAAAGAGACATCCTACTTTAAAAGATAATGTTATGGTCAGTGCAGGGGCAAAAGTAATCGGTTCTTTTACGATCGGGGAAAATTCCAAGATCGGGGCAGGATCCGTTGTGCTTGAAGAAGTTCCTCCGAACTGTACCGTGGTCGGTGTGCCGGGCAGAATTGTAAAGATGGATAATAAGAAAGTTCCGCGAAGCGATATGGATCAGATCCATCTGCCGGATCCGGTACTGAATGATATCCGTGAACTCCAACAGGAAAATATTCAACTTCACAAGCAGTTGGAGGATATGGTAGAATATATGAAATGCTTAGAGAAGAAAAGAAAGGAAGACGCAGCAAATGAAGATTTATAATACGATGTCAAAGAGAAAAGAAGAATTTGTGCCGTTGGAAGAAGGAAAAGTAAAAATGTATGTATGCGGTCCTACGGTTTACAATTTTATTCATATAGGAAATGC
>SKEY01004441.1_pt1 | contig 10974 bp, 10 predicted proteins | sample 4843871 | NCBI WGS metagenome assembly SKEY01 (sample SAMN11008797, study PRJNA524170) | human gut metagenome | biome: Human fecal sample; material: Feces; isolation source: fecal sample from pouch patient p36 | host: Homo sapiens | place: Israel: Tel-Aviv | collected 2016-12-04 | reverse complement strand
TCCAATCCTGTAGATTTCTTCAGTTACCTCAACAGGGTCATACTGGCTCCTGAAATGGGCACCATTATTTAAAAGAAATAGAGAGGTTTTCATGTCAGATAAAAAACTTTTAAAGTCAGAAAAAATCCAATTGAAGAACGATCAATTATGTACACAAGGAGTTAACTTAGAGAAAAAATGGGGTAAAAACTAGTAAATAATGGGTTGAATTCAGGTGCAATGGCAGGCTCTCCAGGAACAAATTCCGCAAATTTAGAAATAAAAGGATCAAAATCTTTAGAAAATGGGCATGAAAAATAGACTATTTAAAGAAAATTGCTTTAAGTAGTCTATTTTTTTTATGATTATACTCATCTAACTCTTTAAGCTTTTGAACAAACTCTTGATACAAAGAAGTCGTCCATTCTGTTTCAAAATCATCAATGTAGCATTTTATCCACTTCACTGGTGTAATAGGTAATTAACCCTTTAATATCCATGATATGCCATTTCCTATAATCATTGCTCTCATTGTAGGTTATCTTATTTTAAACTAAAAAAACGGACCAATTTTTGGATAATCAAGATGACTTTTTTGATCTATTACTATTTTTCTATTAGAAAATAAATTGGTCTCTGCTACACCAAATAGTTTCGATTGGGAATGACGTAACACTATTTTTTTCAATTTTTCTCTGATACGTTCATTTTCAACTGGTACTTGTTGTTGTGTCAATTTCGTAAGTCGTGACAAACGAGCTTTAACACGTGAGACTAGTCCGATTGGCAAAGAACAGTTGTAAAAGGTGCAAAAGGAAATGATTTAACAAAATAAAATGCAGAATTCATTGGACTAGCTAAATATGATGGCAAAACAGGTTATTACGAGTTCTTCGACATTGAAACCGGTAAAACACGCGGTGATGAAGGAACATTTTTTGTGACTAATGATGGTATCAAACGTATTTTAATTTCCACAACTCAAAACTATCAAGCTGTGGTAGAGGTAACGAAGTAACGGTTTTTGTATAGCATGAGCCTTATTCAGGTGATCATTCACCAGCGTTTACGTTTTAGTAAAAAAACTTAGAAGTTAATCTAAAAATAATTTTTAAAATAATAATCGCTAAACTAAACAAACAACAAACCCATGAAATCAGTATTTAACCAACTGATTTCATGGGTTCTTCTATTTTAAGACGTTAGGCATAGCCTTTTTATGCTCCATGGCTTCTAATAATATCATTTTACTAATGTATAATTAACAATCAGATTAGTGTCGTAGTATCCATTAAACTTATCTTAAAATTATATATTTCTTTTAAGATATTCAATTTTTCTATGGCTTTATATTCTAGTTTATCGTTCACCGAAAAATATACTTTTAATTTCGGCTCTGTTCCAGATGGTCATAGACATACCCAACTATCATCTTCAAAAATAAATTTTAATACATTCGAACTAGGTAAATTAATAGATTCTATTAATTTTTCAGACGGTCCATATATCTGTTGCGTAAGATAATCTTCAACTCTTTCAATATTTAGCTTATTAAAATCTTGTTGTGTAGTCTTATCTCTAAACGAGGTCATAATATCATTCATTTTTTCGAGACCGTTTTTCCCTTTAAATTCATAAGTGATTAGGTCTTCTTTATAATATCCATATTCTGTATATAATTCTTCAAGCCTAGATATCAAGGTTTTATTATTTATCTTACAATGTAGTGCAACTTCTGCTAACAAAATTGCTGCTTGTATTGCATCTTTATCACGAACAAATGGCTCAACTAAATAACCATAACTTTCTTCATAACCAAATAAGAATTTTTTGCCATTTATTTCCTCAGATAATTTAATTTGTTCACCAATAAATTTAAAACCAGTCAATGTATTCTGGACTTCTATATGATAATCTTCTGCTAATTTACCACCTAAGTCTGATGTGACTATCGTTTTTGCAATAAAACTATTATTTAACTCTTGATGTGTTTTAAATTGGATTAGATAGTCTAATAATAACAAACCAATTTGATTTCCATTTAAATAAACGGGTTGAGTGTCATTAAAAACTACAACCCCTAATCTATCAGCATCTGGATCTGTCGCTATCACAATGTCTGATTGACTATCTACAGCATAATCCAATGCCATTTTAAATGCGTTTCTATCTTCTGGATTAGGACTTTTTACGGTAGAAAAACCTGAATCTCCATCCGATTGTTCTTCAACGACACGAAGATTTAAAAAACCAAATGTTGTGTATGCTTGTGGTAGTAATACTGCTCCAGTTCCATGGAGTGGTGTATAAATCACACTTAATTCAGATCCTTTTTTTCGAACTAACTCTTTATTTTGTATAACAGATGTTAGTCTTTCAATATATATTTGATCTATTTCTTTTGAAAATAGCGTTACAGTCCCTTGTTCGATATACATATCTAATGGTTGTATATTGATAGATAATTCATCGGTAATATTTTCTAAAATTGCTAATAATTCATTTGCAACTTCCAGAGTAATTTGCCCACCTTCTTCATCATACACCTTAAATCCGTTATAATTTTTAGGATTATGACTTGCTGTAATCATTACACCAAGAAAGCTAGAAAATTTTCTAACAGAAAAAGACAGTTCTGGTGTTGGCCTCATTGAATCAGATAGATAAACGTGAATACCTTCAGATGCTAACACACTGGCTGTTATTTCAGCAAACTCTTTTGAAAAGTGTCGGTTATCATATGAAATAGCTACGCCTTTATTCATTGTATCTTGTCCATGAGATGCTATATAGATGGCCAAACTTTTAGCTACCCTTTTAATTGTGTATTCATTAATTCGGTTGATTCCTACTCCCATCTCACCGCGCATCCCACCAGTTCCAAACTCTAAATAACGATAAAATCGATCTTCTAACTCCTTTTCATCCTTTATATTCATTAGCTCATGCCTTAATGCCTTATTTAAATTAGTATCTTCTCTCCACTGCGTTAATTTATCTTTCCAATTCATAGATTAACCTTCTTCAAGTTTTAATAATATATCACTGATTTTTAAAGTACATCCTGCTATAGACGTATCTGCCACGCCATAATACATAGTTAAAACATCACCTGATATAATCCCACCACAACCAAATACAACGTCACCAAAAAAACCATTTTGCTCATACGAAAAATCAGGTTCCATAATCGGATCTTTTGTTCTGGAAATCACTTTAGTTGGATCATCTAAATCAAGTAAAACTGCTCCCATGCAATACCTATTTTCCGGGGTCGCACCATGATAGAGTTCTAACCACCCTTTTTCAGTTTTGATAGGTACTAATCCACCTCCAATACGTCCACTATCCCACATACCTTCTCTAATACCTAGAAGATGTTCGTGGTGTCCCCAACACTCTAAATCAGGGGACGATGCAATCCATATATCATAATTCCCCATACTTTTTAGTGATGGACGATGCAAAGCATAATAAGAGCCATTTATCTTTTCAGGAAATAATAAAATATCTTTGTTCTCAGGAGCAAAGGCATTTCCTAAATCCTCAAATGTTTTAAAATCACTTGTTTTAATAATTGAATCACAGATTCCCATTGGGGACACCGATGTATAACTAATATAATAATTATCATCAATTTGTGTACATCTAGCATCTTCTACACCAAATATTTGATAGTCATTAAAAGGATATAGAAAAGCTTCTTCATCCACAGTGAAATTTATACCATCCTTACTCCTAGCAATTCTAATGTAAGATAGAGAGGTTAGATAAATACTTCTATCTGGTTGGCCTGCTGGTTTTATCATTCTAGGATCAGAATAGTCATAACGAGGATCATCTTTTCGAAACTCTATAATTTCTAATTTACCAGAATTTTTATCAATGTAAGGAGCTTTGATAATATTATCATCTTCTGAAATTGGTCGTTCAGCTACTCGCATCAATAATAAAGTCTCATCTAAATATTTAGCAACTCCCGCATTAAAAGCACCAATAACTTCGTATCCATCATGAAGTGGCTTCACATCCGATGGTGTTACTAAAGGATTGTTTTCAAATCGATTAATATTCATTTTATTACCTCTCATCTATAAAAATGGATTTTTTATTTGTAGTTTTTGTGAACCTGCATCACTAATTCCTGCATACACGGTGGCATCATCATCTTGTAATAAAATCCCACCACTAAAGACCACATCATACAAATCTGGACGTTTACTTGGACCATCTAAAAAATTAGAACGTTCGGCAATAATTTTTTGATTTATCATACATCCTTGTTCTAAATCAATATTGAATGACATAGCATAATAATGACGATCTCCCTGACTATCAAAATTAGCTATATGACCTAACACACAGATATCTTCACCTATCATATGTATTTCATTCGCTCCACCCCATTCTTCATCACAAAATTGATTGGTTAATAGAGGAGCCGAATTTATTATATCAATCGTTAATTCGGATAATTGATTGATGACAGTAAATCCAATTTTCCCTCGACCACCTTTTTCACCTTGTGGTCTAGTTAATACGAGTATTTTTTTATTTGGAAGTTGGGCTAATCTCAAATCTTTCATTCCTAAAGGGCCATCAAAAAATCGTATCGCTGTTTTTTCATCTTCTAATTTATGTAAGATAGTCCGCCATTTGGCAGACCCATCTTCCTCAAAAAAGACTTCGACACCACCTAAAATGATGCTTCCATCAATGATTGTGTAAAATGGATCTTGTAAAGCTAAATCTATTCCTTCAGTTAATAGGTCATACTCTGTTTCTGCTCTTTTTTCAAAAAGACGCACATGTGATAATTCACTATCTCGCGATTCTATACGCCCTGCAATAACTTCCGTATTGTTCAAAAGAAAAGGAGCCGTTGTGTTATAAACATCTTTGTCTCCAACACCTTTAAATACAATATGTTTTGCAAGAGTTGTTGATTGCATCTCTCTATAATCTTCTAGTAAGTCTTTAACATAAATCATTAGAAAGTCCTCTTTTCAGGTAATTTAATTTGGTGAAATAATATTTTCTAAATGGAGATAGTCAGATAATATACTATCAGTAATAATATCGACCTGATTAATTTCTGAAAATTTAAATACAGATGTCGATGAAAATTTCGTATGATCCGCTAATACATAAGCTTTTTTGGAGCGTTTGATTACTTGTTCTTTGATTAATGATTCATTTGGATCCGCATTTGATAAACCAAATTCCATATCAATACCATTAGCCCCTAAAAAGCACTTATCAAAATAATACATATCTAACACACGACTAGTAACAGCCCCAATAAAAGCGTAAGTCTCTTTTTTTAATTCGCCACCAATCAGGGTAATATCTAAATCATAACCAAGTGATTCTTCAATATTCTTGTACCCATTCGTTACTATTTTTACTTTTTTTTCTGTTAGATATTTTAGCATTCTTTTATTTGTTGTTCCTGAGTCGATAAAGATAACGTCGCCATCCTCAACTAATCCTGCTGCAAAATGACTGATTCTTTCTTTTTCATCAATATATAATTCTTCCCTTTGATCCATAGGTGTTTCCCTGGACGTGTCAACCAATTGTGCCGCTCCACCATGTAATAGTGTCACTTTTTTTTCTTCTTCTAAGTGTTTTAAATCTCTTCTAACTGTTATTTCAGACACATTTAATAATTCGGCCAATGACGTGATATAAACCACGCCTTTTTGCAACTCTTCTAAAATAATTTTTTTTCTTTCAAATGGTAACATTAAATTCTTTCTCCTGTCTCTTTATCAAACAGTAAAATTCTTGATTGATTAACGGAAAAGTCAATATTATCACCTAACTCATAATTTTGACTTGATGGCACTTTAATAGTAATTTCGTTATCATCAAATTTCGTCATTAAAATACTACTATCTCCACGCATTTCTATTAATTCAATCATACCTCGATACTGCTTTTCAGCACTTTCAACATAGATATTTTCAGTTCGAAAATCTTCTGCTCGAATCCCAACTAATATCTCTTTTCCTTCATATTCATCTAGTTTTTGATACAACGATGGATTGAGTTCAATCACCGACTGTCCTATTTGAACACTACTTTGTTGAAGCGTTCCCCCTAATATATTAATATCAGGGTCTCCGATAAATTTTGCAACAAAAAGGTTTGCAGGATTATAATAAAGTTCTTTTGGTTTACCAATTTGTTGAACCTCGCCTTTATCCATAACAACAATTTTATCTGCCATTGTCATTGCTTCTACCTGATCATGTGTTACATAGATGGTAGTAACATTTAACTGCTTATGTAATTTTAAAATTTCTATTCGCATACGATTTCGTAATTTTGCATCTAAATTAGATAATGGCTCATCCATCAAGAAGATATGTGAATTTTGAACCATTGCTCGACCTAATGCCACACGTTGTCGTTGCCCTCCTGACAATTCACTTGGATAAGCCTCTAAGTAATTTTCTAAATCTAGCATTTTAGCTACAGAAGACAGACGTTCTTTAATAACCTCTTTGCTTTCTTTTCGAAGTTTTAATCCAAATGCGATATTATCATAGTTCGTAAGATGTGGATATAAGGCATAATTTTGAAATACCATAGACATATCTCTATCTTTAGCATGAATATCATTCATTCTTTTACCATCGATTATTAAATCACCATAAGTAATATCTTCTAATCCCGAAATCATTCTCAGTAACGTTGATTTTCCGCATCCAGATGGACCAATTAGCGCAACAAATTCATTCTTTTCAATAGATAAATTAAAATCATCAATGACGAGATTTTTTTCATTGTAAACTTTATATATTTTAGATAATTCTATATAACTCATTCGTATACCCCTTCTCCTAGATAATAAGATGTCATGCTATTATCAAATGTTCTATGAATTGATTTAGCATAAATCACTCCTGTTACTATAACGAAAATAATTATTTGAGTATAATTAGTCACTAACAAGCTAGAAAACATACCCGCAAGTGCACCGAGTGGGACACTAATAAATAGTGATGTCACAATTTGTTTCATTTTTAATTTGAACTTAGATAAAATAAGTGTAGCAATCACTATAGCTAAAATAATTAATGAAACTAAAAATAATCGTTGTAGTGTACTCAAGAGGAATGCCGTTAGACTAAGATTCGTTGCCATATCCACAATGCTTCGTTGAAATGATTCATTGGTCATGTATTTATCATATTTAATCTCTGTTTTTCTATTATTCATTGCAAAAATTAATTCATCTTGATTTAAATAAATATAATCTTTTGTTGTTGGTTCATCGAAAATTCCTAACTCAAAATCTTCTTCTTTTATAAGTTGTTTGTTTGCTATCAATTGGCCATCAACTACTTGGACATCTCCAGATACTTTTCCAAAAGAGGTAAACATATTATTTAAGTGTTCATCTATTGTTTTCTTCTCTATCAATCCATATACACCAGATAGATTAATCAAACATGCAACAATGATTAACACTTTAAAGTACGTTGGTAAATTCCTTATAATTTTTTTTAATGCCTTCATCTATTTCACACCATCCTGTTTATTAGAAGGTATAAAGTATTTTTGTAATGAGAAGAATAAAATAATCATTGGAATAATTGATATCGTAGTTGCTGCCATTAATAGTGGCCAGTTAACATCAAACATTCCTTGGAACATTGCCAATCCTACTTGGATGGTAAATTTATTTGAATCATTTAAATAGATCAATGGACCTAAAAATGCATTCCATGTACCCATGAATGATGAAATAGTAATAGTTAGAATTGCCGGTATAGACATTGGGAAAAATATTTTCCATAATATTTTCCAATTACTTGCACCATTGATATAAGCTGCTTCTGCAAAATCTTTTGGTATAGTTCTAAAGTATTGTGTCATAAAGAATATATGTACAGCTTGTCCTCCTATAGCGGGTAACACTAGTGGAACATAAGTATTAATTAATGTAATTCCTAAAAACTCTCCAATTTTTACCCAGAAAATATAACCTGGTACAATCGTAATTTCTCCAGGGATCATAATAGTTAATAATAGAAACATAAATAATGATTTTTTAAATTTAAAATTAAATCTAGAAAAACCGTATGCCACAATGACAGATACAATAACCTCGAAAAATGTAACGGCTACCGTAAATCCAACTGTATTCATGATATACCTAAAGAATGGAACAGCCTTAAATACATCTGCATAATTTTGAATTTTTACTGGATTAGGAATCCATTGCGGTGGAATCGTAAATACGTTATTCGACGTTTTTAAAGATGTTGATACCATCCAAAAAAAAGGAAGAATCATTGAGATAGCAACAATAATTAATAATGTATGCTTAATGATTGAAAACATTATTTTCTTTAACGGCTTTTGTTTCGCTCGTTCTTTAACTAATTGGGCAACAAACTCTTCTTTTGTTTGATTCGGTAGTTTTCTTATTTCCATATATAAAACCTACTTCTCTTCATTATTTTGACTATATTGCCAGAAATCAGTAAACTTGAATACTACTAATGTGATGGATAATACAATTAGTAGGAAAATCCAAGACATTGCTGATGCGTATCCCATCTTAAAGTATTTAAATGCAGTATCATAAATTTGAAGCAAAATAAATTGCCCTTGATTTCCTGCTCCACCTAAAATGTAAGCATCATTAAATTTCTTGAACGCCCCAATAATCCCCATAATTAGGTTATAATACAGAATTGATCGAACATAAGGTATTGTGATTAAAAAAATACGTTTAAAATAATTTGCTCCTTGGATTTCTGCTGCTTCATGCAAATCTTTTGGTACTTCATTGATTGAAACAAGATAGGTTAACATCCCAGCTCCAGCTCCCCAAAGACTCATGATGATATAAGATGGAAGCACCCAATTAGGATCAGTCAACCATCCTGGACCTGTAATCCCTACTAATGCTAATAAGTTATTGATTAGTCCATTTTTAGGGTCAAAAATCCAACGCCAGATAATCCCTACAGCAACACCAGATACAACAGCTGGCAAATAATAAATCGTACGATACAAATTTAATCCCTTTGTTTTTGACGACATGATTAACGCTACTGTAAACGATGCTGCCATTCCCAGTGGAACAGCAACAATCGCATACTTAACAGTGACTATTAATGAATTAAAAAAGGCTTCATCTTGAAAAATATCTTTAAAGTTTTGTAAACCAATAAATTGTGGTTTACCAATAACTGGCCAATTAGTAAAACTCATATAAATAGATAGTAGCATTGGAACCAAAGAAAATAGAAAATACGAAATGAACCATGGAGCAACAAAAAAATATCCGGGACTTAACTTTTTCTTCTTTTTAACTTTGTTAAGTTCTACAACTTTTTCTTCTCTTGTAAGACGTTTTAAATTATCCATATGTTCCACCTTTTCGTTTTTGGAAACTATTTAGTCCCTAAAATCTTTTCAAATGCTTTCTGTGTTTCATTTGCTACTTTAGGTACATTTAAGTTTCCTTTACCATTATTATTACTTAAGATAGGTTGATCTAGTAATTCCCATTGTTTACCACCTAACTCATTTTGTTGAGGTAAATTATTAAAACCTCTTGAAATCTCCATGGATCCCTTAATAATATTCATCGCATAAGCTTTAGCTGGGTTGATGTCAGCGATTTTATCGGCTTTTGATTTTACTGGTGCAGGCACTTTCCAATCAAACATGGCGTTTGTTATGTCAAGCAATGCCTCAAACGCAACATCCTTATGTTTTGTTTGACTTGAAATAAGAGTTGAAGCAGTCCAGTTAAATGTTTTTTGAGCTTTAAGACCTGCCGGCATTATAGCCATACCAACTTCAAACTTATCACCAGCTTCTTTAACCTTCTTCTCAACATCATCATTAGCTCCACCGACCATCATCCCAATTTTTCCAGTAACAAATCCTTGTTCGACACCTAGTGAATTTGCTTCTTCATATGGCATTGTCATCTGTGAATCTGATGTTAAATGATAATATTGTTCTAATCCTTTAATTGTTCCTTCAGAGTTAACTTCTGGAACGCCTTTAGTACTAACAAAATCACTGTCATTATCCCAAGCAAATACTGCCGATGGTAAGCTACCTGTGTTAGCAAATCCATAAACACCCTCATCTTTTTTAGTTAGTTTTTTAGCAATATCACCAAAGTCATCCCACGTCCATTTTTCAGTCGGTTCTGCAATATTATTATCTTTGAGCATATTTTTATTGTAATAAACAACATAAGGTTGACCGATCCATGGTAATCCATATGTCTTATCATTCCAAATCGCGGTATCAAGAGACCCTTTATAATAGTCACTCATATCAATTTTATTTTGATCTTTTAGTTGTTCTGAAATATCCATTACAGCACCATTTTCAGCATATGCTGGAATATATTCTTGAGCTAACCACATTAAATCAGGTGCTGTATTTCCTGCTATCATTGTTTGTACCTTTGTATAATAATCTTGTGGAATAACAACTTGCTTTATTTCATAATCCGGTGATTTCTTATTTAAGTCATCTAAAATTTTATCAAACTCTTTACTTTCCGTTTCATTTGCCCATGTGGCAATTTGAAGTTCTATTTTTCCATCTTTTGTGTCTTCTGCTGATTTCCCACCACATGCTACTAATAGACCTAATGACAGTACTCCCATTGTTAGTAAAGATACGACTTTTCTTTTTTTCATGTCTTAATCCCCTTTTGAATTATCATTTATTATCTAAAATTATACTTTTTTTATCTTTTATTATCAAGCGTTTTCTTGTATTTTTTTTTATTTTTTTAAAAACTTATTAAACAATATAGCGATTAATTTTCATTTGAATATGTATTCATATCAATTTTTATCATATAAAAACAAAAAAATGATACTTAATATCATTTTTGAGTATTAAAAAAGGCCTCAAAATATATATCAGCTAAACATTTTGATGAAAACTAACTCTATTGCCTCAATAAAAAACCAACAAAATCAGTTGATATAGCTT
>SKEY01004436.1_pt1 | contig 10987 bp, 11 predicted proteins | sample 4843871 | NCBI WGS metagenome assembly SKEY01 (sample SAMN11008797, study PRJNA524170) | human gut metagenome | biome: Human fecal sample; material: Feces; isolation source: fecal sample from pouch patient p36 | host: Homo sapiens | place: Israel: Tel-Aviv | collected 2016-12-04 | reverse complement strand
GGATACGTCCTTTGTAGAGTTTTTTTATTTAATTAGATATCGTTTCTTTATAATTGATGAGTGTAGTGTTAAATCCATTTGACTGCATTTTTTCCTGCCATTCTTTTGGATTTGCTTGTATATCTTCAAATGTATCATAATGTATTGGTATATACTGCTTAGCTTTGATTTTTTTGGCGACGATAATAGATTCATCAATGTCGGTGGTATAAATACCGCCAATTGGAAGAGCTGCAATGGCAATTGTATGTGTATCGCCAATCGTTTTCATTTCATCAAATAAATATGTGTCGCCTAGGTGATAAAGTGTTTTGCCGTTCATTGTAAGAAGTATGCCTGTCGGTGGAGCAGTATCTTTGAGATTATTTATAATATCGACTTTATCCCCATGAATTGCTGGGGTTAATTCTATTTCGCCCCAAGCAAGTTGCGTTCTTACGCCTATTCGTGCAGAAATTGTGGATACACTATGATCGCTTAGTAGAAAATGATTACATAGTTGACGGCTGGCGACGATTGGGCAATGATTATTTTTAGCAATTGTGATACTATCTCCGATATGATCATGATGTCCATGGCTTACGATGACAGCATCAACGTTTATTGTTTTTGGATCAATGTCAATGAGGGGATTTTTACTTAAATATGGATCAATAATTACAGAATAATTTTTTGACTGAACAAGTAGGCTGGCATGTCCTAGATATGTAATTTTCATAAATACCTCCATTGCGTTTTCTTTCATTGTTATTTTAGGTGATTTTGCAATAAAAAGCAAAAGGAAAGTTTAACTTGGAATATAAAGGTAGCCTATAGGAGAGACACTAAAAACTGTCGCCTATAGGCTACCTTTTAATTTGAAGTATTTTTTCAGAATATATTTTAGCTTAATATCCAAGTGACAAAATAGATTACAATTGGAATCGTAATTAAAAAAATCCCAATTAAATCTATAATAAAACCAGTAGAAATCATTTTTGTAATAGGTACATAGCCGCTAGCATATACGATTGCATTTGGTGGAGTAGAAACTGGAAGCATAAAGCCGAGTGACGCAGATAACGCAATTGCAACGGCTACTGGTGTAGGATCAAAACCGGCAGAAAGAGCCGCTGTAATTCCAAGGGGGCCAACCATATTGGTTGCGGCTGTATGCGAAGTTAGTTCAGACATGATTAATGCAAGTAAAGAAAACACGGTAACTATCATAAATAAATTTGGCTCGCCTAAAGAATTGGCAATGCCATCGCCAATCCATTTTGATAAACCTGTCGTGTACATCATGTGACCTAAGGATAAGCCACCACCAAAAAGAATAAGTGTGCCCCATTCAATTCCATCTACCGCGTCTTTCCATTTTAATGTGAACGTGCGTTTTTCCCAATTTACAGGGAGCAGAAAAAGCAATAATGCGGCAAGCATTGCGACAATTGATTCAGGTAATAGTTGATCGTACAGTTTTAATACAGGAGAATCACTACCTAAAAATATATTAAGAATCCCAGGAAATATCCAGAGACAGACAGCTAGTCCAAAAGCAAATGCCGTATTTTTTTGCCCTTGTGTCCAACTGCCCAGTTCTTGTACTTTTTTATCAATCAGTTCTTTTGCACCATTGATAGAGGAAACGTCAGCTGGAAATAGCTTTTTTAAAAGCAGATAAGTGATAATAAAATAAAAAATCATTGCAATGGAGCCCCATGTCATCCATTCAAAAAAAGAAATCTTGATATTCGCCATTTGATCAAGAAATCCTAACATAATTAAATTTGGTGGAGTACCAATTGGTGTTAAAACCCCACCGATAGACGCCGCATATGCGGTCATTAGCATTAATCCAGTAGCATATTTGTATTCGTGCAAATGAATATTCCTTCCATTGGCGGCAAACATATCTTTGATTGCGGTTAATAAACCTAAGGCAATCGGCATCATCATAGCTGCTGTTGCGGTGTTGCTTACCCAACCGGAACAGAGCATAGAGGCAATTCCAATTGCCAAAAATATTCTTGTTGGACTTGAGCCAACCCATTTCATTGACAAAAGTCCAAAAGCGAACCTTTTATCTAATCCATGAACCATCATTGCTTTAGCGAGGATAAAACCCCCCATAAACAAGAAAATAATTGGATTTGCGAAAGGGGCAAATCCATCTTTTACAGAAATAACACCAAAAATAACTGCTAAAGTTGGTCCTAATAAAGAGGTAACTGCGATCGGGACAGGCTCAGTAATCCACCATAAAGAAACTAAGGTCATAATTGCAAGGAGTTTATGGGCCGACAATGTTAACCCTGGTATCGGTAAGAAAAAAATAATAAGTGCGAATAGAGGAGCGATAAATAAGCCTAAAGTATGACGTTTGCGATCAAAGCTATGTTCAAAGCTTTGAGGTTTTTTATTTGTGGATGATGGCAATCGTTTCACCTCATTATAATGGTATTTTTAACTATATCACCATATTGTAGCAAAATTTTCTATCAATTTCAAATAAATTCAAAATAAAAAATATCCTATCTATTTAGCATAACGAAATAGATAGGATATTTCTATTCATTGGTTTATGATTCAATTATCGTACTTTCCGTGGAGCCTGCGAGCTTTTGTTCTAAGTCTGAAAAGCGTTTCATAATTTCATCATATGTATCGCTGCAGATTTGAGGTAAAGCTGATTTTGTCATGGAATTAAAAGCTGTACCAGCTTGTTTAAACCCTGCTTCAACGGCTGATTTCATGGTTGCAAGTCTTTCTGGATCTCCGTTTGCAATTTTTTCAGCTAAAGAAAAGATACGGGTAGCCACCGCGTCCACTGAGTAATTGCCGCCTTCTGCGATTGCAGAAGCAGCTTCTTCTGGAGTTGTTCCAACGGGTGGAAGATTAAATTCACTAGCGTTTATAAATACACCATTAAAATTTAGTTGTACACCATTTTGATATTCTTGATTATGGCTTTGCAGAATGTTTTGCATCATAGATTGTAACATTTGTTGTTGTGAGGTTGCTTGATATTCTTGCAGTGCTCGTGTTTGTTCACTGCTTAATCCTTTAGGACGGTCATAAGTAACTTTTTCTGTAGATTCGCCAAGAGTAAGAATTGTATCAGCATCCTTTTGGTTATCTTTACTTGTTAATTTTTGAGTTGTTTCCTTTGCTGCTTGGGTATAAGATTGATTTACATATGTGTTTTGTATTGATGACGATATTTCCATTTGGGTTCCCTCCTTAGAAAAAAATATATCCTTATATAAAATATATCGTATTTTTTATAAAAAAAATAAGTTGTTAGTGAATTAGATGGGCGGTATTACTGAAAATTTATAGATGCGTTATAATGAAACGAGAAAATGACGGAAGCGGGGGAGTACTATGCAATTTTTTTCTTTTGATAAAAATGATTATGGTGAGTTCATTATTGTGGATGATGGATATGGAATCAGTCAAATTGCCTTAAAAAATAATGGCTTTTTATGCGGGAAAATAGTAGAGAAAGAGACACCATTATTAGCACAGGCAAAACTAGAATTAAGAGAATTTTTTACGGGAAAACGAAAAAGTTTTGATGTTCCCCTCAGCTTACACGGTACAGATTTCCAAATGAAGGTATGGCAGAAACTTAGAGAAATTCACTATGGACAAACCTACACTTATGGACAGCTGGCAACTTCAATCGGCAATCCAAAAGCTGCAAGGGCTGTAGGAATGGCAAATCATCGTAATCCTATTTTGTTTATGGTTCCTTGCCATCGAGTGATCGGAAGTAATGGTGCATTGACAGGATATGCAGCTGGTCTGGATTTAAAAGAAAAATTATTGCAAATGGAAAAAGAATTTAGATAAAACATATAAAGTTTACAAACTTACAAAAATATTTAGACGATATGAAGGATTTATTATATAATAAAATATGTATGTATTTTGATAAGAAATACAAATGGATTTATGGGATGGTATAATGATTATTTTATTCCTAAAAATATTAGATTTAGATAATGGAATGAGAGGATTCTGTTTTGATGAAGAAAAAAGTAATTTTATTAGGAAATGAAGCGATTGCCCGTGGGGCATACGAGGCTGGTGTTAAGGTATCTGCAGCTTATCCAGGTACACCGAGTACAGAAATTAGTGAAAGCATTGCAAAATATGATGAAATTTATGCAGAATGGTCGCCAAATGAAAAAGTTGCCGCAGAAGTGGCGATGGGAGCATCTATTGCAGGAGTGCGTGCATTGGCATCAATGAAGCAGGTTGGACTAAATGTAGCGGCAGATCCACTCTATACGTTTTCTTATATGGGGGTAAATGGTGGAATGGTACTTGCAGTTGCTGATGATCCTGGCTTATATAGTTCACAAAATGAACAGGATACAAGAGCAGTTGCGAGAGCTGCTCACGTACCGGTACTTGAACCGTCAGATAGCCAAGAAGCGAAAGACTTTGTCAAATTTGCTTATGAATTAAGTGAAAAATATGATACTCCTGTGATTGTACGAACGACGACTAGATTGTCTCATTCGCAAGGAATTGTTGAATTATGTGATCGAGAAGATGTTTCCGATAAGGAATATGTACGTGACATCAAGAAAAATGTAATGATTCCGGGGCATGCAAAATTTCGTCATCCAGTTGTAGAAGAGAGAGATAAACGTCTTGCGGAAGATGGGGCGAATTTTCCTGTGAATTGTGTAGAAATGAACGATTCGAAAATTGGCATTATCACGAGTGGGATTCCGTATCAATATGTAAAAGAAGCTTTACCGACAGCTTCGGTATTAAAACTTGGAATTGTGAATCCACTCCCGCGTCCGTTAATTGAAGCTTTTGCTGCAAAAGTAGACACGCTTTATGTCGTGGAAGAATTAGATCCTGTGATTGAGGAACAAGTGAAATCATGGGGGATAGAAGTTATCGGTAAGGAGATTTTTACTTTACAAGGCGAATATAGTGCAAATATGATTCGCAAAGCGATTGCGAAAGAAGAGTTGCCGTTAGAAAATCCAGCGACGGTATCGCCGCGTCCACCGGTATTATGTCCGGGATGTCCGCATCGTAGTGTGTTCACGGTATTAAATAAATTAAAAATACATGCGGCAGGTGATATTGGTTGTTATACGCTGGGCGCACTGGCACCGCTTAATGTAATTGATGAATTTATTTGCATGGGTGCAAGTATTAGTACAATGCATGGAATAGAAAAAGGCAGAGGGAAAGAGTTTGCAAAAGATTGGGTTGCCGTTATCGGTGATTCAACGTTTTTACATACAGGGATCAATTCTTTAATGAATATGGTTTATAATAAAGCGACAGGTACGGTAATTATTCTTGATAACTCTACAACGGGAATGACAGGGCATCAAGATCATCCTGCAACAGGTAAAACGCTAAAAGGTGAAACGACGTATATGATAAATCTTATGGCGCTGTGCAAAGCGATGGGCATCCCAAATGTTATGAAATTGATGCATTTGATTTGGTTGCGATGGCAGCAGCAGTAAAAGAAGCTGTAGTAAAAGACGAAATTACGGTTATTATAGCGAAGTCGCCTTGTGTACTATTAGATAAACGCAAACGCATACCGTATATTGCCCTTGCGGATAAATGCCGTAAATGTGGAATGTGTTTAAAACCGGGCTGTCCGGCGATGTCGAAGAACGCAGATGGCACAATTCATATTGATAATACACTTTGTACTGGCTGTGGTCTGTGTCAGGATTTATGTAAATTTTCAGCAATCCGGAAAGCAGGTGAATAATTGATGTCAGTAAAAAATATTATTATTGCCGGCGTTGGCGGGCAGGGGACATTATTAACAAGTCGTATTTTAGGTGGTTTGGCATTAGAAGCCGGCTATGATGTAAAATTATCAGAAGTTCATGGTATGGCACAACGCGGCGGGAGTGTTGTTACCTATGTGCGATATGGTCAGGAAGTTGCTGAACCAATTGTTGAAGAAGGCATGGCAGATATTTTGATTGCGTTTGAACGTTTAGAAGCAATGCGCTTCGCCCATTTCTTGAAAAAAGATGGTGTAATTATCGCCAACGATCAACGGATTGATCCAATGCCAGTTCTATTAGGAATGGCCGAGTATCCTCAAAATATTTTTGAGCAGTTAGAAAAAAAATATCAAGTTTATGCAATTGATGCTGGCTTGGAAGCAAAAAAATTAGGTAATCCGAAGGTATCCAATATGATTGTCCTTGGGATTGCTGCAAAGAATATGAACTTCAGCAAAGCTCAGTGGTATGATATTATTGAAAAAATCGTACCGCCGAAAACAGTGGAGTTAAATAAAAAAGCCTTTGATATCGGCTATGAATTCAGTAAATAATGAAGTAGAGGGATGAGAAACATGATTTGGAATGAAGCAAAAGAATGCATGAGCCGTGACCAGTTGAAGGTATTGCAAAGTGCAAGACTAGTGAAAATGGTGGATCGTGTATATCGTCAAGTGCCATTTTATCGTCGTAAGATGCAAGAGTTAGGAATTGAGCCTGGAGATATTCAAAGCATTGAAGATTTAGATAAACTTCCATTTACAACGAAAGATGATTTAAGGGAAAATTATCCGTTTGGATTAGTTGCAGTACCGCGTTCACAAGTTGCCCGTATTCATGCATCATCAGGTACAACGGGCAAAGCGACAGTTGTTGCTTATACTCGTCGCGATATTGATATATGGTCAGAGTGCGTAGCTAGAGTTTTAACTATGGCAAATATTACAGCAGAAGATATGGTGCACGTTGCTTATGGTTATGGAATTTTTACAGGTGGACTAGGTCTTCATTACGGTGTTGAATACCTTGGGGGAACGGCACTTCCTATGTCTTCTGGGAATACGAAAAAGCAAATTACAATGATGGAGGACTTCGGAGCTACAGCTCTTGCATGTACACCTTCGTATGCGGTACATTTAGCAGAAGCATTAGAGGAAGCCGGGAAGATTGATAAAATAAAATTGAAATCAGCCATTTTAGGTGCTGAACCTTGGACAGAAAATATGCGTCTTCAATTGGAAAATAAACTAGGAATTAATGCTTTTGATATTTATGGGCTTAGTGAAATTATGGGACCTGGTGTTGCAGGCGACTGTATTTATCATAAAGGACTTCATGTGTGTGAAGATCATTTTGTACCTGAGATTATTGACCCGAATACATTAAAACCGGTAGCGGAAGGTGAAACGGGTGAGCTTGTATTCACTACGGTTACAAAAGAAGCATTGCCGCTCTTTAGATATCGGACGAAAGATTTAACGAGCATTTCTTATGAAAAATGTGAATGTGGCAGAACGTCAGCGCGCATTTCACGATTTAAAGGGCGTTCAGATGATATGCTTATAATCCGTGGAATTAACGTGTTCCCTTCACAAGTAGAAAGTGCGTTACTTGAAGTGGATGGAATTTTACCGCAGTATATGTTAATTGTCGATCGTGTAGATAATCTTGATACATTAGAAGTACAGGTAGAAGTAGAAGATCGTTTCTTCTCCGATGAAATCAGACATTTAGATGCATTGACGAAAAAGATCAGCGGCGTATTAAAAAGCGCACTGAACATCGTTGCGAAAGTAAAATTGGTGGAACCGAAAACTTTAACACGTAGCGAAGGTAAAGCAAAACGCGTAATCGACAAGAGACATCTATACTAAGAGAGGGGGGGAGTTCTTATGTTTATTAAACAAGTGTCAGTTTTTATTGAAAATCGTGCGGGAAGATTGGCTGATTTATTAGAAGTTCTAGCAAGAAATAACGTGAATTTAATCGCGCTTAGTTTGGCTGATACAGCGGAATACGGAATGATGCGAATGGTTGTATCCGATGCTGAGGCTGCAATCAAGGCGCTAAAAGAAGAAGGAATGTCGGCAATGCTTACGGATGTCATTTGTGTTCGTATTGATCATGCGGCTGGCTCACTACATAAGGCGATGAAAGATATTATTACGGAAGTCGGAATTGAATATATGTATGCATTTTCGATTGGCAAAGAAGCATTGAATGTTATCAAGTTCTCTGAGCCAGAAAAAGCTGCAGAGTTGATCAAAAAACATAATATCGGTATTTGGAATGCTGGAGATATTGAAAATATCTAAATAAACGTAAAAAAGTGCAGTTCGAAATGAACTGCACTTTTTATGTTTAGCATTAGACTTCCATGATGATTGGTAGAATCATCGGACGGCGTCCTGTTTTTTCATATAGATATTTTCCTAGTGCTTCACGAATTTGTTGTTTTAATGTTGCCCATTCCATAATATTGTTTCCCAAACAATTTTCAAGGGCGGTTTGCACTCTAAATTGTGCCTCGTTCATGAGTTCTTCTGAATCACGAACATAGACAAATCCACGTGATACTAAATCTGGACCGGCAAGAATGATATTTCCTTCTTTTTGTAAGGTAACAACGACGATAACAACGCCTTCTTGAGAGAATTGTTGACGATCACGTAAAACGATATTGCCGACATCGCCAACACCAAGACCATCGACAAATACTTTACCAGATGGAACTTTTCCGTTAATTTTCGCGCTGTCTGACGTAAATTCAAATACGCAGCCATTTTCACCGATTAAAATATTTTCTTTAGGAATTCCTAAACGTTCAGCGATTTTACCATGTTGTTTTAACATACGATATTCGCCGTGAACTGGGATAAAGAATTTCGGACGGACAAGGTTAAGCATCAATTTCAATTCTTCTTGGCTGGCATGTCCAGAAACGTGAATTCCCGAAATTTTTTCGTATACGACATGTGCACCTAAGCGAAGTAAGTTATCAATTGTTTTTGATACGGATGTTTCGTTTCCTGGAATTGGCGTTGCTGCAATAAGAACGGTGTCACCAGGATTTACTGAAACAGTACGATGATTATTTGTAGCCATACGGCTAAGACCGGACATCGGCTCACCTTGGCTGCCAGTTGTTAAAATTAAAACCTGATCTTCACGATAATTATTCATTTCTTCCGGTTCAATTAAGGTGCCTTCCGGCATTTCTAAATAACCGAGTTGTGTAGCAATATTTACGACATTTACCATACTGCGTCCAAAAATAATTACTTTACGTTTATATTTGCAAGCAGAATGAATTGCCTGTTGAATTCGCGATACATTAGATGCAAAGGTTGCAAGTATGATACGTCCGCGTGATTGTTGGAATGCATCATCAAGGGTGATGGATACTTCCATTTCAGAACCAGTATATCCTGGACGTTCAGCATTTGTACTATCTGACATTAGCAGTAAAACACCTTTATTTCCAAGTTCAGCAAATTTATGAATATCAATTAACTTACCGTCAACAGGTGTTTGGTCAATTTTAAAGTCCCCTGTATGGACAACTGTACCGACTGGAGTATTGAAATAGATGCCGCAAGCATCTGGAATAGAATGGCTGCCTTGAATAAACCCGACTTTAAATATTCCTAGCTGAATAATATCACCAGCTTGTACTGGAACAAGTTTGCAAGCCCCGACATTATTTTCTTTTAAACGACCTTCTACTAAGCCAAGTGCTAATCTTGTCCCATATACAGGAACATTGATTTCTCTGAGTAAGTAGGATAATGAACCAATATGATCTTCGTGCCCATGTGTCAAGACAACTCCACGAACTTTATCGATATTGTTTTTTAGATACGTTATATCAGGAATTACTAAATCAATTCCATACATATCGTCATCTGGGAATGCTAGACCGGCATCTAAGATGACGATATCGTCACCATATTGAAACACGGTCATATTTTTCCCTATTTCCCCCAATCCTCCTAGGGGAATTACTAATAATTTGTTTTGATCTTCCAAGAATAGTACCTCCAATATTTTGATATTTATCTGATGAGCATTCTTTCATTTAATAGCTCATTTAAGACTAAAAGTTTAATTCATGATGCTTATTATTTTTTTATCAATATAAATAAAGTAAGACTTAATTCAAGTGAAGTTCTAACTTCCTTGAATTCTAATCGCACTTGTTTCAGGAACAATCTACTCTTAACTCTAGATTATAGAAGTTGGGAGTCTTAAAATAGACTAATTGCCAGATAAAGCAAACGAATAGATTATAGCCTACTAATCAAACTTTCCTACATAATAAAAATCCGCTCAAAATCATTACCTTGATTGTATCATAGTTATGGTTATAAATTCAAACGAAAAGCATAAATTATTTATATTTTTCTCTAAAAGTCTTATAAGTTCAGTGCATTCCCCTAAAAAGGTATATTCTTTCTTAGTCCAATTATTTGTGGTAGAAGACTTATTTAAACCATCCTTTTCCTCATTAATACAATCCACTTTTCTTTCTAAAAATAAAGTTATGTTTTCTAAATCATGATTTAAACTATTTAAATAGTCTTTATTGAACTCTTTTAACTCAAGTTTAAACTCTTTAAAGTCAGTATTTTTAATACTTATATCAACATCTTCTCTATCAATATTTAGCCCATCAGTTAAACCATTTAATCTATCATCATTGAAGTTTAAACCTTTAAATATTAAATTAATACCTTCATCTGAAATATAAGTAATACCTTTGTTTTTAACCACATACTTCTCTATTTCTTTTAACTTAATTTTATTATAAATACTAACTTTACTTAAACCAGTTAAAACGGATACTTCTGCAACACTCCTCAACATCCCTTAACCCCTCCCTTTTAGAATAAAATTCTATATATAAACTAATTCGTTAAAACAATGAAAAATCCTATAAAATAAACCGAACTTCTTACTCCCCCGCTAAAAATAGAACAGGTTACTACGTAACCCTATAATACAAGCCGAGAAAATTTGCTACCTCTTGATTAAATTAAATAAATCTCTTATAATACAAAAAGAACAAGGACTATATTAATCCTTGCTCTTTTAAATACTTGATGTCGTTTATACAAGTACGTTTAGATATATTCAAGCTCAAATATATCTCTTTTTGCTTAAAGCCTTGCTCCAACAGGGCTTTTATTTTTTCCCTTCTTTGAGAAATCTTA
>SKEY01004435.1_pt1 | contig 10989 bp, 5 predicted proteins | sample 4843871 | NCBI WGS metagenome assembly SKEY01 (sample SAMN11008797, study PRJNA524170) | human gut metagenome | biome: Human fecal sample; material: Feces; isolation source: fecal sample from pouch patient p36 | host: Homo sapiens | place: Israel: Tel-Aviv | collected 2016-12-04 | reverse complement strand
AAGAACTTGTCGCGGCCTTCATAGAACACGTGCTGCTTCCGGACGGAAGCGCCCTTGGCGGAGGTGATGCCGTCGAAGTTCACATAGGTGTCGTTGAGGTCGTTGATCGGGGCGACGATCGGATGCGTGGTGCTCAGCTGATCCTGACGCAGCGCCCAGCTTTTCTCACCGGAGCTGAACGTGGCCCAGGCATCCTTCCATTCGGTGGCTTCGGCGGTGGCGAGCGTGGAGGTGAACTCGGCGAAGGATTCGTTGAGCCACAGGTCATTCCACCACTTCATGGTCACATAGTCGCCGAACCACATATGGGCAAGCTCGTGCAGCACGGTCACCACGCGACGTTCGGCGTAAGCATCGGTCACCTTGGATTCGAACACATACTGGTCACGGATGGTGACCATGCCGATGTTCTCCATGGCGCCGGCATTGTATTCCGGCACGTAGATCTGGTCGTACTTGGCGTACGGGTATGGCACGCCCCAGGTCTTGGCATAGAACGCGAAGCCCTTCTTGGTGATGTCGAACAGATAGTCGACGTCCTTGGCGAAGGCATCGGCAAGGGCCTGGCGGCAGTACATGGCCATCGGCACGGTGCGACCGTCTTCGTTGGCGTATTCGGTGTGCCATTCGGCGTACGGGCCGGCGCAGATGGCGGTCAGATAGGAACTCATGGTCGGGGTCGGCTCGAACACCCATCGGCGGGTGGTTTCGGCCTCATGATCGCCGAGCGTACCTTCCTCCGTCACGATTTCGGTATCGGTCACGGAGACCGCCGGCATATTGGAGGTGACGATCCAGGACTTGGCTGCAAGCACGGAGAAGTCGAACACGGCCTTGAGGTCAGGCTGGTCGAATACGGCGTAGACACGACGAGCGTCCGGCACTTCGAACTGGGAATAAAGATAGATGTTGCCATCGGAGGGATCAACGCTACGATGCAGACCTTCGCCGGTATTGGAGTACTGGCACAGAGCCTTGACGGTGACCTCGTTATGCGCTTCAAGATTCTTGAGCTCAATGCGGTCGTCGGCGAAGGCGGTCGTCGGATCGAGGGTCTCACCGTTCAGCACGATTTCACTCACTTCGTTGGCGATGAGGTCGAGGAAGCTGTTCGATCCCGGCTTTGCGTCGAAGGTGATGGTGGTTTCGGATCCGAAATCCTTGGCTCCGTGGGTCAGATCAAGGCTGACCGTGTAATGGATCGGTGCCGAAATGGTATCCTTGCGTTCTTCGGCTTCGATACAGGTGAGGTTTGCTCCTGGCATGTCACTCCTTGTTGCTTGGTTGTCTGTACAACGTAGGCGGCGTAACCAGTTGTTCCGGTTACGCCGCCCTAATCGTTCCAATGGTCGTTCAGGCTGGTTTCAGCTTACGCAGACGTTACGCCTTTGGCGTCACTTGGCCGCAGTTACGCCCGCAGCGTCATCGACGTCCTGCGCGATGTCGGCCACGACCGGCACGATCATCGGCTTGCGATGCAGCTGACGGGCCACCCAACTGCCAAGCGTGCGGCGCATGAGCTGCTGCAGCTTGTACGTATCGTGGGTACCGGTCATCATGGCATCCCGCAACTGCTCGACGATCTGGTGACGCACCTTGTCGAATTCGCTTTCATCCTCGGCAACGGCGTTGAGATAGATCTTCGGCCCCGCAATCACATCGGCGGTTTCGGTGTCGACGACCACGAAGCTGGACACGAATCCTTCGGTGCCGAGAATACGACGCTTCTCAAGCTCCTCATCCGTAAGCTCGCCGACGGAATCGCCATCCACATACACGTAGCCGCACGGCACGGAACCGACGACCGCGGCCTGGCCATGGTACAGGTCGACGACGTCGCCATCTTCAGCCAACACGACGTTCTGCGGATCGACGCCGGTCTTGACGGCGATCATGCCGTTGGCCACCAAGTGGCGGTTTTCGCCGTGGATAGGCATGGCGCACTTCGGCTTGACGATGTTGTACATGTACAGCAGTTCGCCTTCGTTGCAGTGGCCGGAGACGTGCACGGCGGCGTTGTCTCGGTTGACCACGCGGGCTCCGAGCTGCACGAGCTTGTTGATGACCTTGTAGACGCCATGCTCGTTGCCTGGGATCAGGGAGCTGGCGAGGATCACCGTGTCGAACTCGTTGATGGTGATGTCACGATGGTTGCCGTCGGCGATGCGGCCGAGCGCGGCCATCGGCTCGCCCTGGGAGCCGGTGCACATGTAGACGAGCTTGTCGTCCTGCACGTCATGGGCCTGCTTCAGGTCGATGACGGTGTCCTCGGGCAGACGCAGGTAGCCCAGATCGGCGGCGATGGACATGTTGCGGACCATGGAACGTCCGACGAACACGACCTTGCGGCCGTACTTGTGGGCCGCGTCGACGACCTGCTGCACGCGGTGCACGTGGCTGGAGAAGCTGGCCACGATGATCTTGCGCGTGGCCTGTGCGAACGCCTGGTCGAGCGCCGGACCGATGGAGGTCTCCGGCTTGACGAAGCCCGGGACCTCGGCGTTGGTGGAGTCCATCATCAGGAGGTCCACGCCCTTTTCGCCGAGCTTGCCGAATTCCACCAGATCGGTGATGCGGTGGTCGAGCGGCAGCTGGTCGAGCTTGATGTCGCCGGTGTCGATAAGCGAGCCGGCGGGGGTCTGCACGAACACGGCGAGCGCGTCCGGAATGGAGTGCGTGACGTTCACGAATTCCAGGTTGAACGGGCCGACCTTGAGCTTGTCGCGTCCCTTGACCTCGACGAGCGTCGGGTTGATGCGGTGTTCCTTGCACTTGGCCTCAACGAAGGCGAGGGTGAGCTTGGAACCGATCAGCGGAATGTCCGGGCGGAGCTTGAGCAGGTACGGCACGCCACCGATGTGGTCTTCGTGGCCGTGGGTGAGCACGAGCGCCTCGACCTTGTCGAGACGGTCCTTGATGTAGTGGAAGTCAGGCAGGATGAGGTCCACGCCCGGCTGCTCCTCTTCCGGGAAGAGCACGCCGCAGTCGATGAGCAGGATATGCCCGTTGTATTCGACCACGTTCATGTTGCGGCCGATCTCACCCAGACCGCCGAGCGGCACGATGCGCATGGAGCCCTTGCGGTACTTCGGCGGGGCGATCAGCACCTCGTCCTGCTGGGGCGCGGTGGATTGCGGAGCGGAATGTGACGGGCGACGGTTCGAGCCGTTGCCGCGGGAGCCACGGGAGCCGCCGTTGCGCGACGAGCCACCGCGGCCGCGGGTGGAGGACTTCGCCTTCTTGGTGGCGGTCTTCTCGGACTTCACAGCCTTGTCGGACTTGGTTGCCTTGGCTGCGGATTCGGTGCGCTTGGCAGCTTTGCTGCCGCGCTTGTGCGTTGTGGTGTTCTTGGTTTCTTCTGTTGCCATTTCCTAGTTGGATTTCTGTTACTCATTGTCTCCGCCTCTGCGAAGACGAGGAATTAAAGCAGGCCGCCGCCGTACATGCGCGGCGGCCAACCGCACGTTATGTAATGCGATTTTACAGCAGCCCTGCGGCGCGCATGCCCTTTTCCGCACGCACAAGCTCCGCTTCGCCCGGGCCGACGTTCGGCAGGCGCATTTCCGTGGAGTCGAGGACTCCGCGCACCTTGAGCGCGGCCTTGGCCATCACAGCCTGGAAGCCGTTGCCGTTCATCGCTTCGACGAGCGGTGCCAGCTGCACGGAGATGCGCTGCGCTTCGTGGATATCGCCACGGTCGAACGCGTTGGCGAGGTCGCGCATCGGACCGGCGGCGGCGTGCGCGATCACAGAGATGATGCCGACGGCGCCGACGGACAGGAACGGCAGGAACAGGCCGTCATCGCCCGAATACCAGGTCAGACCGGTCTCCATACGCTTGCGCACCGCGCCGGCGATGTCTCCGGTGGCGTCCTTGACGGCCTTGACGTGGTCGAGTTCGGCCATACGACGGTAGGTTTCCAGCTGGATGTGCAGTCCGGTACGGCCCGGCACATCGTAGATGATGATCGGCTTGTCCGCGGAATCGTTGACCGCCTTGTAGTGGCGGAACACGCCTTCCTGCGACGGACGGGAGTAATACGGGGCGACCACGAGCACCGCGTCGGCGCCCGCCTCCTGGGTCTGCTCCACCATGCGCACGGTGTGCGCGGTGTCGTTGGAACCGGCGCCGGAAATGACCGGCACGTCCACGACTTCCTTGACGGCCTGAACCAGTTCGACCTTCTCCTCCATGTGGGTGGTCGGAGATTCGCCGGTGGTGCCGTTGACCACAAGACCGTCGGCGCCGTCCGCCACGAGCTGCTTGGCCAGACGCTGCGCGGCCTCGAAATCAACGGCTCCGTCGGCCTTCATGGGGGTGACCATGGCCGGAAGGATACGTCCGAATGGAGCAGGGTCGAGCAGATGCATAGTACCGTCAGTCTTAGGGCTTGTCATACGGCTAACGGTACTTCCCTCTGCGGACGCTTGCGATTTCATGAGACGCGAAAAATCACATTTTGGAAGGCCTGCCGACGACGACCGCGACGACGCACTGCAGGAAAGCGACGAACGTGAACACCATCAGCGGCACATGATGGCCGCCGGTGGCCTGGACCAGCACGCCGAACATAAGCGGGCCGAGCGACGCGATCAGATAGCCGAACGACTGTGCAACGCCCGACAGCACCACGGTTTCGGCGCTGTCACGGCCGCGCAACGCGATCAATGCGAGCGCCACCACCAGGGACGCGCCCTGCGCGCAACCACCGACGAACGCCCATACCGGCATGAGATGCGGCAACAGCAGCATGCCAAGGCCGGCGATCAGCATGGGAGCGCTGGCGGTGAGCGCCGCGCAGACCTGGTTGCCGCGCACGTTCATGAGCTTAGGAATGACCAAGCCGGAAAGGATGCCGATGCCTTGGAAGATGAACAGATGCACGCCGGCGGTGGAGGCGTCGTAGCCGATGGACGCCGAGATGGACGGCATCCAGTTGGACATGGTGTAGAAGGCGGACGATTGCAGCCCCATGAAGGCCGTCACGTACCACGTCATCGGACGGCGCAGCACGCGGGTGAACACGCCATGCGACGATTGCGTGGAACATGCCGGTCGCTGTGCGGAATGCGGGTTTTGTGCGTTGGCCGTCGTGCTGCGATCGCCAATATCATCGATATCGCCAGTATCGCTGGTTTCGATGGTGCCGCCGGCGGAAGCGATAACGACTTTGCGATTGTGCAGGATACGCAACGCCCACAGCGCGGCGACAACCAGCGGAGGCACACTCCAGAAGGCGAGTGACGCACGCCAACCGCCCCACATCTGCGCAAGCGGCGCGGACAGCAAACCTGCGGTGGCGCTGCCGGCGGTGATGCAGCCGGAATAGACGCCGGTCGCCATCGCGACATGGCCGGCGTAGTCACGTTTTGCGATTACCGGAACCAGAACGTTGCCGACGGCGATGGCGGAAGCGAACACCACCGTGCCCAGCCAGATGCCAACGCCGCCGCCGAACGAGCGGATGGCGTCGCCCGCCGCGATGCACAGCAGGGCCAGCAGAATCGACATGTCGATGCCGATGCGGCGTGCAAGGAACGTGACCAGCGGGCTGACCGCGGCGAAGGCGATCAGCGGAATCGCCGTCAATATGCCCTGCACGCCCTCACCCCACGCAAGGTCGGTTCCCATTTGGGCGAGGACCGGCCCGACGGCGGCGATGGCGGGCCGCAGATTCAGCGATACGAGGAAGATCAAAGCCACCCACAATCCGGTGGAGGACCGGTCGTACGCCAGCATGTTTCGTTTTGAATTCATTCCGTTCCCATTCCCGCTTCCACTTCCGTTTACCGCCGTTCCAACGGGACGTGCCGCGCCTAGATTTTCCCTATCAATCTTCAAGCTCATTGAGCGCATCGAAGCAATCGTTGATGCCTTCGATACGCGCGTGCACCTCGTCTTCGGTATCGACGAGGCATTTTCCGACTTCGTCCACCATCAGGGCGATCAGGGCGAACGCCGCGGTGAAGCTCGTCAGCACGTGGGAGTTCAGCACCGCTTTGAAGAAGGCGACGTTACGGCCGATGACGGCGTTGCGCGCCGAAATGTCGCCAATCACCACCACGGTCAGGCCGCGCTCAAGCATCACGTCGATGAGCCGCGAGAAGAAGGGAAGACGCCGGCCCACGCCGATGATGACGATTACGTCGCCTGCCGCATAATCAACCAGATCTTCGGCTATGGACTGGCCTGGATTCGGCAGAATATCAACGTTTCCGCGTAGCCGCATCAGCTGTTCGCGCATGTGCAGCGCCACGGGATAGCTGCTGCGGTACCCGACCACCGCCACATGCGGGGCCGTGGCCATGGCTTGGCATGCGGATGACAGTTGCGCGCGGTCGATGCCTTCAAACGTGCGTTTCAGGCTTTCCTCGTCACGGCGCAGATGGTCGGCGACCAAATCGTCGCACTGGGTGTGCCGTGAAAGCTCCGGAGAGCCAGGACGATGGACGCGACGCACGTCACGTCTGAATTCGCCCGCGTTCGCATAGCCGAGCTTGCGGTACAGGCGGCTGAGCGTCGGCTGCGAGATGCCGCTCAACTGCGACAATTCCACGGAATTGCAGACCAGCACGTCGGTCAGATGACCCAGAATGAACTGCGCGGCCTCACGTTCCGTCGCAGTCAGCGAATCGAAGGATTCCCGGATGCGCGCCACCAAGCCGAGGTCCGCGGCAGCATTGTCTTCCTCGTCCATGGCGTCCTTCGAAGCCCCCATATTGTCTGAAAGCATAATTCCAGAAGTCACGCTCATCGCCCTTCCCTGCAGTACATTCTCACGCGGCGCATCCGCTCTCCTGACGATGCTACCCCTTGCTTTCCGGGTTTCACCAGGTTTGGCCGCCGACAACTGTCACGACGAATGAAGAATTTCAGATGCCGTAAGCACTGAAATGTATCCATCACAGGCAGTGGCGGCGCCTCTTGGCAACGCGACCCACCATCAGGAGATGACCGACCATGGCAAAAACAGCTTACCCCACACAATCAACATCGCATATCGGGCGGATTCGGCATAGAAGAAACGGTGTCAAACCAGCGAAATGGGCGACTAACGCGGCAACAAAATCCCCGACTGTTGCGAACACTGTTGAACGCGGCATCGCGCAGTCTTGAAGCAGGAAGGGCGTCGAGCCCAACCAAAGTCATCACGCGAGGAGGCGCATGGCATGGATGGAACAGGCGTGGATGGTCACGGCCATGATTACGGGCGCGATTTTGAACAGGGATACGGGAACGACTTCGGCAACGATTTCGAGCACGACCGTCCGCGTGCGGATTTGGCCATCCACGGCACCATACTGACGCATGGCGTCGAAACATACGGTACCGTCGTCGTACGGGACGGGCGTATCGCATCGGTCGCGTCTGATTCGAACGGTCCCGGCGCGAACGGACGGGCGCCTATCGACGCGGTCGAAACCATCCAGCTGCGTAACGACGAAATACTGATTCCCGGCATCGTCGACACTCACGTGCATATCAACGAGCCGGGCCGCACCGCATGGGAGGGTTTCGCATGCGCCACCCGGGCGGCCGCGGCCGGAGGCGTGACCACCATATTGGACATGCCGCTCAATTCCGTTCCGCCGACGCTCACCGTCGAGGCGTTGCGCAGCAAACGGTCATGCGCATTGCATGAATCGTATGTGCAGGTTGGCTTCTGGGGCGGTGTGGACGCGTCGAATCTGGGGCGGCTTCGGGAATTATGGGATGCGGGGGTGTTCGGTTTCAAATGCTTCCTCTCCCCCAGCGGCGTTGACGAATACGGTTCGCTGTCGTATGAGGAACTGGAACGCGCGATGCGCGAAATCGCTTCGTTCGGCGGGCTGCTTGTCTGCCATGCGGAGGATCCGGACGATTTGATGCGGTATGACGGGCACGTGGATGCGTCCTATCGCAGTTTCGAGGCGTCACGCCCGGCCGAATGCGAGGCGAACGCGGTGCGCAAGATCGTACGGCTGGTGGCACGCACCGGCTGCCGCACGCATATTCTGCACGTGTCCAGCGGTCTGAGCGTGGACGTGCTGCGGCGGGCGAAGGCCGAAGGACTGCCGGTCAGCGCGGAGACCTGTCCGCATTACCTCACGTTGGATTGCGACCATATTCTCGACAACGCCACCGCGTTCAAATGCTGTCCGCCGATTCGTGATCTGCATGAGCAGGACGCGCTATGGGCGGGGCTTGCCGACGGCACGTTGGATGGTGTCGTCACCGATCATTCCCCGGCCAGCGCGGATATGAAAGCCGGCACGCTCGCCACCGCGTGGGGTGGCGTTTCCAGTCTGCAGGTCGGATTCCGCGCGGTGTTGACGGGTGCGATGCGGCGCGGCTTGAGTTTGGCCGACGTCGTGCGGTGGATGTCGTGCAACACCGCACGGCTTGTGGGACTTGACGATCGTGGCGATATAACGCCGGTATTGCGGGCCGATTTGGCGATTATTCGCCCGTACGAACGGTTTGTTGTGGATGCTACCGCTTTGGAAAGCCGCAATCCGATCTGCGCCTGCGATGACATGACGCTTAACGGCGTCGTCATGCGCACGTTTGTAGCGGGGCGGGACGCGCTCTCCGGAGTGCGGGAGGGGAATCTTATCGTTCGTCCGGGAATCGGAATCCATAAATCAACCATTCAACAAAAATCCTCAACCCGCCGACGGCCGGAGGTCATTCGATGTCGGCAGATTGGGGACGGACGAGAATCAGGTCTCAGCCCAGGTAGGCGGCCGGGTTCTGGGCGAACTTGTCGGCGCAACCGGGGTTGCAGAAGTAGTAGGTGACGCCGCCGTATTCGCGGGTCGCGGCCGCGGTGGCCGGATCGACGCTCATGCCGCAAACCGGATCCTTCGCAACGTTCGCCGCGGAATCGCCCATATTCGAAGCCATGCCGTGGCCGTCATGACCGCCGCAGCAGTGTCCGGCGCCCATCGCGCCCATGTTCTCGGCTTCCTTCTTGGCCTTGTGATCGCTGAACAGTCCCATGATCGTTCCTTTCCGACTGTGCTGGTTGCCATTATTTTTGCTCGGATCGGGCTTGCGTACCCGATACGTCTTGTTTTTCGCCGCCTCCGCGTCCGGATCGAACAGGCGCAGCCGGCTTGCGTTCGTCACCACGCACAACGACGAGAACGCCATCGCGGCGCCGGCGATCATCGGATTCAGCAGCGTTCCGGTGAACGGATACAGCACGCCGGCCGCGATCGCGATGCCGATGCTGTTGTAGCCGAGTGCGAAGCCGAGGTTCTGCGCGATGTTGCGCATGGCGGCATGCGTCAGGTCGAGCGCGTGCACGAGCCCCATGAGCGATCCGCCCATCAGTGTCACATCCGCGGATTGGACGGCCACGTCGGTGCCGGTGCCGATGGCGAATCCGACGTTGGCTCGGGCGAGGGCGGGGGCGTCGTTGATGCCGTCGCCGACCATCGCCACCGTATAGCCTTGCGATTGGAGTTTTGCGATTTCGTCGGCCTTGCGTTCCGGCCGCACGCCGGCGATCACATGACGTTCGTCGATACCGACCTGGCTTGCGATGGCGCGTGCGGTGGTCGGATTGTCTCCCGTGAGCATGACGGCTTCGACGCCACGTTTGCGGAGCAGTTCGATGGCTTGGCGCGAGTCGGCTTTCGGCACGTCGGCGACGGCGACGATGCCGGCGAGACGGCCGTCGATGGCCGCTAGGATCGGCGTTTTGCCTTGCCGAGACAGGCGTTCCATGTCGGCGATGATGGCGTCGAGGTCGGTATCATGGGCGGTTTCGGAAGCGGCTTCGGCAGCGGTTCCGGAAGCATCGGACGTAACGTCGGGCATGTCGACGTCAAGGTCGTCGATCAGGTCGGTGTTGCCGACGGCGACGGTGTGCGGCAGACCGCGGAAGGTGACACGCGCGGTGACGCCACGGCCGGCAATCGCCTGAAAATCGGTGGTTTGCACGGCATCCGCGGCATCGACATGTTCCGCGGCGGTCGCGACGATCGCGACAGCGAGCGGATGCTCGGAATCACGTTCGGCGGCGGCGACGATCGTCAGGAAATCATCGGCCTGCCGACGCCACTTGCCGAACGGCAGCACGTCGGTGAGGGTGGGCTTGCCTGTGGTGATCGTGCCGGTTTTGTCCAGCACGACGGCGTTGACTTTACCGCACGTTTCCAACGCTTCGGCGGAACGGACCAGCACCCCCATGCGAGCCGCGCGGCCAGTCGAGACCGTCACCGACAGGGGCGTCGCCAGTCCGAGCGCGCACGGGCAGGCGACCAGCAGCACCGACACCGCGGCGACCAGCGCGTGCGTGACACGCGGGTCAGGGCCGAACGCGAACCACAATGCGCACGACCATACGGCGACGAGCACCACGGCCGGCACGAAAACGCCGGAAATGCGGTCCGCCAATCGCTGTACGGGAGCCTTCGAGCTTTGCGCGGCACGCACCATGCCGATGATCTGCGCGAGCACGGTGTCTTTGCCGACTTTCGTGGCGCGGTAGCGCAGCGAGCCGCCGCCGTTGATGGTGGCGCCCGTCACTTCGCTGCCTTCGGTTTTGGCGACCGGCATGGCTTCGCCGGTGATCATCGATTCGCCCACGGTGGAGGTGCCGGATATGACGATGCCGTCGACCGGCAGCTGCTCGCCGGGACGGATGGCGATGACATCGCCGACGCGCACGTCATCGATGGCGATGCTGGTTTCCTTGCCGTCTCGCACCACGCGGGCGGTTTTCGGTTGCAGACCCGCCAATGCGCGCATGGCTTCACCGGTGCCTTTGCGGGCGCGCGCTTCGAGCAGCTGGCCGACAAGCATAAGCGTGACGACCACACCGACCGCTTCGAAATACGGTTCGCGCGCGTTCTCGGGCAAGACGTTCGGTGCGAAGGTGACCACGCAGGAGTAGGCGAATGCGGCCAGCGCACCAAGGCTGACGAGCGCGTTCATCTCCGGCGCGCGGTGGGCGATCGCGGCGACACCGCTGCGGAAAATCGGCACTGCCGCATAGC
>SKEY01002764.1_pt2 | contig 11005 bp, 10 predicted proteins | sample 4843871 | NCBI WGS metagenome assembly SKEY01 (sample SAMN11008797, study PRJNA524170) | human gut metagenome | biome: Human fecal sample; material: Feces; isolation source: fecal sample from pouch patient p36 | host: Homo sapiens | place: Israel: Tel-Aviv | collected 2016-12-04 | reverse complement strand
GAATTAAGATACCCAACCCATGTACCTTTCCTGTCATACAATGAATAGTACGTACTACCGTTACTATGTTCGTAACGACATTTTATTTGTAACGTTTGACCCAAATAATCTTTTGAATCTGCTTTTTTCTTCCAAGAAAAATTCTGCCAAATCGTGTAGTTATCTTTCGTAATCGTAGCGTAGCGGTTGTCTGGTATTGCTCCTCCTTGCCCCTGACCAGTAAAGTATTTCTTATAGTCAGAAGACATATCGAAGGTCCCACTGACTCCTGGGAAAGAAAGATTATAGGTCCACTGCCATGCACTATATTCCGTGAATTTTTGTCCTGCAGGAACATACGGATAATTCGCGATCCAGACATTACTATAGCCAAGTGCAGCAGGATCGATCGCTTTTTGAGTGACCCAAAGTACCCCAGTGTAATGATGGGTATTACTATAGCCTAATTCTTTGATACGATTGGCAAATACTTTAGAAAGTGCAGTATGATCTGCTTTTCCCATTATTTGATTGTCCTCGATATCATTAACCATCAAAGCTGAGGTTGGCAGCTTCAATTCTTTGGCATATTTGACAAAATACTCGGCTTCTGCTTTAGCTTGCGCTTCTGTCGTGAACCAACTGTAATGATAAGCATGTACTACCAGTCCTGCCGCTTGAGCATTCGCAATTTGAGATGCTGCTAATGGATTGCGATAAGAAGTAGCTTCTGTCAATTTCACAACCACGGAAGAAATACCATAACTTTTGATAATCTTGTATTGTTCCACGCTAATGATGCCATTGTGAGAAGAGACATCAATAAAATCCTGACTAGGAGTCGATGGGTCTCCGGCTTCAATAAACGCGACGTCTGCTGAACGCAGAGAACGCCGCTGAATGCCCACCTGTTCTTTCAAATCGGAACGATTTCTGCTCGATGGATCAAGTCCACTTTGAACATCATAAATTTTTTCGGGTTCTTCTTGTGTTTCTTGCTGTGATTCATCTGAAGCTTGTGTTTCTTCTTTTGTACTTTCTTGACTACTCTTTTCTGAACTACTGGTATTCGAAGCTCCCTCTGAATCTGATGTCACGGTACTTGTGCTATCCGTCGTTGAGGTGTTAGAGGCACTTGTTTCATTCATTGTTTCTGTAGTAAGTGTTTGACTGCTGCTTTCAATTTCTATAGCTAAAACAGTTCCTGTATTTCCTAAAAACAGTAGCGGCAAAAGTGCACAAATATATACAAAGTATTTTGTCTGTTTTGACATTTTTTTCCCCTTTCAATTTTACTCCTTTTCATTTTATAGGAAAAAAGCATAAAAATACAGAAAAAAAGGGCATTTATTTGCCCTTTTCGTCTCTGACTATTCATTGATAACTATAGTTTCTTAGTTTATATTCGTAACTTCCCCTTCAACACTACGTTCAACTTTCATTTCTGTGATTGGTAAGTATCCTAATTCTTTCACGACACCTTGTTGAATATCGTCACTCAACATGTAATCAAGAAATGTTTTGACGTTTGCATCTGGTTCGCCATTTGTATACATATGCTCGTAAGACCAAATTTTCCAGTCATTTGTAGCAATATTTTCTGGAGTTGCTTCAACACCATCAATCGTTAATGCTTGTAAAGAATCATCCAGATAAGATAGAGCAAGATAGCTGATTGCTCCTGGTGTTTCTGCAACGATTTTGCGAACCGTTCCAGAAGAGTCTTGTTCTTGGGTTTGAATTGTTTCGGCCCCGTCAAGTCCCCATTTTTCAAATGTTGCCCGTGTACCACTACCAGATGCACGGTTGATCACTGCGATCTCTTGGTCTTTTCCACCAAGTTCAGACCAATTTTTGGTTTTACCAGTGAAGATATCAATCAAGTCCTGTTTGCTGATATCTTTAACACCAACTTCTTTATTCACTACAGGAGCCATTCCAACTACGGCGACTTTATGGTCTACCAATTTGCTAGCATCTACTCCGTCTTTTTCTTCAGCAAAAACATCAGAATTACCGATTGTTACAGCACCAGCTTCTACTTGGCTCAGTCCTGTGCCGCTACCGCCGCCTTGAACAGTAATCATATAGTTTGGATTTTCAGAGGTGAAACTTTCTTGTGCAGCTTGAACTAATGGTTGTAGTGCAGTTGATCCAACAGCCAAAATTTCTACATTTCCAGACGCTGCTCCTGAAGCACTTGATTCATTTGATGCTTGACCGCTATCAGCAGCATTTGATCCGCTATTTCCACAGCCAGCTAGTAATAGTCCTGTTGCTAAAATTAAGAATCCCAGTTTTTTCATTTGTTAAATCTCCTTTCGTTATATGCTTAGTTTAGCAACCCCTTGTAAACCCATGATTGATTTAAAGTAAAGAATAGATAAACCCATGTAAATCTTTTGTAAACATTAAAATGTATCGCTCGTCATTGTTCCTCTCTTTTCATTGAAGTGAAAAGAGCTTGCCTGGTTCCTTCTTAAAAAGCAAAAGGTACAAGTGCCGCTGTGTGTTGTTCTTTATGACTCCATATTGGGGCTACACTTACTTTGCTTCGCACTGGCTTCTAGCGTGTTTGCGCTAAGACGAACTTACATGCCACTCTTCGAGTGTCAATCGCAGTGATTCATTTGAATGTGACTACGCTCTCTTTGATCGCCTAGTACTGCTCATCATCTGCTCTGTCACTCTTCGAGTGTCAATCGCAGTGATTCGCAGCAAAAGAGCGTCCCATTGGGACGCTCTGATGTGTTTATTGATTTGGTTGTTTCTTCATATAATTACTTAGTCGCTTCATGGCTTCTTGCAGGTTCTCTTGGCTGGCTGCGTAGCTTAGGCGTACATATCCTTCGGCTTCGGGTCCGAATGCAATCCCTGGTATGATTGCTAATTGATTTTTTTCTGCTAAATCAACACAGAATGCCATCGAATCTTGTTCATAACCGGTTGGGATTTTTGCAAATAAATAGAAAGCTCCTGACGGCTTGGCGATTTCAAAACCTAATGCTGTCATTTTTTCATAGAGATAATCACGTCGCTGACGGTACTCGGCTTTCATAACTGCAGCATCATTGATTCCTTCAACTAACGCTCTTACAGCTGCTTTTTGTGAAATCGTTGAGGCTGCCGTTACTAAATATTGATGAACTTTGATAATTTGGGCAGTTAAGGCAACGGGAGCAAAGATAAAACCAATCCGCCAGCCAGTCATTGCATGTGATTTTGATAACCCATTGATCAAAATGGTCTGTTCCGGTAAATATTCTGCGATCGATACATGAGGTGCGTCGTAAGAAAGTTCACTATAAATTTCATCACTAACGACAAACACAGGATATTTTTTCAGAACTTCCGCAAGTGCTTGAACTTCTTCACGAGAATAAACCACGCCGGTTGGATTACTAGGATAATTTAAGATAACCGCCTTGACCTGATCCCCATGCTCAATCAAAGCCCCTTCCAACATCTCCGGTGACAATACAAAATCGTTCGCTGTGGTATCTAAATAAATGGGGGTAGCGTGAGCTAGTTGAATCACGGGCTCATATCCGGGATAAATAGGTGCTGGCAAAAGGACTTTATCTCCTGGTTCCAGAATTGCTAATAAAGAAGCAGAGATTGCTTCAGTTGCACCGATAGTCACTAATACTTCTGATAACGGATCATAACTCAATTGATATTTTTCTTTTAAAAAAAGGCTTGCGGCTTCTCGAACATCCGTTAACCCGGCCATTCCTGAGTAATGGCTGTAATTTTGCTCAATTGCTTGAACACCAGCATTTTTGACATGATCCGGTGTATTGAAATCCGGTTCGCCTAATGTTAATTTCAAAATATCTGGTATACCAGATACCCGCTCATCAAATTTTCGAATCAAAGAAACAGCAATTTGATAGACTTCTTTGTTAAAACGTTGACTGACATCTGTCATCGTATCACTCCTATCCACACAAAGTTACCTTTTGTTATTGCTGTTAATCCTATCACATTTTGATCCGTAATTTAATACTTTCGCTAAAACAAAAAATAAAAAATCCATCTGTTTATATATTTGCAAACGATATTTATAAATGTTAGTATATAAACAAACAAAAGGAGATGATTAAAGTGAAAACTATTCCCGCCACCTCTTTGTCTGACTATGAACATGGGTATCGTTCCACAAAAACACATTATCAATGCCTATTCTGCGATGTTAATTATGAAAAAGGACAGATTTATCCAACCTCTGATCGCTTTTATACCGCCAAAAAATGCATCTTATTACATCTAAATGAGGTCCATGGTGGTTTACTGAATGCATTGCTGTCATTAAGTCGCGAGCAGACAGGTTTGTCAGAAAGCCAACAAGAGATCTTATCATTATTTGCGCAAGGACTCAGCGATGCCGTCATCGCGCAACGTCTAGGTATCTCTAATTCGACAGTACGAAATCACCGCTTTAAATTAAAAGAAAAAGAACGGCAAGCGAAAGTCTTTTTAAGTATTATGGCACATTTAGAGGAACAAGATTTTGTTCTTCCCCATACAGGAGCAACCATGTTGGATGATCGTTATGCAATCACCAGCGAAGAAAGAGAAAAAATCATTGCGACTTACTTCGATCAAGATGGGGTGATTCATCAATTCCCAAGTAAGGAAAAACGCAAAATCGTGGTATTGAGTGTTTTGGCTCAAAAATTTGATTCTCAGAAAAATTATTCCGAAAGTGCCGTCAATGATATTTTGAAACAGTTTATTGCTGACTACGTCACTGTTCGCCGCTATTTGATCGAATACGGATTCATGCAGCGAACCAAAGATGGTAAAACCTATTGGTTGACGGTTGCTTAGTGGGTCGCTGAAAAAGGCTGAGACTTAGCTGTTATCTGATGGTACTTTTTGATCCTAATCAGGAGTATCCTTTTCACACCTTTTGTCTCAGCCATTATTTCTATCGGTATCGACTAAACTCACACTATTACACTTACGCAAAAAAACAGTTATGCTGCAGCATAACTGTTAGTTTTCTTTAAGGAATATTTTTTTGATGATCAATTTATCAAAAAGCTGCGTTTGATTGTCTTGCTCGCCGATGACTTCGGCACTGACAGATTTTCCATCGGGCTTTTTGCGCAATTGATAGACAATCTTTCCGGTTTCTTTTAATTCATTGATCATGTCAACTACACCGCCAAAGCCTGTTTTGCGGGTAATAAAGCCTAATGCGACCATTCGTTCGTCCAAATTTTTTGCAGAAATCGTTGCCCCTGTGATCAATGCTTGCCGCATAATCTGTAAGAATTCTTCCAATCCCGCCACAGCTGGTTGATCCGGCTCTTCTTCCGCTAATGGCCGTTGATCCAGTTCCTGTAAGAGTGTTTCATATTGCTCTTGTGTCAGCATGACCCCCGCCACTTTTTCACGATTGAATACATATACTGCTGTTCCCGCTTCTCTCGCTTGATTAAATACATCCATCGGAGATTTTTTTACTTCAGTGATCGAAGTAGTGGGAACCTCTAACTTCTTCAGTTCCATTCTCAACGTCCTCCTTGTCTCAACGAACACATTATAGCATAAAGTCACTGGTCGATTGTAGGTTTATTTCGACGGCTTTGCCGTTAAATTACCAAAGAATCTTCGATTCTCAACTGACTAAAAAACCGAATCAGTTTGTTTCGGTCGTTCTCCTGCTTACAAGAGAATCAATGGAAACAAACGATTCGGTTTTTTGTCACTCATCAATTTTGAGTGTCATAGCATTGATTGCTACTACGATTGTGCTTAGTGACATCAAAACGGCGCCGACAGCGGGATTTAAAATGATACCAATTGGTGCTAGGATTCCTGCAGCTAAGGGAATCGTCACAATATTGTACCCTGCTCCCCACCAAAGGTTTTGAATCATTTTTCGTCTAGTTTTATGAGCCAGCTCAAGAAAATGCAGAATATCATTAGGGTTACTATTGGTCAAAACAACATCTGCGGAATCAATCGCGACATCTGTTCCAGCGCCGATAGCAATACCGATCGTTGCCCGAGCCAAGCTTGGTGCATCATTGATACCATCACCAACCATCGCTACCCGTTGTTTCTTATTCAGATAATCAGCAACGATTCGTTCTTTATCTTCTGGCAATAATTCAGCAAAATACTCATCGATGCCTAGATAAGTTGCCACTGCCTTAGCAGCTGCTTGATTGTCTCCAGTTAACATCACTGGTGTAATCCCCTGTTTCTTCAATGTTTCGATGAATTTTACCGCCTCTGGTTTGATTTTGTCTCCCAAAGCTACGAGCCCTTCGACTTGATTGCCTTTCACCAAGTAGCTAATGGTGTTCCCTTGTTCTTGATATTTATTCAATTGGTCCGGATCAATGGTTGTCTGATACTTTTCGATCCCTTTTTGATTGACGATCTGCCATTTCTCCCCAGCAATCATCCCTTCGATCCCGATACCAGAATGCGCTTGGATTCCAGTCGCTTCCTTCGGCTGAACATTTTCCTTTTTTGCTTGCGCTAAGATGCCATCAGCAATAGGATGATTGGCCGATTGTTCCAGCCCTGCTAGATAGGCTAGTAGTTCATCTGCTGTATAGTCACCAAAGCTTTCAATTCCTGTGACCGAGAAAGTTCCTTGTGTTAAAGTACCGGTTTTATCAAGTAACAAATAGTCTAGATCATGGGCATTTTCCAGTGCATTACGATTTTTTAACAATAAGCCGTTTTTAGCAGCAATTGATGTCGAACGTGCGACAACCAACGGAATGGCTAATCCAAGTGCATGAGGACAGGCAATGACAAAAACAGTTACCATCCGATCCAGCGCTGTTGGCAAATCCGCTGCGAACACCCAAATTACAAATGCGGTAATTCCGACGACCAATGCAATATAGAACAACCATTTTGCCACTTTATCTGACAAAGCTTCCAATTTTGATTTATCCGCCTGCGCTTGACGAACCATTTCCATTACTTTTGAAAGATAGCTCTCATCACCGGTTCCTGTTACTTCAATAGTAATCGTTCCATTTCCATTTACGGAACCCCCGATTACCTTCGAACCGGACTCTTTCGCTACTCTACGGGACTCACCCGTAACTGCGGATTCATCAATCGTGGTTGCCCCTTCTTTGATGATACCGTCTGTAGGGATTTTGTCACCCGCTCGTACGATCAAACGATCATTTTTCTTCACTGTGTCCAGTGGTATCTTTTCTTCAGAACCATCTGCCTTTTTGCGAGTTACTTCATCAGGCAATAATTCAGCTAATTTTTGCAATGCATTCCCTGCATTGGACACAGCGTTCATCTCGATCCAATGTCCTAAAAGCATGATCACGATCAATGAAGCCAGTTCCCAAAAGAAGTCCATGACATGTGCGCCATGCATGAAATGATTCGCGATAAACGCGTAAATACTATAGACATAAGAGACTGTGATCCCCATAGCAATCAACGTCATCATTGCTGGACTCTTTTGCTGCAGTTCCATCTTCGCTCCGCTCAAGAAAGGCTGACCGCCATAGAAGAACAAAATCGTGGCTAAAATCATCACTAGCCAGTCAGACCCTGGAAAAGTGAACTGAAAAGGCAATTCAAGCCCCATCATAGGGGATAAAAGAATAATCGGGATTGCTAAAACCAAGGAAAGCCAAAACTTTTGTTTGAAATTCCCCATATGCATACTATGATCCATTCCACTCATGCCATGATCCATGTGGCTATGATCCATCTTACTATGATCCATCTTACTGTGATCCATCTTACTGTGATCCATCTTACTGTGATCCATTTCCGAATGTCCTCCGTCCATTTCGTTATGGCTCATCTCAAACTCCTCCTTTTTGCTGGAAAGTTTTGCGCCCTGCTGGAACGCGTTGGGGGGTGACAGAAGTTGCCTACCGTCTTTCCGCAAACAATTAAATGAACTTTTTTCATTCCATATCTTTCAAGAACAGCAGCGAGAGACTTATTCAACCGTGGCTGTGTACCCCACCTCCGTTACTTTAGCGATGATGTCTTCATCTGTAACAAGTTGTTCGTCATATTTGACTTTGGCATTGGCTTTCTTTAAATTTACCTTTGCTTTTTTGACACCTGGCACTTCAGACAATGCTTTTTCTACCCGAGCAACACAGTGGTCGCAGCTCATTCCTTCAATGTGATAGATTTTTTTCATGATTTATTCTCCTTCATTCATTGTACATTGACATTGTCCCGGTATACAGTTGCAAGCAATAGCGGCTACCGGTTCTTTTTGCGCCAGTGCCTCTTCCAACATTGTTAGATCTTCATTCGTTAGTTCCGATTCACGAATCATTTCTGCCAATGTTTGGCCGATTTTTTTTGCACAGATATGAGAGAATAAACTCTCTGTGGCACTTTGAATCGTAGCATCCTCGGAAACCAAAGGATAATAAACAAATTTTTTTCCTTGGGTTTCTGTCCGCAATACGCCTTTTTTCACTAGACGGCCTAGTAATGTTTTAACGGTTGCTGTTTTCCAGTCTTTGGATTCGCTAAGAAGTGCCGTGACTTCTTGGGCATCGGATTTTCCTAATGTCCAAATCACTCGCATGATCTCCCATTCGGAATCACTGATTTTTATAGGAGCACTTGATGATTGCATATTTTTTCCTCCTTGCTTGTTCACGATTTAAGTTTACATCCGTAATCGAAAATTGTCAAAAAAAACCTCTGCAGTGTTTGAGATCAACTGACAGAGGTCATATATTATCTATGATTAATAAAAAACACGATAACGAGTCACAGAATGGAAAGGTTTTTCTGGACGTAAGAGGATCTCCCCAAACTGAGGATATTTTTCTGTTCCAGGAACGCCTTGGGTCTCAATAGCCATTCCGCCATGGTTTGCAAAAGGTCCGGTTTTCATTGGTGCTCCTTCTTCGCCATCTCGTGTGGTATAGATGACTACAGCCGGTCGATCCGTTGTAACTGTGATGGAAACTTTTTCATCAGGGCTCGTCACTTTCAAGTCCCAGTCCTGAGTATGATCCAATAAGAATGGATCATCAAGTAATGTTGTGCCCATTTTTCGTGCTACACGAAAGTCAAACTTCGTATCAGCAACAGGTTGTTTTTTTCCTGTTGTTGTGACATCAGGATTCGTTTCAGCCACATATTCTGCATTGATTTGAACCATGTGATCATCGATTGGATTTCTAGTGTCACCGGTCAAATTGAAATAGCCATGATTCGTGGGATTATATAGTGTAGGCTGATCGGTTGTGGCATCGTAAGTAATCGTAAATGAATCATCATTTTCCAATGTATAAGTCACTGTGTATGAAACATTGCCCGGAAATCCACTATCGCCGTCTTTGCGTTCTGTCCGATAAATTACGCCAGCTGCGGTTTCTGTTTCAAATGTTTCAGCTTTCCAAGTATCGGTATCCAATCCCTTAAATCCGCCATGCAATGTATTGCCATTATCATTATCTTCTGTTTGATACTCTTTCCCGTCGATAGTAAATCGGGTTCCTGCAATTCTGCCGGCAACTGGCCCAATCGTTGCGCCATAATAACGCGCTTTCTGGTGTCCTGCGATCGTATCATACCCAACAACTAAGTCTCGGCCGCCATCAATCGGCACGATCCAATCCAGTAAGCGTGCTCCTTCCGGGCTTGTTACAAGTTTGACACCGCTATCATTTTCAACTTCATAAACTGTTCCCATTTTTTCTGTTTCTCGTTGCTGTACACTTGGCATTGACCATCCTTCTTTCTTCACTGAAATAACTTCTCATTCAGTATAGACGTTTTAGCCTCAAGACGTCAATAAGCTGAAAGCAGATTACTTTTGTTCTGAGGGAAATGCTCTTAGAATGAAAATGAAGAGAAAGAAGGAGGAACACATGATGGAACTAAAAATGTCACAAGCAGTCATCAACAAACTAGAAGGATATCATAGCAATGAGGGGGCTTTACTGCTGGATCTGGATGACGGTGTCGGACCTTATTCGAAATTAGGGATCTGTTCTCTCGATACAAGTTTTCGTTTCTTGCTGGTCTCAGACAAAGAGGTTCCCGCACCTTACACCATTACTCTCTCATCTGCGGTTGGACCTATTTATATCAAAGACTATACAGCCAATTATTTTGACCAAGAACCAAAGCTTAATTTAAATGAGCGTTTCCAATCAATTATGTTAGAAACAGAATCTGGCGTTGTCGATCGTAACGTTGAAATAATCGATTTGCGCAAACAATCCTTTTAGAGATAGATACAAAAAAAAACGACCCACACGTGACTTTCAGCTTCAACTGAACATGTCATGTGAGGATCGTTCTTTTACTGATGGACCGAGATTATTTTTTATGCCTAGCCCGTCGTTTTCTGCGCGAGGTCCGCTGAGGGGTTTTTGATTCTGTTGGTTCCTTTATTGGCTCCTCGGTTGTTTCTAGTGAGTCGCCTGTTCTCTTTGTCAAAACTTCCTGACGAAAGCGCCGATTACCTAGAAATTTCAAGGCGCACATCAATGGTTGGCGATTCTCTCCCACCAAACCAATCAATTCAATAAATAATTCAATCCCAAATGCGGTACTAATGATCAGTAGAATAATTGCCGTATTACTGGCATAGTTCATCAACAGTGCAATAAAAGAAAATACCATTGCTAACGCATAGATTGTCAATACTGCTCCCCGATGAGTAAATCCTAAAGAAAGCAAGCGATGATGAAGATGCATTTTATCAGCAGAAGAAATTTTTTGTTTGTTGAACTTCCGTCGAATCATCGCATAGACAGTATCGGTGATTGGTACGCCCAGAATCAGCATAGGCGTGATCACGGTAATAAACGTCGCATTCTTCAACCCTTGCAATGAGAGAACGGAAATCATAAACCCTAAGAATAAAGCACCCGTATCACCCAGAAAAATCGTTGCTGGATAAAAGTTATAGGGAAAGAATCCCACGATGGCAGCGACTAAAGTAAAGATTGTCATAGATATAAAAACCGCTGTATCAGGAAGAAAAAAATAGCTGATAATGCCCAAGGTAATCAATCTAATAATAGAT
>SKEY01004428.1_pt1 | contig 11016 bp, 9 predicted proteins | sample 4843871 | NCBI WGS metagenome assembly SKEY01 (sample SAMN11008797, study PRJNA524170) | human gut metagenome | biome: Human fecal sample; material: Feces; isolation source: fecal sample from pouch patient p36 | host: Homo sapiens | place: Israel: Tel-Aviv | collected 2016-12-04 | reverse complement strand
GGTGGGCCATGGCTCGGAATGCTACGGATTCGATGATACGTATTCGCAGGACCACGATTTCGGCCCGCGCTTCTGCCTGTGGCTTACGGATGAGGATTACGCGGCGATCGGCGAGCAACTTGAGGCCGATTACGAGGCACTGCCGCGCAAGTTCAGCGTGGATGCGCAAGGCCACGTGACGTTCGAGGCGCATGCCAGGTCCGATGCTTCCGGAGCATTCCCCTCCGCAGGTGCAGGCTCCACCGTCATACCCGATGCGGCAAACGCACCCACCCCCGGCACCGCTACGCACGATACCGCCACTGCCGAGTCAGGCGCGGCGTCCTCTGATGTGGCGGAAGCGATGACGACTCCGATTGATGCACCGCTCTCCGCCGTCACGCCGCGCGCGCCGGGCGCGCCGACGTGCTGCTGTTCCTGCTGTACGCGAGCCCCGCCGCAGTGCGCAGCAGGCGGCACGCGAAGCTTCCCTGGTTCGACGACCTCGACCTCCCGGCTGCCCAGCGCTCCCTGCTGCTCGACCTGTTCTCGGACGAGCCCGCGCTGCACGGCTTCGCGTCGATCGGCGATGCCTTCGAGGAGGCGTTCGCAGCGCCGCCGACGGCCTGACGCTAGGCGCGGTACGTCCCGCCGTTCCTCACGCTGAGCGCCACCGTGGACGCGTTGTGCAGCAGCGACGAGGTCTGCGGCGTGATGAGGCCGCCGATGCCCGCCGCCAGCAGCGCCGAGTTGATGGCGATGACCTCCTTGAACGATGCGTTCAGGCGCGCGGTCAGCCCCGCGCTCAGCGTCCGCAGCGTCACGAGCGCGCTCAGGTGCCCTCCCGTCAGCGTGATGTCGGCCACCTCCTTCGCCACGGCGGTGCCCTGCCCCATGGCGATGCCCACGTCGGCCAGCGAGAGCGCCGGGGCGTCGTTCACGCCGTCGCCCACCATGACCACCTTGCTCCCCTCCGCCTTCAGCCGCTCCACGAAGGCGTACTTGTCCTCGGGCAGCAGGTTGGCGCGGTACTCCGTCACGCCGGCGGCGTCCGCGATGCGCGCCGCCGTGCGCTCGCCGTCGCCCGTGAGCATGACGACGCGCTTGAACCCGAGCATCCGCAGGTCGGCGATGGCCTCGCGCACCCCGGCCTTCAGCGGGTCCTCGATGCCGATGACGCCGATCAGCTCGCCGTCCACCGCCAGGTACAGCGGCGACAGCCCCTCCGTTTCGTCGGCCACGCGGCGCTTCTGCTCCTCGGTGAGGGACACGCCTTCGTCCTCCACGACGAAATGCTCCGAGCCGATGACCACGCGCTTGCCGTCGAGCGACGACGCGATGCCGTGCGCCACGAGGTACTCCACGTCGGCGTGGCGCTCGCGGTGCCGAAGGTTCTTCTCCGCGGCCGCGCGCACCACGGCGCGGGCCACCGGGTGCGGGAAATGCTCCTCCAGGCAAGCGGCCAGCCGCAGCACCTCGCGACGGTTCCACCCGTCGAGCGCCAGCACGCAGGCCACGTTGGGCGTGGCCTCGGTCAACGTCCCGGTCTTGTCGAACACGATGGTGTCGGCCGCCGCCATGGCCTCGAAGTGCTTCGAGCCCTTCACGGTGAAGCCCGCCTGCGCGCTTTGGCTCATGGCCGCCAGCACGGCGATGGAGCCGGTGAGCTTGAGGGCGCAGGAGTAGTCCACCATGAGCGCCGCCGACGTCTTCACGAGGCTGCGCGTGGTGAGCGCCACGGCGCCCGCCAGCAGGAAGTTCCAGGGCACGATGCGGTCGGCCAGCTGCTCCATGCGCGACTGGGTTTCCGATTTGAAGGATTCCGCCTGCTCCACAAGCGCCACGATGGAGCGCAGCTTCGTCTCGCCCGCGTCCGCCGTCACGCGCACGATGATCTCGCCGTCCTCGACCGCAGTGCCCGAGAACACGTTGTCGCCCACGCCGCGCTCGACCGCCAGCGGCTCGCCGGTGAGGGCGGCCTGGTTCACCATGGCCGTGCCGCGCACCACCTCGCCATCGACGCACACGGGCATGCCGGTGCGCACGGCGATGCAGTCGCCCGGCTTGAGGTCCGACGCCGCCACCTGGATCTCCTGGTCGCCCTCGACGAGCTGCGCGGTTTCCGGGAGGTCGAGCAGCGCGTTCACGAGCGCCCCCTCCGACCGCGAGCGCGTGTACTCCTCCAGCGTCTCGCCCAGGTTCAGCAGCAGCATCGTCTCGCCCGCCGTGCACGGGTCGCGCTTGACGAACGACATGCCGATGGCGGCAGCGTCCAGCACGGGCACGTCGAGCCGCGCCCGCCCGAGCGAGCGGACCGCCGCCGCCAGGAAGCCGCGGTAGCGCCAGGCGGTGACGAGGGCCGCGACGGGCTTCGGCAGGAACCACCGGCGCGCGAAGTACGACCCCACGAGCACCGCGATGTCCATGAGCAGCGACTGGGTGCGTGGCGCCAGTTCGAGCCCGCAGCTCGAACGGGCTTCAGCGATGGCCTCGGCGTCGATGGCGTCCAGGTGATCGAGCACCCGCTGCCGCGCGCCGTCCGCCGCACGGTAGCGCACGGCGATGCTGCCGATGCGAGGGTAGACGTTCGCGCGCTCCACCGCCGGGCACGCGCCCAGCACGCGGTAGAGCGCGTCGAGATCGTCGGCGGGCACGGGACCGACCAGCCGCACGCGCAAACGGCCGGGAACCTCGCTCGCGATGACGTAGTCCATCGCGCTCTACTTCGCAGGCTGTTCGTCGGCCTCGACGGCGGGCTCGGCAGGGCGCTCCCCGTCCTTGCCGGCGACGCTGATGTAGGTGGCCTCGGCCACGATGTCGTCGACCTCGGCCTTCGCCTGCTCCACGATGTTCTCGTACGTCGCCTTCGCGCGCAGCCCCTGCGCGACGCCCTGTACGTAGCATTTCTTGGCGGTGTTGCTGGTCAGCGCCTTCACGCCCACCGTGCCCAGCAGAAAGCCCGCGCCCACCAGCAGCCCGCTCTTCTTCTTGAATCCCATCGCTTCGCCTCTCTCTCGTTGGTTCCCCATCCGCGCGCTTCGATTTGAAGTTGCACGAATCTAACTTATCAAGGATAATGCGGTTGTCGGATAAAGTCAATCATGATTAACTAGTATCGTCGACATCGAAGCGAAGGAGGTCGGACATGAAGCAGCATCGATTCTGGGCATGGGCGAGCCTCGCCTGCATGGCGCTGGCGCTGTACACGGGACGCAAGCGCGTCTGACGCATCCCGTGGGGAATGCGAGGGGGTTGCCGGGTTCCGCCCGCATCCCCGACGCGGTTCGGGTACCATGAGGAGCATGACGAACAGCACGGCCGCAAGGAGCGTCCCATGAACATCAACAACGTGGTATTCGAGCGATCATTCGGCGTATCGTCTCAGCTCACGCCTTCGACCATGCCCGAGATCGCGTTTGCGGGACGCTCGAACGTGGGCAAGTCGTCGCTGCTGAACAAGCTGTTCAACCGCAAAGGGCTGGCGAAGGTGTCGCAGACGCCGGGCAAGACGGCCACCATCAACTTCTTCTCCTGCGACGGCGTGCGCTTCGTCGACCTGCCGGGCTACGGCTACGCGAAGGTGTCGAAGTCGGACAAGAGCCGCTGGTCGGAGCTCATCGAGGGCTACTTCAACCAGGATCGCGACCTCGCGCTCGTGGTTTCGCTCGTGGACATCCGCCACGAGGCGTCCGACCTCGACGTGAACATGATCGGCTTTTTGCAGGAGGCCGAGCTGCCGTTCGCCGTGGTGCTGACGAAGGCCGACAAGCTCAGCCGTCAGCAGCAGATGAAGCAGAAGGCCGCCCTGAAGAAGCAGCTGAAGCTGGGGGCCGACGTGCCGCTCGTGGTGTGCTCGTCGGAGAAGGGCACCGGCATCGACGAACTGCGCTCGCTCATCAAGAACAGCGTGCGGTAGGCGCTGCCACAGCATGCACCCGAAAGAAAACGGCCCCGAAGGGCCGTTTTCTTTCGCTTGAGGAATCCGGGGCTACGGGCGAACGATGATCATGTCACCCTGCACCGGGCTGATGCACACCGTCTGGCCGAAGGTTGGAGCATGGATCATCTGGCCGTTGCCGATGTAGATACCGCAGTGGCCCCAGCTGGTGGCGATATCGCCAGGTTGAGGATCACCTACCTGCGACATGCCCATGAACGTGTTCGTGGTTCCCCATCGGGAGAAGCTTCCAGTCACGGCATAGCTTACCAGGCCGGAGCAATCGAACGAGCTCGGTCCTACCCCACCCCACGAATATGGCAATCCTATGCAACCGTACGCCCGGTCGACGATAGCATTGCCCGTCACAGGATTGTAGGAGGGTCCGGAAGGCTCGCTCGGAGCGGGCGACGGAGAAGGCGAGGGATCGTTGCCCGGAGCAACATTGCCCGAAGCGTTCGCGTTCTCTTGGGCCTGACGCGCAGACGCTTCCACCACGGCTTGGGCCTGAGCTGCATCGGCGGCTGCCTGCGCAGCGCGCTCCTGCTCCAGCAGCTCGGCCGCTTCGGCGCTCAGGCTGTCGTAGGTAGCCTGCATGGCGGACATCGTGGACGCCGCCTCCTGCTTGGAGCGCAGCGCCTCATCGGCCTTCTCGGCGGCTACGCGCTGCTGCTCTGCATAGGCGGCCTGCTGCTCCTGCACTTCGGCACGCAGATCTTTCGTCTGCTGAACGAGATCGGCATCGTTCTCGTTCAAGGTGTTGAGCATATCCCAACCCGTCGAGAACTCCTGGAAGGTGGTGGCGCCCAGCAGCAGGTCGAGGAACGAGCTTCCGCCCGTGCGGTACATGCTGCGCGCACGAGATCCCAATCGGGTTTGAAGGTCGGCGATCTGGCCGTTCGCCTCGTCGATGCGCGCCTGCGCCTCGTCGCGCTTGGCCTCGGCTTCTCTCTGCGCGGCCAAGGCCTCATCGTAGACGACGGAGGTTCGGTTGAGCGTACTCTGCATGCTGTTGAGCGATGCGAGCGCGGCCTGAGCTTCAGCCTGCTTTTCGCTGGCAGTCGGATCGGCGTACGCCAACGAAGGGATCATGAGAGTCGCCGCGAGGGCCGCAGCCACTGCTCCCGCGAACACGCCCTTGCGGGCGCGCATTGCTTGCTGTTGCATGTGGGAACCTCCACCTGCGCTCAGATGCTCGTATACATTGCGAGCTAGTGTATCAGATCGCATGGCTCGCCTACGAAACAGCTTGGAAATCGAACAGGAACATCATACGAACCTCGGGTGAGCCGGGTGCAGCTTCGGAATCCTCGCTTATCCGTTGAAGCCCTCGTCGCGAATGCGCCCCGCGCCGTCGGCGGCCGTCGTGGCCAGCTCGTCGCAGCGCTCGTTCTCGGGATGGCCCGCATGCCCCTTCACCCACACGAACGTCACGTCGTGAGGCTCCTTGGCCGCCAGCAGACGCTTCCACAGATCGTCGTTCTTCACGGGCTGCTTCTGCGCGTTCTTCCAGCCGCGCTTGAGCCAGCCGTCAACCCAATGCTGGTTGAAGGCGTTCACCACGTACTGCGAGTCGGAGTACAACGTGATGGAGCACGGGCGCTTGAGCACTTCGAGACCCGCCACCACGGCCATGAGCTCCATGCGGTTGTTCGTGGTGCGCTCGTAGCCCTGCGACAGCTCCTTCTCGTGGACGGCGCCCTTCGAATCGACGAAGCGCAGCACCGTGCCGTAGCCCCCCGGCCCCGGATTCCCCCGCGCCGCACCGTCGGTGTATATATCTACATGCATGTGGAGGGCCTTTCGCGTCGGAGGGGCAAAACCGGATGGGTATCATACCACGAGAGAGCGGTCGCCATCGAATTCTACGCGTCAGCCCCAGATGAGGTCCATCATCTCCTGGCGGTCGTGGACGCCCATCTTGGCGTAGATATGGGAGACGTGGGTCTTCACGGTGCTGCCTGACAGCACCAGCTCGTCCTGGATGAAGGCGCGCGTGCGGCCCTGGGCCAGAAGCACGAACACCTCGGTCTCGCGCGGCGACAGCGCATAACGTCCCGCCAGCTCGAGACACGTGTCCGACACCGTCTGCACGAGCGGAGCAGCGACCTCGCCCGAAGCGGCATCCTTTCGACTCGGCACGAACCAAACGGCGCACAGCGCAACGACCACGAAAGCGTAGGTTGCCAGCATCACGAGCAACGTGTCCACGATGGCCGCGCGTCCCAACAACAGCACCCAGGCGATGGACGCTCCCGCATAGACCACGCCGGCCACCCCCATGACGCGGTACGACGGCACGTCGAGCACGTCGAGCGCCGTTACCACGACGGTCCAGAACAAGAGGTGCGCGAACAGCTCGTCGATCTGTATGACCACGGTGAGGAACCCGAGCGACGCTCCCGTGGGGTTCGCCTGGATGGCTACGACGAACAAACCCACCAAGATGAGCAGCAGCGCAGGCTGGAATCGGATCGGCAACGCGGCATCGGCCAGGCGCGCGAGCGCGGCGTAGGCGAACACCACGACGCAGACGGCCGGAACGATCATGGCGGTGAGCCACGGCAGCGCCGTGGAGATGTTCGCGTTCGTATCGCCCCACATCCCCAGGTAGCTCACCGAGCGGATAACAGCCAGCACCACCGCCGCAATAGCCAACAGCACGAGCATGGTGCGGCGTTCGGCAGCTGACGTGCGCTCGCGCGTGCGCGGGACGGCCGGCACGCCGAACACCGTACGAGCGCGAGAGCCCTCCGAGGCGGAAGCCGCCCTCGAAGGCGCAACGGCATCCGAAACGCCCTCCCCTGCCGCGAGATCGGCACGATCGCGCGCAAGAGTGCATGCCGTTTCGAACAGAAGCGCCGTGGCCACAGGCATGGCGATGGCGACGATCACCTGCACTGCGGGGCTTGCGAACGCGCTGAGCACGAGCAAGACGGGAAGCTTGAGCACCAGACTGCCCGCTATGCTGGCGACGGCGCACACGTAGCCCTGCGTGCGCGCGAGCAGCAGCATATAGCGCGCCGCCAGCCAGAAGTAGCCCACGCCGGCCACGAACAGGCCGCCCACGGCCAGCGCCCCGGGATCGAAGAAGGTCTGGTGGAACGACATGCCGAAGCACGCCGTGCCGAAGGCCGACAACAGCGGCAGCACGAAGCGCAGCATGCCGTCGGCGCGCTTGAGCGCACGCGGAGCCGTCGCGAACGCCGCCGTGCATAGAAGGATGCCGGCAAGGAAGAACAGGCGCGGATTCGCCCACGCATCCATGCCGGCTGTTGACGACATGAAGCCCAGCGTGTGGCCCATCAACGTGCACCAGACCAGATTGAGCCCCAGCCCGCACGAAGCGAGCACGCCCACCGGATTGATTTGCAGACCGCGGTTGCCCATGATCGGTGATTCCCCAAGCCTCCCCAACATCAGGCCACCGCTCGGCGACCGCCTCTCATTATCGCACGCCCTTCGCACGCCCGCACCCTCAAAAAACGGCGCGTTCGGCCCGAACCGGCAGAATCACCCCGCTCTGCACGGGCATCGGCCAAAGTGTCCGATGCGGAAATCATCGGACGACCCGCGAATCGGATACTTGGGCGATGGCGCGCACGGCAGCCCGCATCCTACGATGGGACGGTCCGCGCGCATCGACGACGCAAGAGGAAGAAGGGAGGGACGCAAACGGCGAAGCGCGAGCGCGCATGGCGGACGACGGGAACCAAGACAAGGAAAGGGGGATGCATGAGGCTCAACAAGAAGGCCATCATCGTGGCAACCTGCGCGGCCTGCACGCTCGGCCTGGCGGCAGGATGCGCGCCGCAGCAGTCGGAGAACGCAGGCGCCGCCGCTCCGTCCGGGGACGGAGGCGCCGTCCCGCAGGAGCAGAAGCTCACGCCCGAGCAGCAGGCCGTCATCGACGGCGCCGAAGGCACCACGAACGAGGACATCGACGAGAACTACTATCCCGGCAAGGAATACCTCGACAACCTATGGGACCGCTGGGACCAGGTTGCGACCGAATACGCTCCCGAAGTGCGCACCCTGCCGAACGGGCAGATGGTGCAGCGCACGCCCACCGAGTACGAGGTGAACCCCGACGCTTGGCAGATCCAAGCCGGTTCCAACTCGTACAACACCTACTGGCTGGACGCCGACAACCGCGGCTGCGAATCGTGCCATGCCGACATGAACTCGCTGCTGAAGCACCTGCCCTACGAGCACCCGGTTGCCTGGAACGACGAGTTGGACAACAAGACCACGCTGCAGCAGTGCCTGTTCTGCCACTCCTACGCTCCGGGCTACATCGCGAAGCAGTACGAGTTCGGCACGCTCATGCACGCCGTTCACTACGGATCGCGCACGAAGAGCGACTTCGTCAACCAGTATCAGGGCGACTGCATGTCCTGCCACAACGCCACCGAGAACGGTGCGGGCCTGGAGCTGTGGGATCTCACGAAATACGATCGCCTGTGGGGAATCAACGACGTCGAGAACGTGCAGGGCGATTTCAAGATCGATCAAGAGAGGACGCAGGGCCAGAGCGGCGTGTTCTCGTACGACTGGATGCACGCCTACTACGACAACATGCGCCACGGCGCGGGCGTGAACGGCCTCGACCTGGAGATGCCGCAAAGCCTGTTCGACGAATGGACCATCACCGTTGACGGCAACGTGAACGCCGAGTACACGGCCACGCTGCCCGAGCTCATCAAAGAAGCCGAGGCCGACGGCGCCGTGATCACGAAGACCTCGAAGATGGTGTGCAACTGGAACCCGGTGGGAGGCGGCGGAGTCACGAACACCGAGATAACCGGCATTCCCGTGAGCTGGCTCGTCGAAAAGGCGGGCGGCTACAAGGACGGCACGACGGGCGTGAAGGCGCTGCGCGCCGACGGCAGCTCCAAACGCGCCTTCCCCGTGGACAAGGTCGACTCCGACGAGGCGCTGCTGGTGTACAAGATCGGCGGCGAGTACCTCGACGCGACGCGCGGCTATCCGTGCACGAACTGGGTGGAAGGCGTGGACGCGCAGATCAACTCGAAGCAGATCGACACCTACCACGTCACCGACGAGGACATCGACTACACCGACAAGTGGGCCGGCAACCCGAACGGATGGCAGAACGAGGACGACGTTCCCATGAACAAGCCCAACGCCACCATCCTCGGCGTGCCCGACGGCCTGCTCGTGCAGAACGGCCAGCCCTACGAATTCACCGGCTACGTGGACGGCTACGACGAGAAGATCGCAAGCGTCGAGTTCTCCCTTGACCGCGGAGAAACGTGGACGAAGTACGATATCGGCGACATGGATCGCAACAAGATGGTGTGGTGGAGCTTCACCTACAAGCCCGAACTGGAAGGCGCGTACTGCCTGACCGTTCGCGCCACCACCGAAAGCGGCATGACGAGCTTCGAGACCCAGACCGTCATGTTCAACGCGAAGGACAAGATGCCCAACCCCGAGGACACGACCGTGCTGGAAAGCGCATCGCTGATCCCTCCGAAGGTCGCGGCGGCATCTGACGAGAAGAGCGAGTAGGAGGACGCCATGGCTTACAACCCCAAGAAGATCGCGGGCGGCGTGGCCGGCGGCGCGCTGCTGATGTTCGGAGCAGTGGGCGGTATCGGCGCTACGGCCGGACTACCGCAGACCGCCGACGCGGACCCGATCGCCACGACGCATGCCGTGGGAGACAACGTCGTGACCGCACAATGGTTCAACGAGGACGACGTGTCCTACGTCTCCGTGGCCAACGCCCAGGGAGCGTTCACCTTCAACCAGGAAGGCGTCACCCCCAACGACGAGCTGTTCAACGTGTTCGGAACAGCGCTGACCAGCATGTGCTCGAAGCCTGCCACCGAGCTCGTCGACGTGGAGGGCGGCGTGGCCAACTTCTACGTGAACGTGGGCGGCAACATCAAGAAGAACTTCACCATCGACGTGCGCGACCTGGCCGAAGATGCCAACCAGGAGACGATGATGGCGTGCTCGTGCGCCACCGGATCGCCCTTCGGCCAGGCGGCCGTCATGGGCGTGCCGCTGTCGGCCGTGGTGGAGATGGCCGACCTGGAAGACGGCGTGAACACCATCACCGCCTACGGCGCCGACGGCTTCGGCCAGCCGCTGCCCTTGCGCTACGCGCTGGAGAAGAACGCGCTTCTGGCGTACCAGGTGAACGGCCAGGAGCTGGAGGCGGCCACCGGGTCGAGCCTGCAGCTGTGGATGCCCGAGACCGTGGCGCGCTACTTCACGCGCGACATCGTGAACATCGAGCTGACGCAGGAGGATGCGGAGCCCGACGTGCAGCAGGTGGACCCGTGCTACCGCAACAAGATCAACATCATGAACTACTCCGACGACTGCGTGTTCAAGGCAGGCGACGAGATCACGTTCGAAGGCGTGGCCGACGATCTGGGAAGCCCCATCGCCGCCATCGAGTTCTCATTCGACAACGGCCGCACATGGACGTCGTGCGACACCGACGGCGCCACGGCCGACAAGTGGGTGAACTGGCAGTTCACCACGTCGTTCGAGGAAAAGGGCGACTACCGCATGACCGTGCGCGCGAAAACCGCCGACGGCATGGTGTCCCCGCTTGCGGCGACGCTGCTGTTCGAAGTGGCCTAAACCCTTCGCAGCACGCAACCTCGAGCCAACCGAAAACGCCCGTCCGCGAAATGCGGGCGGGCGTTTTCATGTTGCGTCCCACACCGTCGCGAGCGTCCATGCGGGCGAACGGCAGCACCCAGTGCGTCAAGAGGACGGGTGCTTTGACACGTTGGAACCCTGACGTGTCAAATCCGACATAGAGCGAGGCGGAGCTGGGCGCAAAACGGGTCCCATGACAAATTCGGCGGCCGGATCGGACGTCGGCGGCGACGCAAGATTTTCACCACCTGGGATTATACGGTTTGGCGAAGCCTACCGGCACGTCGAAACTGCTTCGAGATTGTCATGGAACCCTCTTTGCGCCCAGCCCGGCAGCCAACCCAGCCCGCCGGCCGCGTCCCGAATCGTGGTGTATCAGGGCCATCGCCGGAGAATCGCCGGCACCCTTGCGAGGTGAATCTTAGCCTTCGTCCTCCTTCGGGTCAATGGCGCTC
>SKEY01004426.1_pt1 | contig 11023 bp, 9 predicted proteins | sample 4843871 | NCBI WGS metagenome assembly SKEY01 (sample SAMN11008797, study PRJNA524170) | human gut metagenome | biome: Human fecal sample; material: Feces; isolation source: fecal sample from pouch patient p36 | host: Homo sapiens | place: Israel: Tel-Aviv | collected 2016-12-04 | reverse complement strand
CTGTATCCCGCTTACACATTTGCCGCAGATCAGGTGAAATGGGTATCCGAGATCCGTCCGGAGATCTGGTATCTGGATGTGATGACCATGGTATATCAGTCCGTTGTAAGCTGCCGGAGTCTGGGAGTGGCTTCAGGGGAAGATATCTATGTGCAGATCCTTGCGGACCATCTCATGGTGGAGGACTGGAAGAATATGCTGCAGGATCCGGACCAGCTGGAGGTATTTTATCAGGAATTTTTCCGAAAGATCGCAGACTGCAGAATAAAAGAAAATCCTGTTCATGAAAAAAATGCAGATTATGTGCTGCTGTATTACAGCGCAAAAATAGCTGATATCATATTTGATAACGAGAAGCTTGATGAAGAGAAAAAGTGTAGATATGAGGAAGGCATCGAAAGCTTCCTGAAGCAGATGGAGTTTCCGGAGATCGTGATGTCCAATCAGCATATCAGCAGGGCAAACAAAGTATATCTTCTCCGGAAATATTATCCGGATATATGCAAAAAATTTCCGGATCAGGCAGACACGATCCTGAATCCCATATATGACAATCTCCGTGTCAAGATATTCCAGCCGGAAAAAGACCAGCTGCACTGTGAATTTTCCATTGTGGAGCCTGTGAGCAGGACAAACCGTGTATATATGATGACTGGTGGCAACACCTATGAAGCCAGATGGAAATATACACTGGAAAGAACCGGCTGGTGCAGAGAAGAAAGTGCCGTTGAGAAGCTGTATATCGTGGACATTCCGCTTTCCGAGATCCGGGAGTTTATCAGCTGGGGCACAGGCACAGATGGACATATAAACAAAATGTACAATATTTCCTACGGAAAATATGTGCCATTTACAAAGAAGCTGCCGCTTTTCCTGCATATAGAGGATAAGCTTCTGTATCTTAACGAAAAAGTCCGGATGATCCGTGGAGAGGATCAGGAAGATGCAAAGGTTCTGGGTCATCAGTATGAAGTAACCGTAGAGCCATACAGTCAGAGCAGGGAGAAACAGCTGAAGAAAAAACGCACCAAAGCAATATTTTCTCAGGGAAAGGCCGGAAAAAAGGCAGTTCTCGTGCGTAAGCTCTACGAGATACAGAAGGCGAAGCAGAAAAAGCAGATCTGGCTGATCTCCGATCGTACAACACGCGGAGATGATAACGGCGAAGTGATGTTCCGCTATCTCTGCGCCAATCCGGACCCTACGGTGGAGCCGTACTTTGTAGTCAACAAGGATACACAGGATTATGTGGAAATGAAGAAGCTTGGAAAGGTTGTGGAACCTTTCTCCTGGAAGCATAAGCTTCTGTTCCTGCTGAATGAATTTTCACTGTCCTCCCAGGCTAACAAACCGGTGATCAATCCTTTTGGAAAGCTGGAGTATCTGTACCGCGATATCATCTATGACAAAAAGCTGGTATTTTTGCAGCATGGTGTGACCAAAGACAACCAGTCCAAGTGGCTGAACAAATACAACCGTAATCTTTTCGGATTTATCGTCAGCACAAAGCCGGAATATGATTCTGCCTTTACCTATGACTATTTTTATCCGGAAAAAAATATCTGGCTTACGGGAATGCCGCGTTATGACCGTCTGGTCCATGATGAGCGTAAGTATGTGACGGTGATGCCTACCTGGCGCAAAAGCCTTTCCTCAGGAACCGATGCCAGAGGGGTATGGCAGCTTGGAAAAGAATTTCAGGAAAGCGAATATTTCCATTTTTATGATGATCTTCTCAACAACGAAAGACTTCTGGGAGCGGCAGAGAAGTACGGATATACCATCTGCTTCATGCCTCACCCAAATACCATTGACGGTCTGCATATGTTCCGTCATGATCCACGGGTAAAATTTATGGATTCGTCTTATTCCTACAAGGACATTTTTGCCCAGACAGATCTGATGATCACGGACTATTCTTCGGTTGCCTTTGATTTTGCATATTTGAGAAAACCCATCGTATACTCCCAGTTTGACAGAGACAGCTTTTTCAGTGGCGCGCATTCCTACACAGAGGGATACTTTGACTATGAGAGAGATGGCTTCGGAGAGGTGGAGCATACACTGGACGGAACTGTGGACCGGATCATCGAATATATGGCAGACGGCTGTCAGATGAAAGAGGAATATCGGAAACGAATGGATGAGACCTTTGCATTTAATGACCGTAACTGTTCCAAACGAGTTTATGAGAGGATCATCGAGAATCGGTAATATGGAGGTTGGATTTTGGAAGGAAAGCAGGCAATAAAGTTTGATAAATATAATTCTCAGGCGATGAAGGGCATTGCCATTGTTATAATGCTGTTCCATCATATGTATCTGAGTCAAGATAGATTTGAGGGGCTGAATGTTGTTTTCACTCCGTTTTCAGCAGATCGGATCATGTATCTGTGCAGAACATTTAAGATCTGTGTACCGATCTATGCATTTATTTCCGGATACGGACTGTATCTCAGTTACAGAAAAAATAATTCTACACCTGGCAAGTGGACAGCCAAAAGACTGATAAAAACAATGGGAGGGTTCTGGATTATATGGGGGCTTTCTGTTGTGAGCTCACAGCTTTATAACGGCTATGCCGTGGCCAGATATTTCGGAAACGGAAATATTGCCAAAGGTGTTAGCGCAATGGTGCTGGATTTTTTTGGTCTGGCGAAACTTTTCGGAACTTCGACTCTGAACGGAACCTGGTGGTATATGAGTGCGGCGATCATTTTTATCATCTGCGTGCCACTGTTTATGATAAAGGAAGAATATCTGGTATTTATTCTTGTGGCTGTTGCAGCATTTCCACGGATAATTTCCCTGGAGGTTATGGGAATTACGGGTATTTATGCATTTTTACCGGTATTTCTCATGGGAATGTGTGTAGCCAAGTATGATCTGTTTAACCGATGGTTTAAGATATGGAATGCTGGAATGAAGCATGTTTTCAAATTTCTTCTGGAGCTTCTTGCGGTGTTTATTTTGTATAAAGCGTACAGAACTTTGCCGCTGACGGTATACAGTGAGATCCACTGGGGTGTGTATCCAATTGTATTTATGGCATTTTGCTGCGAATTTATTAATGTCATTCCGGGAGTGCGACAGATTTTATTGTTCCTCGGAAAACATTCCATGAATATATTTCTGATACATACATTTATAAGAAAATCTTCTTTTGTGTATGTGAGTGGATATTTTCTGACCAATACACTGACGCTTCTGCTGGCTTCACTGGCAGTGTCCATAGCGCTGGAATGGCTGAAAAAGGTAAGCGGATACAACCGCCTGATCCAGAACATCTGTGTGAAAGCAGAACAGATTATATAAAAATATAAAAAATCCTGAATTCTGATAAACATCTTTTTTACCGGACAGAATAGATGTCCGGGCTTCTGATATATATCAGCATTCAGGATTTTTATTGTATAGAAACAGGCTCAGATAGAAAAAATTTCTCCTGTATGGCTTGTATCATATCCTGTCTGGAGGGACAGGAACCGGCGGAAAGGTTCGGATGCAATGGTTTCCGCTACGGCCTGAAAGCCGGGGGTGCTCAGATTTTTGGTCTGCATAACCAGGAAGAGTGATTCCTGGCAAACAGGAAGAAAATCCAGCTCCGGAAAGTTTCTCGCTACACAGGCCTCGCCAAGAGCTATGTCTGCCTGTCCGCCAGCCACTGCAGCAGCCGTGGAGTGATCGGTAACAAGCTCATTTCGATATCCGGATATGGAATCCGGTGAAATTTCGGAAGACAGAAGTGTACGGTCAAGAAGGATACGACGGCTGCTTCCTTTTTCGCGGTTCACAAAAATAATATCTGCCCGTGTAAGATCAGAAAATCCCCGGATATTCTTGGGATTTTCTTTTTTTACATAGAAGCCGACAGGATATTGACACAGAGAGATCACAGTCAGTGGGATACCGGGTATAAGGCTATGGATATCTTCTGGTGAGGCGGATGCACAGGCAATGTGGACTTTTTCAAAATAGAGAGAATACAGTCCGTTGTAGGTGTTCATGTGAGACTGCAGAACCGGCAGATTGTCCGGGTGTGTGGGAAGCTGATTCAGGAGAAGATCCAGAGCCGGAGAAGCCTGTCCGCTGATGATCAGTCCACTGGAATGCAGAAGATAATCCCTTTTCAAAAGAGAACTCTCCGGCTGGTGATCATAAGACTGAGCAGAAGACGCAGAACATTCCGAACCCTTAAGATACTGAGACAGCTGTTCCTCGCTGACCCGCAGCTGTTTGCCGACTTTGGAGGAGGAAAGCTCTCCGCGTTTGATCAGGTCATATACTGTGGATTTTTTGATCTTTAGTTTATCTGCAACTTCCTGTGCTGTGTAGACTTTATTCATCGATACCTACCATAACATTGGTTGCCTTAATAACTGCGTAAGCATCAGAGCCTACTTTCAGTCCAAGTTCTTCCACCGCCGCACAGGAGATGGTAGCAGTGATGATATTTCCACCACCGATATCGATGGAAACGATGGAATTTACAGCTCCCTGGTTGATGTTGATGATTTTTCCTTTTAACTGATTACGTGCACTGAGTTTCATAAGTAAGTCTCCTTTTTTTGAATATTGAATGAACCGGATCAGGCAAGTTCTCTGCTTCCGTTGTGCAGAGCAATGAACCTTGTGTGGGATTTGTCTGTATCAGGAGTGCTGTAAGCCACTCATGATAAGAAACGAAGCGGATCGTGAACATCCGCCTGGCTTGTCAACTATGTATTTATGATAGCACTTGCAGAGAAAAACAGCAATGCCTTATAGCTTGACAAGAAACTTTCCTTTCGGTAAAATTAAACAAAACCATTCAAAACTAAACAAAACTGAACGAAACGGAAAAGGAGAGAAACAAAAGATGAAGAAAAAAATCTTAGCAGCCCTTACCGCGGGAATTTTAACAACAGGCCTTATGACCGGAACTGTTTTTGCGGCGGACACAGAAGTGAAAGGTGATGAGAACCTGAAGGGAGAGGTTTATGCATTTATTGCTGCCAGCCTCAGCAATTCCATGGAGGAGATCCAGAAGGATTTCAATGAGCTTTATCCGAATGTAACGATCTATTACAGTGCAGACAGCTCAGGTACACTGCAGACACAGATCGAGGAAGGTGCACGCTGTGATCTTTTCTTTTCAGCAGCAGATAAACAGATGGATGCCCTCACAGAGGAAAAACTGACAAAGGAAGACACCGTTAAGGATCTTCTTGAGAACAAAGTCGTTCTGATCAGACCAAAGGACGGAGAGACAAAGGTAACAGGATTCGAGAATATCACAGACGCTGAGAATATGGCGCTTGCAGGAGAGGATGTTCCGGTGGGACAGTACGCCCGTGAGATCTTTAACAATCTTGGAATCATGGACGATGTAAACAAAATGGAGATCAACGAGTGCAAGAATGTAACGGATGTACTTGCAGCAGTCAGTGAAGGAAGTAATGAGGTTGGTGTTGTATATGCGACAGATGCTGCATCTGTTACTGATAAAGTAGATATCATCGCAGAGGCGCCTGCAGACAGCCTTAAGACGCCGGTTCTTTATCCTGTGGGACTTATCGAGGACAAGGAAGCATCGGAAGACGATACCAGGGCGGCAGAGGCTTTTCTTGATTATGTAGAGTCTGACGCAGCGATCAAGGTATTTGAGGACTATGGATTTACAGCATATGAGGCTGAGGATTCCAAAGATGCCACAGAAGTTTCTGCAGACAACACGGAGGCTGAGGACAGCACAGCTTCCGTAGACAGCACATCCAAATGAGTATGGTGTAGAAAACCGGCAGGCAGTAAATATTGAAACACAGTAAATGCCGGCACAGGAATGAAATATGACAGAATTTTTGAGAGAAATAAACTGGAGTCCTCTGTGGATTTCCTTAAAAACAGGTCTGGCAGCCACAGTGATCGCTTTTTTTCTGGGAATATTTTGCGCCCGGAAGATCATGAAGCTGAAGCCGGGAGCCAGAGCAGTACTGGACGGGATCCTTACTCTTCCGCTGGTACTTCCTCCTACAGTGGCTGGATTTTTTCTGCTACTGATCTTCAGTCTGAAAAGGCCCTTCGGAAGCTTTCTTCTGGATAATTTTGATATTAAGATCGTGCAGACCTGGAAGGGCTGTGTGGTCGCAGCGGCAGTGATCGCATTTCTGCTGATGTACCGCAATGCTCGGGCTGCTTTTGAACAGGTGGATATAAATCTTATCCATGCAGGCCAGACTCTGGGGATGAGCGACAGCCGGATATTCTGGCGGGTAGTCATGCCGGCGGCAGGACCGGGGATCGCATCCGGAACAGTGCTGGCATTTGCACGTGCGATCGGAGAATATGGCGCAACCTCCATGCTTGCCGGAAATATCCTTGGAAAAACCAGAACAGTTTCTGTTGCCATTGCATCAGAGACAGCAGCCGGAAATTACGGAACTGCAGGATTCTGGGTCGTTGTGATCGTGCTGATCTCCTTTGTGATCGTAGCGCTGATCAATATCGTATCCGGAAGAGGAATGAAAACAAGAAGGTGGATCTGATGGCAGTCAAAGTAAATATCGAAAAAAACTTCCGTGATTTTTCCCTGAAGGTAGATTTTGAAGGCAGTTCGGCAGCCATTGGGCTTCTTGGTGCTTCCGGCAGCGGAAAAAGCATGACCTTACGCTGTATTGCAGGGATCGAAACACCGGATAAAGGAAGGATCGTCATCAATGGAAAAACAGTGTTTGATTCTGAAAAAGGGATCAATTTGAAACCGCAGAAGCGACGGATCGGATATCTGTTTCAGAATTATGCGCTGTTCCCAACCATGACAGTGGAACAGAACATCCGCTGCGGTTATCGTGGGGAAAAATCCTCCGCCAGAGAAAAAGTGGCAGATCTGATCCGGCGATATCATCTGGAGGGGCTGGAGAAGCGCCTGCCCTCACAGCTTTCCGGCGGACAGCAGCAGAGAGTGGCACTGGCCAGAATGATGATCGGAGAGCCGGAAGCTATTCTTCTGGATGAGCCGTTTTCCGCACTGGACGGTTACCTGAAGGATGTGCTCCAGCGGGAGATGCAGGATTTCCTCAAGGACTATCCGGGAGATATGATCCTTGTGACACACAGCAGAGATGAGGCCTATAAATTCTGCAGGGAGCTTTCCATTGTACATGAAGGCAGGATCCTTGTGACCGGGGAGACAAAGCAGCTGTTTGAGAGACCGGGACTTCTGGAGGCAGCAAAGCTTACCGGCTGTAAGAATTTTTCCAGAGCGGAGAGGCTGGGACCTCACGAAATCTATGCGGCGGACTGGAAAATGAAGCTCCATACCGAAGAAAACGTAGATATGGATATTACCCATGTAGGGATCCGCGGCCACTGGATCCGCCCGGAATCAGAGCCGGGTGAGAACTGTATGGCAGTGCAGGTAGACCAATACATAGAAACTACATTTGAACATCAGTATATGATCCGAAACAAAGCGGAAGAGAATGCTGCCGGATTATGGTGGATGCGTCCCAAAAACAGCTTTACGGAGGATCCGGATAAAGATCTTCCGGAATATCTGTATCTTCCACCGGAGCATCTGATGCTGCTGAAATAAAGAAAATCCCGGAAACAGACATTATCTGCTGCTTCCGGGATTTTTTGTGCACCTGCATTTTTGATGGATTTTTGCGGACAGGAGCTATTTTCCGTGATTTCCGGAATAGGTGATGTAATCGGACACCATCATGGCAAGCTTGAAGGCCAGTGCATCCTCAAAGGTACGGATATCCAGGCCAAAACGCTTCTGCAGCTTTTCAAAACGGTACACCAGAGTATTTCGGTGCACATAGAGCTGTCTGGAGGTTTCAGAAAGGTTCAGGTTATTTTCAAAGAAGGTCCGGATGATATTGAGGGTTTCGTCGTCAATAGATTCCAGGGATTCTTCTCCGAAGATCTCGCCTACAAACATGTTGCAGACCTGAGTGGGAAGCTGATAGATCAGACGTCCGATGCCCAGACGGTTGTAACCGAAAACGTTTTTGTCAGCATAAAAGATCTTGCCGACCTCCAGAGCAGTGCGGGCTTCCTTGTAGGCATCGGAAAGCTCCATGATATCATCTGCAACATTGCTGTAGGAAACCCAGGCAGAGGTCATGGCCTCTGTATTGAGCATATCCACCAGCATGCAGGCGATACCCTCCAGCTCTTCGTAGCTTTCGGTGCTCTGAAGCTCACGTACTACGATGATGCCGGAATCATCCAGTGCAGTGATAAAATCCCGTGTACGGGCAGAAAAGATGTTGCGGATGGTAGCCAGGGCATTTTCGTCCTTGTGCTGCTTGGTTTCCACAAGAAATACCGCACGGCGGGCAGAAGGTGTAATATGAAGACGGGCAGCCTTGTTAAAAGCTTCTACCTGGGAATAACGGTCCAGGAGAAGATTTTGCATAAAGGAGTTCTTGTCTGTTTTTTCCGTATAGGCAGTGAGGAGACTTTCTACCTGGCAGACAGCAAGCTCTCCGATGGTAGAAGCCTGCTCTCCGGAGCCCCATACGATCAGAAGCATATTGCTCTGAGGTATGTTGTTCAGCTTGTACAGACTGCAGCTGCGGTTGGAGATGCATAAGGCAGGATCCTCCCGGAACTGAGCAAGCTTTTCAGAAGAAGGAAGTCGACGGTCCCCTGTGGAAATGTATATCTGGTCATTTTCATCCAGAATACAGAAATCAAGACCGCTGATCCGGTTCCAGTCATCCAGACATTTTTGAATTGTTTGCTGTATTTTCATAAAAAGCGTCCTTTCTGATGTGAAATAAAACTAGTGAAATAAAAAGAAACCCCGGGAAATCATATCCCCCGGGGTTACATTCTGTTTTTATGATTCGACGAGAATTAGTTTGTGATAGTAAGCTCTGTCTCTTTGTCGAAGAAGTGAGCTTTCTCCATATCGAATGCAAATCTGATCGGATCACCGGTCTTAGCTGTTGTACGAGGATCAACTCGTGCTGTAACCTGAGTTCCGTCAACATCGAAGTACAGGAATACTTCAGCACCAAGAAGCTCGTAAACTTTAACTACGGAGTTCATTGGTTTGCTTGGAGATGTCTCAAGGAACATCTGAGAATCATGGATATCCTCAGGACGGATACCAAGAACAACTTTCTTTCCAACATAGCCTTTGTCTTTCAGGACTTTAGCTTTAGCTGCCGGAACGATAACCTCATGCTCACCACCGATCGTAGCAATTACATTGCCGCCTTTTTCGGAGATAACAGCATCAAGGAAGTTCATCTGCGGAGATCCCATGAATCCTGCAACGAAGAGGTTGCCTGGTTTCTGATACAGGTTCTGTGGTGTATCAACCTGCTGAACAACACCGTCTTTCATAACAACGATTCTGGTACCAAGTGTCATAGCCTCTGTCTGGTCATGTGTTACATAGATGATGGTAGCACCAAGTCTCTGATGGATCTTGGAGATCTCGATACGCATCTGTACACGAAGCTTAGCATCCAGGTTGGAAAGAGGCTCATCCATAAGGAATACCTTAGGATTACGAACGATAGCACGTCCCATAGCAACTCGCTGTCTCTGACCACCGGAAAGAGCCTTCGGTTTACGATCAAGAAGCTTGTCAAGGTCAAGGATTCTTGCTGCTTCACGAACAGCCTTGTCAATCTGGTCCTTCGGAACTTTACGAAGCTTAAGTCCGAATGCCATGTTATCATAAACTGTCATATGAGGATACAGAGCGTAGTTCTGGAATACCATTGCGATATCACGGTCCTTAGGCTCAACATCGTTCATGACTTTGTCACCGATCTTAAGTGTACCACCGCTGATCTCCTCAAGACCTGCGATCATACGAAGTGTTGTAGATTTTCCACATCCGGATGGTCCTACGAAGATGATGAATTCTTTGTCTTCGATCTCCAGGTTGAAATCTTTAACTGCCTGGAAGCCGTTCGGATAAGTTTTATTAATGTGAGATAATGATAAACTTGCCATTGTTGTTTCCCTCCAAAATTAATATATTGTTTTTACGTAATTTCCTTTGCTGGTTAACAGTATATCGAAAATGAGAGAAAAGGGCTAGAGCTGAATCTTACAAAGTTTCCGGCAGTTTCTTGTCATTCTGACGAAAAAACGAAAGGGGATTTTTCGTCATTTTGTCAAAACGACGGTTTCCTATGTACAGGTTCACGAAACATTATACGGTATTCAGGCAGAATCCTCAATATGTAAAAAAGTTCAAAGGAGTTATTTACAACTAACCTGAGTTGGAGTATACTAACTTATTAGATAAAAGAAAAGTTTTCTCAATAAAGGAGGGATCAGAATGCATATTGCAGAAGCCGAAACAGAAGAGAAAAAAACAGGATGCTACCGACATACAGAGATGCAGAGGGATCTTATTATAGAGAAACTGAAGGAGAAGGGGCTCCGCATCACCAGACAGAGAAAGATTCTTCTGGACATTATCCTGGAGGGAGAGTGCTCCTGTTGTAAGGAAATCTATTACAGGGCTTCCGCACTGGATCCGAAGATCGGTGTAGCTACAGTATACCGTATGGTCAATACGCTGGAATCCATCGGTGCTATCAGCCGAAAGAATATGTATCGCGTGGCATGCAGCACAAAAGGCGTCTGCACAGTAGAACTGGATGATGATACGATATGCCATCTGTCCGGACAGAAGCTTAATGAAGTGATCCTTGCAGGACTTCGGGCCTGCGGGGAGATCAGTGAACAGAATATCCGTACCCTGGCGCTGCTGCCTGTTCATGAGGTCGGGTGAGTATGGAAAAGCTATGGCACAATATAATAGGAAAGAAGAGGTTTGTACAGACTAAGAATTAGATAGATTAAACTATTAGTAAAAATTAACTGTTAGGCAAAAATAACTGAAAATTTAACGAATTGTGTTGAATTCACACAAAAAACACTGGACTTTTTTTTACAGACATTTTATAATAATGAAAATATCGGCCTACCAAGGCTTCACAGCCACCAAAAAGAGCCATGAAAATAAGCGAAATAATGACGAAGATAACAAATGTTACGA
>SKEY01004422.1_pt1 | contig 11038 bp, 7 predicted proteins | sample 4843871 | NCBI WGS metagenome assembly SKEY01 (sample SAMN11008797, study PRJNA524170) | human gut metagenome | biome: Human fecal sample; material: Feces; isolation source: fecal sample from pouch patient p36 | host: Homo sapiens | place: Israel: Tel-Aviv | collected 2016-12-04 | reverse complement strand
CATCCAGTGCGCGCAGCGTCGCCAGCTGCGCATCGCTGAATCCAAACAGCACCGATTTGAGTACGCCGAACAGTGGAATTTCCTGCAACGGATTGTTCAGCACACGCAGGAAATTCAAAACCGTCTGCACCTCCGTCGCCGCAAAATACCCCGTCTTGGACGTCACAAAGACCGGAACGGCGTTTTCTTCCAGTATCTTTTTAAACGTCTCGTCCCAGCCGGATGTCGTCCGCAGTAAAATCACGATATCCTGATACCGCGCCGGGCGCAGCTGTCCGCTTTCGCTGTCCCGCACCGGGAGCTTTCCAACGATTTCGCGGATTTTTCCGGCGATCATTTTCGCTTCCAGCTCCTTCGGGTCTTCGCCCTTTTCGCCGGATATTGCAGCAATGCAAAGCTCCGGCTCGTAAGGGGAGCGGGCGATCGAGGCTTCGCAAGCCGTACTCACCGGCACAGCACTCCCCTGCTTTTCTTCTCCGCCGAGCGCTACGTCCTTTTCCCGCGCGTCCGCTGCTTCGCCATCTGCCTCCGGGAACTGCGCCGCCGGGTACAGCGCCGCATCCGCGTCGTATTCCACTCCGCCAAGCTCTCTGTGCATCAGCTGTAAAAACAGGTCGTTGACGCAGTCCGTCACCTCATGACGGCTTCGAAAGTTCTGCTTTAAGTCCACACGGACGCAGCTTCCGTCTTCTTTTTGATAGGTCGCAAATTTTTCCAAAAACAACTCCGGCCGTGCAAGACGGAATTTGTAAATGCTCTGCTTGACGTCACCTACCATAAACCGGTTAAATCGCCCGTCGTCCTCGCCGGAAATACTCTGTAAGAGAAATTCCTGCACGAGGTTGCTGTCCTGATACTCGTCGATCAGAATCTCTACGAACTGTTCCCGGTATTCCAGCGCCGTATCCGACGGCACCATCTGTCCGTTTTCCTCTTCCTTTAACAGAATCTGCAGTGCCAGATGCTCCATGTCCTCAAAGTCCAGCAGGTTCTTTTCCCGCTTTTTCTCCGTCAGTCTTTCTCCGAACAAAAGCGCCAGATCCACCAGCTCGCACAGCGCTGCGTCCGCCTGTCTGCATTCTGCAAGCCACTGCTTCGGACCGGATGCGAAATATTTTTCGGAAAGCGTCCCCAAAAGGCTTTTCACACGCTCCCTCATCGCCTTGACCAGCTCCCGCTTTTCTGCCGACACGCTGTCATCCTTTTTTGCTGCCATGCGGGCGTAGGAAATGCCCTGCACCCGCGCTGCAAGGGCTTCGAAAGCATCCTTCGCAACGGACGATTCCACTTCTGCAGGTGCCACAGACTGCTCTGGTTCTGATGCTGTCTGCACCACGCTCGCCAGCTCCTGTTCCAGCCCTGCGATCAGCTCCTGATCCTTTTCCAGCGCTACAGCGTAAAAATACGGCCCATCCGGCTCCTCGCACACCTTCAGCGCAGCTTTTTCCTGCTCTTTGCATTCCTGCAGCAGGGCTGAAATTTCCTGCATCATGCCTGCAAACCACTCTGTTTTTGCAAGCTCCTCAAACGTCTCCACATGATAATCCATGCGGTGCTGCCGCAGCCATTTTTCCGGAAAAGGATAGCTTCCGGAAAAGGTATATAGCCGTTCGATCAGCTCTTCCAGCCGCTTTTCCCGGCCGTCGTAGGCAAAATATTCCACGCAGTCGGTAAATTCCTGCCGTCCCTGCGCGAACTGCTCTTCCAGAAGCTCTGACAAAACCTCCTGCTTCAACAGGCGCATTTCGCCTTCGTCCGCCGTCCGGAAGTCCGGGTCGAGACCGATATCGTTGAAATGATTTTTGATCAGATATAAACAAAAGCTGTGGATGGTCATGATCTTCGCATTGTGGATCAGCATCAGCTGCTTTTTTATATGCTCGTTGTCCGGCTCTGCCTCTACGCGGTCGGACAGTGCCTTCGTAATTCGCTCCCGCATCTGTGCTGCCGCCGCATTCGTAAACGTTACGATCAGTAACCGATCAATATCCACTGCCCGCGCCGAATCGCATCCTGAACCGGAGACCAGCTCTACAATCCGCTCGACCAGCACCGCCGTTTTGCCGGAGCCTGCCGCCGCCGACACCAAAATATTACAGTTTCTCAGATCAATGACCCGCTGCTGATCCTCCGTGAACTTCATTCCCATCGGCGACCTCCTTTCTGATAAGCTCCATCGCTTCGTCTTCTTTCAGGTTTTCCAGCTCACGCATTACAAACCCGTCGATCTTTTTGTCAAATCCGCACACTTTCTGGTACGCGCAGTATTCGCAGGCGTTTCTGTTGCCCTGCTCATACGGGTCCAATGCGATTTTTCCATCCAAAATCTGCCGTCCCGCCTGCCGGATTTTCTGCTCCACAAATGCCGATACCGCCTGAAAATCCGTCTCTTCCAAAACACTCGAACGCGCCGAAAAGCTGCCGTCCTTTTTCCGTTCCAGCGGCACCACATCCGAACGCCCTAAAAAGCCCTGATCCAGCCCCTCGACAACGTCCTCCCTGGCATTCACAATGCCGGTTGTCCGCAGGGCGCGCAGCACCTGCGCATTGACCTCCTCCGCCGAAGGCTCGCCCTCCGGCATCTCAATCATCGGATCCTGCACCCGATAATACAGCATCGCCGCCGGGACTATTTCTTTCTCCGGATGCTTTTTTCCGGCAATTTCCATCGCAGCATTCATGTATACAACAAGCTGCAGCTGCAGTCCGTAATACAGCGCTGCCAGCGAAAACTCCCTGCTGCCGGACTTATAATCCACGACCTTGACATAAACATGCTCCCGGTCTTCTTTCATATCCACACGGTCGATCCTGCCGCGCAGCCGCATTTTTTCCTGCTCAGAAAGCGCGATATTAACCGCATCCAACTCCTCCAGCACCGAAAACGAAACCTCGAACTTCTCCGGCACAAAGCTGCCTTTTTTGAGCTGATACTGCATGGCGCTTACCGTCCGTTTTAAAATCCGCTTAATCCGCTGCACGATATAGGCGTTTCTCGCGCTGTCAAACAGCACCGTGTGATGATACGTCACCGCATACGCGTCCACCGCCTCATCTACCAGCCGCTCGCCCTCTTCTTCTGTAAAATCAAACCAGTTTTTACCGATCTCCTTTAGTTTTTCCGCAAAAATTTCCAGCACGCCGTGGTAGAGATTTCCCATGTCCACCGCTTCAAACGCGAACTCTTCCTGCTCCTTTAACTTCATGCCATAGCGCAGAAAATGGGCATAAGCGCACGCTGCAAACTGCTCCAGACGGCTGACGCTTCCGGAAATCGTCTGCCCGTAAAGCGCTGCTGCCACCGCCTTTCCAAGGGACGGCTCCTGATAGGAAAAAAATGCCGTATCCGTCAGCTGTCCGCTCCACAGCCGGTACACATCCTGCCGCTGGTAAACCCGGTACAGCGTCAGAAACTCACGCTCCGCTGCCTCATCCAACAGCCCATCCGCATAGCTTCTAAGTCCATTCGCAAGATATTCCCGTCCATCCGAAAAAGACTGCACCTGTAAAAGCATGGGCTCCAGCTCCGGCTTTTCTGTCGGAATCGTCGGAAACAGCCGCTGCACCTGACCCACCAGAAAGCTCTTTCGCAGCGCCCTTCCTTCCAGATTCATCCGCGCCCAGGAAAGCACCAGAAGCTCGGATGGCTTTGTCATATTCAAATACAAATAAAACCGCTGAATGTACATCTGCTGCCGCGGCGACGGCGCAAGCTCCTGCCCGGAGCCGGTTAAAAATTCCCTGTCGAGGTCGGAAATAATCCCTCCGTTTCCCGCGTTGCCCGGAATATTGCCGTCATTTACGCCTGCAAAAAACAGCGCCTTCACCTGTTTTAAACGCGTCCGCTCCATATCCCCCGCCACCACGCGGTCCACATTCTGGGGAATCGTGCCGACCTGCAGCTCTTCGAATCCGGCTTCCAGAAGCTTTGTAAATTCCTCAGCCGTTGTCTCTTCTTCCCCGACCAGGCTCACGATCTGATCCAGCAAATCCATCACCAGCCGGTAAATCTGTGCATACTCCCGCTCCCGCACCGGATCGCCCGCCTCTGCAAAGCGCTGCTCGAAGCGTTTTAGCTTCTGCTGGGTTTTACTCTGCGCGATAAACTCATATAACCCCTGTGCGTACTCCTTCGTCGTTTTGTATTTTCCATACAACGGCGCAAGCCCCAAAACCAGCCGCTCCCGCAGCGCATTCAGCTGCGCCAGCTCAGCCTTTGCGTCTAGCATATTTTCCGTCGGATACACAAACAGCGTCTCCCATTTTTTCCGTCCACGGATACCCAACGCCCGTACATAAACCTCCAGCCGATCCGTTTCCTCCGGCACAAAATCCGCCAGACCGCTGCGCAGATAGTGGAAAACAGATTCATAACTATAGTTCTTTACCCGTACCTGCAGTGCGCTTTTTATATACTCAATAAACGGATTCAGGGTGACGCCCCGCGTCTGATCCAGATAGACTGGAATGCCGAATGCCGCAAACTCCTGCTCGATGCAGCTTGCATATGAGGTGTAATCCCCGCAGATGACCGCGATATCCCGATAACAGTAATTCTGCTGCGTCACGAGCCGCCGGATTGCGATACAGATCTGACGCACCTCCTCCCGCAGTGTGGAGGCTTCCAGAAGACGAAGCTGCACGGGCGGCAGGCCAATCGCAGCGCTCTGCGCCGCAGACCGTTCCTGCCCGCCAGTCTCTGCACACTCCTGCACCACCATTCCGGCAGAAACGCTCTGCGTGCTCACTTCTGCAGGCGCAGGCTTCCACACGCACACCGGATAGCGGAACAGGTATTTTTCCAGATGCTGCAGCATTCCTTTTTCCGAAAACCGCGGCGAACATTTCGGTGCAATTTCAACGACGTCCGCGATGGGAATCTCTACATCCCGTGCAAGCTTTGCAAGCGTCTGTATCGTCTTTTTGCTCATGGAAAAAAGCTCCTGCTCCCGGATTTCCTCCCATGGATTTTCCCCACTTCCGAGGGTAACTGTGACGATCACTTCTTTTGCCTGCTTCATCAGCTCTGCGATGACCCGGTTCTGTACCGGAGTAAAGCCCGTAAACCCGTCGAATACAATCACGCTGTCCTTCAACAGCTTCGACTGCGGCACATACGACGCCAGCACCTCCAGCGATTCCTCCGTCGTCAGATATTTTTCCCGGATGAACTGCTGAAAGCCCTCGTAAATTGTCCGCAGATCTTTTAATTTATAGTATAATTGTCCTCTTTTTTTTGAAAATTCTGTCAGCTGATCCAGCTCCTGCAGACCGATTCCGTACTGCATAAACTCCGAAATCGCAGACTTCACCTCATGGATATATCCCGTCTGTCCAAGCCTGCCGCCCAACACCGGAAGCTCCCCCTTCTGTCCCGCCGCCACACGCCGGATAATCAGGCTTTTTCCCGTATCGTCCAGCATCGGAAGCCGATTTGCGCCCATCTCCTCAAAAATGCGGTGCGTCAGACGTCCGAAGCTCAGGACGTCGATATTCATAATCCCTTTCCGGTCATGCAGACTGACCAGATCCTTCTGTGTCTGCATCGTAAACTGGTCGGGAACAAGGATAAAAAAACGCCCCTCCGGTTCTCTTTCGGAACGGGCGATAATCTGCTGATCGATATAGGTGCTTTTTCCGGAGCCGGACGCACCGGTGATAAACTGCAGAGACATCGTTTTTTCCTCTCATCGTTAGACTGGGATTGTTGGCTTCGCTTTCAAATAGTTACGGTTCACACGCGTCATTCACAAAATCTGCCCTTGGAAAAGCACGAGTGAACTACAACCAAGTATACCATACTTTGCAGCCGTTTGCGAATGCCGGATACGCCATGTATGTGTCAAGTGAGTATTCCGGGCGATTCTGAACTGCCATTCCGGTGATGTAGGCTCTTCCGCAATTATCCGTTTTTGTTGCTTTTCGTATATCTCAATTTTGCCTCTAGTAACTGCTTACCACAACGACCATACATCGACCTTTTTACCATTTTTAATCTGCTGTTAGTTCCTTCGACAAAACCATTACTAAAATTATATGCAACAGCATTCTCTACAGCATCTATATCACGCTTTAATCCTTCAGCAAAACTCTTCAGTGCTTTAATACTACTGTTACTATATTTCTCTACAAACAAATAAAGCAGTGGAACATTTCGGCTTTTGAAAATATTCCGAAACTCTTTTATGCAGCAATGAAGTTCCCAGATATTTGGATACTTATCAAAATATATTTTTTATGGTCATCTGTTAATTCTGTATTCATCCACATATGCCGGAATACGCCTTCACGTGTGATATAGTCTTTCTCTTTTCCTGTACTACCTGTTTTATACTTTAAACATTCTGTCATTGTTCGGACATACGGCTGAGGTTCAAAACATTTATTTTTCTTTTTCTCTATTTTACACAACTGTTCAAAAGCATTACTGGTTGAACCGGAATATCCCTTTTCATATATTGCTTTTACCGTTTTACTTTTACTCCATCCAGAAGCTAAGCATTGAATAATAAAATCATAATAAGGATCCAGTTTGCTCTGCCGGATTCCGAACATACTTAATTCCTTTGGATCACCTTCACGATATTTAGCAATCGTATTTCGACCTACTCCCATTCGCTTTGAGATTTCACGGTAACTACAGCCTTCTTTTAAAAATTTCTGTATCTGGAAGATCATTTGATAACGTTTTTCTGAAAAAACAGGACAGTTATCCACATTGGATTCGATTTTTTTTACACGATTGCTCAAAATCAGTAGACTTATCATCATGTGGAATACTTATTGTTGCAGGAAGTTCATAATTTAAAGCCTTTTTTATTGCTTCCAGAAGATTCTGATGCAGGTGAAATCTATCTGCTACCTGCATTACGTTCGGTAGTTCTTCTGATATTACTTTTGCATATGCACTTGCCCGATCTCGAGTAACAACCTTGATGTTTTTATTATTCTTGAGCCATTCCCGTAGTGTATCTCCGTTTCTTCCATCCAATAATGTAACTGGTTCATGTGTCTTTTCGTTTACAATAATGGTTCCATATGTATGTCGCTTCTTATATGCAAAATCATCTACACCTATAACATCACCCACTTCCGGATTGGGAAGAGATTCATATCTTCTTAAAAGTAATCTTATTACAGTATCTCCGCTGGTCTTAATTCCAAGTGTACGACAAATACGAGCACAACCTTCACAACTGGTTTCCAAAGCTAACGAACATATAAAATCAGCACATCTTTCTGTCATGCGGCTATAAGTATTAAGAAATCCATCAAAGGTTTCAGCAACAGAAGTGACCTCACAGTCATCGTTCACACACTCATACTCATGGGAACATATTTCAAGCTGGACACTTTTTCCCAAAATCGGCAAATCCTGTACTTTACGATTATAAGTTCCATGATACTTATCTGTGAAATAATTACACTTTGGACACTTGCAACTCTTAGATATTGATTTCATTCGTATTAAAATCTTATCCTTTTGTTGTACAATATCTGTTATTTTCAAATCTTTTTCCGGATAAAATTTATCTAAACATAATGTGTTATTTGAGTTAGGCATCTCAATTTCTCCTATATACCTTGCTACGCTGATTGTACTACATATTAGTCAATATAGGAAGGCAGAAACGGATAATTGCGGAAGAACCTCAAAGTCCGGACAGGTGGCTCAGAGAGCCCCGGAATAATCACGCACTAATCAAAGGAGGTATCCAAAGTGGATGTAAATAGTTTATCACACAGTAAATGGAATCGTAAGTACCATATTGTGTTTGCGCCAAAGTTCCGAAGAAAAGTAGCATATGGAGCGTTACGTCAGGACATAGCAAATATTTTGAGCATGCTGTGTAAAAGAAAAGGAGTCAATATAGTGGAAGCAGAGATATGTCCGGATCATGTGCATATGCTTGTAGAGATTCCGCCAAACATCAGTGTAGCAAGTTTTGTAGGTTACCTAAAAGGAAAAAGTACACTGATGATATTTGAAAGGCATGCAAACCTGAAGTATAAGTATGGCAATCGGCATTTTGGGTGTAGAGGTTATTATGTAGATACTGTAGGAAAAAATGCGAAAAAGATCCAAGAGTATATCCAGAACCAATTAAAAGAGGATTTGGAATACGACCAAATGACACTAAAAGAGTATATTGACCCGTTTACGGGTGAGCCAGTAAAACAAAGCAAATAAGATGAGCCCTTTAGGGCTCTGCAGAGAAATGATGTTGCGGCTGGCGAGCTTTCAACGGGTCTTTAGACCCAGTGCCGGTAACAGCCCCTTATAGGGGCAGAACAAACCACCGGCTCAGCCGGTGGTTATGATTTCAGGAATAATTCCTGATTCTGCCAACAATAATTATACACTAACAAGGTCGCAATGGTGTCGCAATTTCTCCCAATTCTGCGAAAACGAATGTTTCCAACAGATTTGCAGTGGTGAGAGTACGCTTGCAGATGCGATCATAGATCGCATATCCTATGATTCCCCGTCGGGGTGAGAAGCTCCATGACATTGATTATTCCACTTCCATTGTTTCCTAGCAGGAAGTTACTATTCATGATGTCAGCCCCCTATATCTCCTGAAGCGGATTTTTCTCCGGTAAAATAGTCCAAAGTATAGTCACTCGCTTTCACATATCGGACATCTTAATTTGAGAAAAACACAATTTACTACTTCTGAAAGCAACTGCTGAGATCTATCACAGGGTAGGCATTTTCTGCAATAGTAAAGTCAATTAGATGAACCCTCATTCTGCTCCATACGGTATTCCTCATACTCATCAATATGTGCATTTATATATTCTTTTAGTTCGGCATGCACCTTAGCCAAGATTTCCATTTCTTCTTTCTTTACTTCATCCAACAATATGCACAACTTTTTTGCCTGGAAATCCTTGCAATCTTTTACATTTTCTTTCACCAGGAGGTTCCGCACCACAAGACATTTCTTTTCCACTCTTTCGTGATATAAGTCGCTGCAATCATGGATAAGATATCCTTTCTGGAATAAATATTTTAGACGCCTCGTCATTAAAATTTTATGGTCTAATAAGCTGCACAGTCCTCGCCAGTCACAGTGACCATATCTATTTTCCGCTACATGAAGATAATACTTTTTCAATTCATCATAGCAATCTATGCCGAATACATAGTCAGATAGAATCTGGGGTGGATTCAGATATTGTTCAAGATCATGCTGGAGCTTTCCTATCTGCATCATATGGTTTGTTCCCGCCTCATGTTTATCTGAATCCGCCATCACTGAAAAGAAATAGATTCCATCCGGTCTCCCCATGTGGTCACCTGTTGCAAACTCCTTGGTAGAAACATCCGCTGCCTTTTCAAAATCCTCATAACCAATTTCCTCGAATACAAACTTTCCAATAGGATTGTTGTCAGCCGCATAAATCTTTTCTGTCGCATCATCATATCCCCAGACCAGAGCATTATGATAATCGGGTTCGTCATAGCCCCTGTATACGCTACGGTCAAGTAATATATAGACATAATAATCGTTTTCGATGCATTCTCTGACAAATTCAAGTTTCGAATTCCATCTGCTTTTCACCATCTCATCCGGAATGCTCATAAACTTCAACCATGGATTGGCTTTCATTTCATAGAAATTGAAATCGCCATAATACTGATAGAAAAAATCCACTGTCCCCAGACGTTCGACCGCTGTATATAAATTGCGCAAGGTAAAGATCTGTATAAAGTTGCAGTTCAGCCACGCCTCTGTTTCTGGATACGCAGATAATATACTATGTACTGCACCTTGATGCCCGAAACTTCGTATAATTGGTTCCATAATCTTTAATTTTTTGTCACTCATCAGTCTTTCCTCCATACTACACAACAGCACATAAAGTCTTCACATGAATCATCATAGTTTCCAATATATTTCTTCCTTTTTAGAAAATGATAAAAGATATTTTCTAAACGCTCTTGGCTTCTGTGAATCATAAATACATATGTGCCTTTCCTTCTCCGCTGGATCATTTACTGTAAAAATGATACGTCTTCCCCATTCTTCTTCAGTAAATAATGGTGCACATTCAAATTGATCTCCGCTCCGATTGGGCCAAGTCATATCATTTAATGTATGAATCAGATATTGAAGAATTATTAAGTCTCTTGGTAACTTCCTCTCACGAAGCATTTCCTGAACACACATGTTTACCGCCACATGATCTGCATGCATATCCAATCTATGAGGAATAAAAAGATATTCTGGCCTAATCTCTGTAACCACTTCGTTTAAAATATTTAATAAATTATTCTTTGTATAAAGCATATGCTCCCCATTTTTTAAATAACTGAATTCTTTTTGTGTACCTGGTCCATTTGTATAATCTCCTTTATTTCCAGATACTATTTCATCTCCATTTTGGCAGGTAATTAATTTATAAATCTGACTCTTCTCTTTTCTCATACCCATATCCGAAAATCCCAAATGTATGATATGATACTCTGGAATCCCCAAATCCGCAAGTGCTTTCTTTGCTTCTTGTGCTCTTATCTCTTCCTGATTCTTATAATCGCCATTTGTGACAAAGACAACATAAACATCATTATGATATCGTGTGCTATCACGTAGCACCTGAAAGCATGCAAGCATTTCATCATCAGGATGTGGAGCCAATATTACAATTCTGCTATCTCGTATTATCATAATATGTCCTTACCTTTTCTTCATACTCAAACAAACTAATCTTATTATGATAGAAGTCTTCGTAGAGCGCCACTGGATAATCTGGATTCCTCTCAAAAAACACTTTGAAATTGTTATCTCTTTGCGCATATATTTCTTTTCCATGCTGATGATACAAATGATAAGTTACCATCTCGTCATTCATAGCAAAGCGATATCCTGCTTTAAAGGCTCTATATGATACTCCATATCTTCAAATCCCCACCCAACAAATCGTTCACTGAAACCACCGATTTCATCAAAAACATCTTTTTTAATCAATGTATTGGCAAAAGTACATCCTACCCATGGAATACTAGTGTCAATTTTACTATATATAGAAC
>SKEY01004420.1_pt1 | contig 11042 bp, 9 predicted proteins | sample 4843871 | NCBI WGS metagenome assembly SKEY01 (sample SAMN11008797, study PRJNA524170) | human gut metagenome | biome: Human fecal sample; material: Feces; isolation source: fecal sample from pouch patient p36 | host: Homo sapiens | place: Israel: Tel-Aviv | collected 2016-12-04 | reverse complement strand
TTTTTCGTCAGATAACTGCTTTTAAAGCTCTTTTGTAAAACTAACTATAACCTTTTTACATTGAAATTCTGTAGCGGGAACCTGCTATAATTTCATAGCTGATATATAAAGGTTTCTCTTTATCATCATTCATATAACTTACCAAAATCATCACAGGTTCTCCCTGATTCATCTTAAGACACTCTGCAATAGACCTGGAGGCAGCTCGTACTTCAACGGTACTTCTGGCTTTTTCAGATTCCTTTACATGGTACTCTTCCTGAAACAATCGAAACAAAGAGCCATTTTCCAGTTTTTGAACCTGAAAATCAGGAACACGGCTAATTGGTATATAAATATGTTCATAAATGATCGGAAGATCATCTGCAGACAAAATCCTTTCTACATGATATAACTGCTCATTACTTGTCATACCAAAAAAATCTTCCTGCCATTCTTCCACATTCTCCAATTGACAATTCAACACATGAGAAGAGGGTTTTCTGCCATTTGAATGACAGGCCTGGGAAAAGCTCATATTATTGTCCTTTTCCACCTTTCGAAAAATCTTAGGTTCCTCCACAAAAGTTCCCTTTCCCTGTCTCTTTACTAAAAATCCCTGAGCACATAATTCTTCTATGGTTCTTCGAACTGTAATTCGGCTTACCTGATACATATCTGCCAGTTCACTTTCTGTAGGTATCTGATCTCCAGCCTTAAACGTACCATCCTGAATCTGTTCTCGAATTTTTTTCATCAGCTGAGCATACAAGGGCATTTGCGATTTTTTATCTAATTCCACTGTAAAACTGCTCCTTTCTTTATATCTCATCAGTATAACGATATAATATATTGTACCAAGTCGCTAGCGCGACGGCTAGTCCTAAGTACGTGGTTCTATTACTTTTTTTCAAAGAAATCTGTTTTCCTCAAAATAAAAGTAGCAGTTTTTTTATATATGTTTTATTGTTGAATCACCACAAGACAACCTAAAACAATACAAAAAAACTGCTATGCTTATGTTATCATGGATTTTTAAACTCAACAAGTACATATTTTACTTTTTTATCCGTCCACCGCCTGTTTTGAAATATCCTGACTCTAAATCAATCTTATTTCATTTACAGGAGGTTCCTTATGGACAAATATTTATCTTCTTTCAGGGAGATGGTCTCCCTGCGCGGTCTTACTGACCACACCATTGCTTCGTATTCTACCTATATCTCCGCTTATCTGCAGTACCTTTCCGACAACGGCCCCACTGCACCGGAAGATGCATCATGGCAGCAGATGCGGGACTTTATCTTTTGGGTCCAGAACACAAGAAATCTTTCTGACCGTACGATAAATGCCTGCATCTCACAGCTGAGATTTTTTACACTTTATGTCCTCCATAAGCCCTGGGACCCCTATCAGCTCCCTTTCAGAAAATTTGACTCTTATACCCCTTTTATCCCTTCACGTGAAGAAATGAAAACATTCCTGTTTTCCATTTCTGACATAAAGTTTAAGGCCATACTCTGCCTTATGTTTTCTTCCGGGCTGCGGGTGGGCGAGGTACGTCATCTGAAATGCTCTGACATTGAACATTCCAGAAAACGTATTCATATACGTGCTTCCAAGAACCGCTCTGACCGTTACGTGCCTCTTTCTGATAACGTCTGGGAACTCATCCTCCGGTACTGGTATTCATTTCCGGCTGGTTCCCGGCCGAAAGACTGGCTCTTTCCACAGAAGAAAAAACCGGACAGACCCATCGATCACCAGCGTATCCCCAGCTTTATCCTTGCACACGAAAAAGAACTCGGATGGGAGCACCGTTTTACCTGTCACACATTCCGCCATGCTTTTGCCACCTACCATTATGAAGACGGAACCGACCTGCTCACTTTGAAAGCGCTCATGGGACACCGGTCTGTTTCTTCCACGGTTATATACGTACATCTGGCATCAAATGCTCTGATGGCTTCTTCCAATCCTTTTGACAGAATGGCAGGTGGGTTTTATGAGTGATCTCAAAATCCAGAAGATCTGGCAGTGTTCTTTTGACTCTTTTCTTTCTTCCGGGCACCCTGTTTCTGACATCCAGAAAAAAGTCTCCCACGCTGTCATGCGTTGTAAATCCGGCGCTCTCGGAGCCAATGCCTGCCAATGTACCGAGTGCGGCCATACGGAATTCCACAATAATTCCTGCCGTAACCGGAACTGCCCAAACTGCCAGGCTGTCTTAAAAGAAATATGGGTGGATAAACGCCGGGAGGAAGTCATTGATGCACCGTATTTTCATGTGGTCTTCACCCTGCCCCATGAGTTAAACCCGCTTATTTATTGTAACCAGAAGCTTCTGTACGGGCTTTTTCACAGATGCTGTGCCGAAACACTTCTTGAATTATCTTACGATAAGAAGTATCTCGGTGCGACACCCGGCATCATACAGGTGCTCCATACATGGAACCAGGAGATCGGCTACCATGTGCATATGCACTGTATTGTTTCTGGTGGCGGCCTCACATATGACAAGAAGATACGCAGGTCAAAAAACAAGTTTTTCATTCCTGTCGGGGTACTCCGGGATAAATTTAAAGGGAAATATCTTTCCCAGCTTGATTCCATGTACCGGAAAGGACAGATCGTTCTCTCTTCTTCCTGTGAAAAACTCCGGAATTCCTATGAGTGGAAGGAGTTCAAAAATAATCTTTACGGCAAAGACTGGTGCCCTTACATAAAAGAAACTTTTAACGGATTTGGCAATGCGCTCGAATACCTTGGACGGTATACCCATAAAATCGCCATCTCCAACAACCGTATCCTTTCCGTCACGGAAAAGGAAGTCACATTCTCCGCCAGGGGAAAAAAGCCCGGCGAGTCCAGGCGCCAGATCACTCTGGAGCATACAGAATTCATTCGGAGATACCTGATGCATGTGCTTCCATCCGGTTTTCAGAAGATCCGTTATTATGGTTTCCTGAACAACCGGATGAAGAGAAAAAATCTGAAACTCATTTTTACTCTGCAGGGACACCAGCGTTTTAAAAGACGGTTTACAGAGATGTCCATGTCTGAGCTTTTAAAGGCTGTGTGGGACTTTGATATTTCTATCTGCCCGGATTGTGGACATAGTTCCATGAAACAGCTGGGAAGGTGTTATGCACCATCCTGATTATCCTGACTTCTTATATTGTTTTGAAAAAGCCTGCCAACGGGAGGCTTTGAAAGTATGTCCTGCAATGTTTTACATCACAAAAATCAGCGTGTTTTCAGCTGATTTCTCATCATCTTCGACGATTTTGGCCATCTGGGAACAATACAATCCCCATATAAGAACTGGCTAAAATACCGCGACTGGGTACAATATGAAAGAATCACATTCAGAGCAGTTCCGATTTATTGCAGAACTGCTCTTTTTGTCAACTCTGAATCTGATACTTTCCTAATGAATTATATCATGGGGAGAGCTTTCCGTCACGTGATTTTGCTGATGTTCAACGGGCTATAAGTAACCACCGCAGCTGCCTGCAGGTAATATTCCGCAAAGTGTTTTTTGCTGTTTTTGACAAAAATATATATACAGGACAAAATGCATTCCAGATTGTTTTCGTAAAGGGAGATAGCCGAACAATATTTCTTGTATGCCGGTGGAAAAAAGTGGTATACTTACAGACATATGGAAAGGGACATGAACCCTGACAGACGGGAGGATTTATTTATGAGCAGAGTATATATTTTTCTGGCAGACGGATTTGAGGATATTGAAGGACTGACTGTTGTGGATCTTATGAGAAGAGCGGGAATTGAGGCGGTTACAGTTTCTATTAAGGAAACAAGGGAGATTACGACTTCACACGGGATTGAGATGAAAACGGATCGTGTTTTTTCGGAAACAGATTTTTCAGATGCAGATATGCTGGTGCTTCCGGGAGGAATGCCGGGAACAAAATATCTGGGTGAGTATCAGCCGCTTACAGAGCTTCTTACAGAGTATTATGCAAAAGGCGGAAAGGTTGCAGCCATCTGCGCTGCTCCAAGTGTTTTTGCAAAGCTGGGATTTCTGAAAAACAGAAAGGCGACCTCCTATCCTTCTTTTATGGATCAGCTTGACGGAGCTGAAACCTGTGAGGATCCTGTTGTTGTGGACGGAAATGTGACTACCAGCCGCGGCCTTGGAACTGCGGTTCCTTTTGCTCTCAGCCTGATCGCGCAGCTTATGGGAGAGGAAAAGGCGCAGGAAATCGCAGAATCCATTGTATACAGGGGATAGAGGTCTATAAGGGAACATAAAACTGAAAAAAACTCTGGTGTTTTTATGTCAGTTGTGCTATACTTCGATAATGACTGTAATTGTATCTTTTTTTAAGAGGATACACTTGCCTGAAATGCTGAAACACAGGCAAAAATAGAGTAAATTTTAAAAATAGAATCAGAACCTGACAATTTTAAGGAGGAACAGGAAACATGAGTTTACAGGTGGAAAAAATGGAAAAAAACATGGCGAAACTTACAATCGAGGTTTCCGCTGAAGAATTAGACAAGGCAATGCAGAACGCATACCTGAAAGCAAGAGGTAAAATCTCCATTCCGGGATTCCGTAAAGGCAAAGCACCGAGAAAAATGATCGAGCAGATGTACGGTAAGGGAATCTTCCTTGAGGACGCTGCAAATGCTCTGATTCCGGAACATTACAGCAAAGCTCTTGAGGAATGCGATCTTGAGATCGTTTCTCAGCCGGAGATCGATGTAACTCAGGCTGAGCCGGGAAAAGCTTTTATCTTCACAGCAGAAGTAGCTGTAAAACCGGAAGTAACACTTGGCGAGTACAAGGGTGTTGAGGTTCCGAAGTCTGAGACAGAAGTAACAGACGAGGACATTGATGCTGAGATCAAAAAAGAGCAGGAGAAAAACTCCAGAACTGTAACAGTTGAGGATCGCGGAGCAGAGAACGGCGATATCACAACAATCGACTTCGAGGGATTTGTAGACGGCGTTGCTTTTGAAGGCGGCAAAGGAACAGATTATCCGCTGACACTTGGTTCAGGTTCCTTTATTCCGGGATTTGAGGATCAGCTTGTAGGCGCTAAAGCAGGCGATCACGTAGAAGTAAACGTAACTTTCCCTGAGGAATATCAGGCAGCAGAGCTTGCAGGCAAAGCAGCAGTATTCCAGTGCGATGTGAAGAAAGTAGAAACAAAAGAGCTTCCGGAGCTTGACGATGATTTTGCTCAGGACGTTTCCGAGTTCGATACTCTTGCAGAGTACAGAGAGGACGTTAAGAAAAATCTCACAGAGAAAAAAGAAAAAGAAGCACGCGCAGCAAAAGAAAATGCAGCGGTAGATAAAGCTATCGAGAACGCTGAGATGGAAATTCCGGACGCTATGATCAACACACAGGTTCGCCAGATGATGAACGATTTCGCATCCAGAATGCAGTCTCAGGGTCTGACAATGGAGCAGTACTTCCAGTTTACAGGAATGACAGCAGAGAAGATGCAGGAAGAGATGAAACCGCAGGCTCTGAAGAGAATCCAGACAAGACTTGTTCTTGAAAAGATCGCAGAGACTGAGAACATTGAGGTTTCTGAGGACGAAGTAAACGAAGAGATCGGCAAGATGGCTGAAATGTACAAAATGGAAGCTGACAAATTAAAAGAGCTTCTTGGAGACCGTGAATTAGAGCAGATGAAGAAAGACATGGCAGTACAGAAGGCAGTTACTCTTGTAGCAGACGAGGCAAAGGAAGCGTAAAAAGCGTAAGCGGACATCTTTTGAATCCACTGTGACGCGACGAATGGAGGCATATATATGAGTTTAGTACCTTATGTCATTGAGCAGACAAGCAGGGGAGAGAGAAGCTACGACATTTATTCAAGACTTCTGAAAGACAGGATTATTTTTCTGGGTGAGGAAGTGAATGACGTAAGCGCCAGTATCATTGTGGCACAGCTTCTGTTTCTGGAAGCAGAGGATCCGGGCAAGGATATTCAGCTTTATATCAACAGTCCGGGAGGTTCTGTTACCGCAGGTATGGCAATTTACGACACCATGAAATACATTAAGTGCGATGTATCCACCATCTGCCTTGGAATGGCAGCCAGCATGGGCGCATTCCTTCTGGCAGGAGGAACAAAGGGCAAGAGATTTGCTCTTCCGCACTCTACCATTATGATTCACCAGCCGTCCGGCGGCGCTCAGGGTCAGGCTACAGAAATCCAGATTGTGGCAGATCACATCGCTCAGACAAAGCGCACCTTAAATGAAATGCTGGCTGAGAATACAGGACAGCCTCTTGAAGTGGTTGAAAAGGATACAGACCGCGACAATTATATGACTGCAGAAGAAGCAAAGGCATATGGTCTGATTGACGGCGTTGTTGAACATAAATAAAAAAGACTAAAGAGAAGACTCCTTTAACAGGGAGTCTTGTCTTGCTTTTATCTCAGCATATCAATATAGAAAGGAATAGAGAAATATCCATGGCAGATAAGATAAGAGAAGGAAAGGTCAGATGCTCTTTTTGTAATAAATCCGAGGATCAGGTACGGAAGCTGATCGCAGGCCCGGAGGGAGTGTTCATCTGTGATGAATGCATCGGGATCTGTGCGGAGATTATGGAAGAGGAGCTGGCCCAGTATGGTCCGGAGGATGATTTTGACACGGATATCAACCTTCTGAAACCAGAGGAAATCCACAAAATCCTGGATGATTATGTAATCGGACAGGAGGATGCAAAAAAAGCTCTGTCTGTGGCAGTTTATAATCATTATAAAAGAATTACCGCAGCAAGAAATCTGGATGTGGAGCTTCAGAAAAGCAATATTCTGATGCTTGGCCCAACAGGTTCCGGAAAAACTCTTCTGGCTCAGACTCTGGCCCGCCTTCTGAACGTTCCGTTTGCAATCGCTGATGCCACCACCCTGACAGAAGCCGGATATGTAGGAGAGGATGTGGAAAATATCCTTTTGAAGATCATCCAGGCAGCTGACTATGACATTGAGCGGGCACAGTACGGAATCATTTATATTGATGAGATTGACAAGATCACCAGAAAAGCTGAAAATGCATCCATTACCCGTGATGTATCCGGCGAGGGTGTACAGCAGGCTCTTCTTAAGATCCTTGAGGGAACTGTTGCCAGCGTTCCGCCTCAGGGAGGAAGAAAGCATCCCCATCAGGAGTTTATCCAGATAGATACAACAAACATCCTGTTTATCTGCGGCGGCGCCTTTGACGGAATCGAAAAGATCATTGAGGCCCGTCAGGATACCAAAGCGATTGGTTTTGGGGCAGAGGTTACGGCAAAAGAGGAAAGAAACGTAGGCGAAGTTCTGAAGCAGGTAATGCCGGAAGATTTCATAAAATTCGGACTGATACCGGAATTTATCGGACGAGTGCCTATTGTTGTCACTCTGGACGGACTGGATGAAAAAGCCCTGATCCGTATTCTTCGTGAGCCGAAAAATTCTCTTACCAAACAGTACCACAAGCTGTTTGAGCTGGATGGAGTAGAGCTTGATTTCCAAGATGAGGCTCTGGAGCTGGTGGCAAAAAAATCTCTGGAAAGAAAAACAGGCGCCAGAGGACTTCGCTCCATTATGGAAACATCCCTGATGGATCTGATGTATAAGGCGCCTTCAGACAATACAATCCGTAAGGCAATTATTACAAAAGAGGCTGTTGAAGGAACAGGAGAGCCGGAGATCATTTATGGAGAAGCCCCGGCAGCACAGCCTTCCGCGAGAAGAAATTCACGTTCCAGGAAAAAGGGCAAACCGGAAACAGCCTGAGGAAGGAAATGACAGCAAATGACGCAGCCAATTAACACTTTGCCGGCGATCGCCCTTCGGGGAACAACGATCCTGCCGGAAATGATCGTCCACTTTGACATAAGCAGAGAGCGTTCCATAAAAGCTGTAGAAGCGGCAATGCTTCGCAGACAGGAGATTTTTCTGGTGACGCAGAAAGATCCGGAAACAGAGAATCCCGGAATTTCAGATCTGTACAGAGTGGGCACCATTGCATATATCAAACAGGTAGTAAAGCTTCCCCATGATCTTCTGCGGGTTCTGGTAGAAGGCCGGGAGAGAGCCGAGCTTTTATCTCTTGTTCAGGAAGAAACGTTTCTGGAAGCGGAAATATCCGGTTCCACGCAGGAAGAGGCTCAGTATGCAGACACTGTGCGGGAGGCTATGTACAGAGGAATTCATGGTCTGTTTCATCAGTATTGTATGGAAAGCGGAAAGGTCAGCCGGGAGCTGGCGGCCCAGATTATGAATATCGAAAATCTTGAAGAACTGATGACACAGATTTCCGTAAATATTTCACTTACCTGGCAGAATAAGCAGAAGCTTCTGGAGGCAGCTACTCTGGAAGAGCGATATGAGGTTCTTGGAGGAATCCTTCAGAATGAAATTGAAGTTTTCAAGGTAGGACAGGATCTTCAGAAAAAACTGAAGCTCAGGGTTGATAAAAACCAGCGGGAATATATTCTGAGAGAACAGTTAAAGCTGATCCGTGAGGAACTTGGAGAAGAAAGCGTTTCCGATATGGCGGATGAGTATGGGAAAAAGCTGGAACAGCTGGATGCTCCTGCGGAAGTAAAGGAAAAGCTTACAAAGGAGATCAGCCGTTACCGCTCCATGAGCAGCAGTTCAGCAGAAAGTCCTGTGCTTGGAACTTATATTGAAACACTTCTGGCGCTTCCGTGGAACAGATGTTCTGAGGATTCCGACGATCTGGCAGAGGCCTGGAAAATTCTTGAAGAAGGACATTACGGACTGAAAGAGGTAAAGGAAAGGATCATGGAATTCCTTTCTGTGCGAAAGCTGACAAAGGGCGGAAAAAGCCCGATCCTCTGTCTTGTGGGACCTCCGGGAACCGGAAAGACTTCTATTGCCAGATCTGTGGCAGAGGCCCTTCACAAAAAATATGTCCGTATCTGTCTGGGCGGTGTCAGGGATGAAGCTGAGATCAGAGGACACAGAAGAACTTATGTAGGAGCCATGCCCGGAAGGATCACAGCGGCTCTGCAGCAGGCAGGTGTCAGCAATCCGCTGATGCTTTTGGATGAAATAGATAAAACAGGAAGCGATCACAGGGGAGATACGGCTTCTGCGCTTCTGGAGGTTCTTGACCCGGAGCAGAACAGCCGCTTTAATGATCATTATGTGGAAGTTCCCCAGGATCTTTCCGAGGTTCTTTTTATTGCCACAGCCAACGACATTCAGGAAATTCCCAGACCCCTTCTTGACCGTATGGAGGTTCTGGAGATTTCCGGTTATACAGAAAATGAAAAAGAACATATTGCAAAGGATCATCTGATCCCAAAACAGATGGAGGTCAACGGACTTCCAAAGGGAAGCCTGTCGATTCAGGCGCCTGCTCTTCGAAAGATCATTAATCTTTATACAAAAGAAGCCGGAGTCCGGTCACTGGAAAGAAAAATCGCGCAGATCTGCCGCAGGGCAGCCCGGGAGATCATGGAAAACGGACAGGATAAAGTAAAAGTTACTACAAAGAATCTGGACAAGTTCCTGGGAAAAAGCCGTTATTCCTATATGATGGCAAATAAAAAGGATGAGATCGGTATTGCAAGAGGACTTGCATGGACTCAGGTTGGCGGCGATACGCTGCAGATAGAGGTAAATGTGATGCCCGGAAAGGGTGAACTGGCGCTGACCGGACAGCTTGGAGACGTGATGAAGGAATCTGCACAGGCAGGAATTTCATTTATCCGCTCCGTAGCAGATCAGTATAAGATCAGGCCGGAGTTTTTCCAGGAAAACGATATCCATGTACATATTCCTGAGGGAGCAGTTCCAAAGGACGGCCCTTCAGCAGGAATTACCATGGCAACTGCCATGTTGTCCGCAATCATCAAAAAGCCGGTAAGAGCGGATGTGGCTATGACAGGAGAAATTACTCTGCGCGGCCGTGTTCTTCCTATTGGCGGGCTGAAAGAGAAGCTTCTGGCAGCCAGATATGCAAAAATAAAAGAAGTCCTTGTTCCGGCAGAAAACAGAGTGGATGTGGAAGAGCTGGATCAGGAGATTCTTGACGGTCTGAAGATTTCTTTTGTAGACACCATGACAGATGTGCTTCACAGAGCGCTGAGCAAATAACAGGATCCCGGATCCGTGAAAGGAGCCGGACAGGAGAGGAAACAAATGGTTATAAAACAGGCAGAATTAGATATTGTTTGCGGAATTACCAGCAAACTTCCTGATACGGGAATGCCGGAAGTGGCGTTTGCCGGAAAATCCAACGTAGGGAAATCCTCCCTGATCAATGGTCTGATGAACCGGAAGTCCCTGGCCCGTACCAGCGGACAGCCGGGAAAAACACAGACGATCAACTTTTATAAGATCAATGGCGAAAGGTACCTGGTAGACCTTCCCGGATATGGATATGCCCGGGTATCTCAGGCGGAAAAAGAAAAATGGGGAAAAATGATCGAGAAGTATCTTCATACTTCAAAAAATCTGAAAGCAGTATTTCTCCTGATCGATATCCGTCATGAGCCGTCTGCCAATGACTGTCAGATGTATGAATGGATTCTCCATAACGGCTACGAACCGATCATCATAGCCACCAAACTGGATAAATTAAAAAGAAGTCAGATCCAGAAGCATCTGAAAATGATAAAGGAAGGACTTCAGCTGAAAAAAGGAAGCACAGTGATTCCTTTTTCAGCTGAGACCAAGCAGGGAAGAGATGAAATCTGGGAAGTGATTGAAGCTCTTACAGACAGCAAAGAGCCTTCTGAGGAAGTCTGAAAGGATACGGATATGGGAATCATCAAAGCATTGAAACTGGGATTTGATTATTTTAAATACGATGACGATGGAAACATACAGGAGACTCAGAGAGCTGTGGACCAAGTGAGCGTTGATATTCAGGAAGGAGAGTTTGTGGCTGTTCTGGGCCATAACGGATCCGGAAAGTCCACCTTTGCCAAACATATTAACGCACTGCTTCTTCCTACGGAGGGAACTATATGGATCGATAACATGGATACCATGAAGGAGCCGGAGCTGTGGAAGATCCGGCAGAAAGCAGGAATGGTATTTCAG
>SKEY01004418.1_pt1 | contig 11047 bp, 10 predicted proteins | sample 4843871 | NCBI WGS metagenome assembly SKEY01 (sample SAMN11008797, study PRJNA524170) | human gut metagenome | biome: Human fecal sample; material: Feces; isolation source: fecal sample from pouch patient p36 | host: Homo sapiens | place: Israel: Tel-Aviv | collected 2016-12-04 | reverse complement strand
GCACAGCCCTACCGTGATCGCTGCGGCCATTACATCCCGGCTGGACAAGGCCCGCCTGCCCACCCACATCAATATCCGGGCAGCGGATACCGGCCTTGCCAAGGACAGCGTGGTGCTGCTGGAGCAGATCCGCACGCTGGATAAGCACCGCCTGCGGGAGCGGGCCGGGCAGATCACGCCGGAAGATCAGAAACGTGTGGATCAGGCTTTGGATGTAAGCCTGGGGCTTACTTCATATTAAGGGGCTGTTGCAAAACAGCTCTCTGAAAAAAACAATGAACAAAACCCGGAACCCTTTCAGAGCCAGGACGGCTTGAAAAGAGTTCCGGGTTTTGTGTTGTTTCTTTGTATCTTACAGCATCTTGGAGAGGAATGCCTTCAGGCGCGGGTGCTTGGGGTTGGTGAACAGCTCCTGCGGCGGCTCATCCTCCTGGATCCTTCCCTCGTCAATGAAGATGACGCGGTTGGAGACTTCGCGGGCAAAGCCCATCTCATGGGTGACCACCAGCATGGTGATGCCGGTGTGAGCCAGCTCTTTCATCAGCTCAAGCACTTCACCGACCATCTCGGGGTCGAGGGCGCTGGTAGGCTCATCGAAGAGGATGACGTCCGGGTCCATTGCCAGTGCGCGTGCGATGGCGATGCGCTGCTGCTGGCCGCCCGAAAGGCTCTTGGGGTAGACGTTGGCCTTGTCGGCCAGACCTACGCGGGCCAGAAGCTCGTCGGCGCGCTTGGAGATGGCCTCTTTGTCCTTGAGCTTGAGCAGGCTGGGGGCCAGTTCAAGGTTTTTCTTGACGGTCAGGTGGGGGAAGAGGTTGAAGTGCTGGAACACCATGCCCATCTTCTGGCGGACAGAGTCGATGTGGTCGTCGTCCACCTCCACGCCCTCAAATTTGATGCTGCCGCCGGTGGGGATCTCCAGCCGGTTCAGGCAGCGCAGGAAGGTGGATTTGCCGCAGCCCGAGGGGCCGATGAGGCAGACCACGTCGCCGCGGTAGATGTCGATGTCGATGCCCCGCAGCACGTCCAGAGTGGGGGCAGCCTGCTTTGCGCCCTTGCGCTTTTCGCCGCCGTAGGTCTTGGTCAGGCCCCGGACTTCCAGGATCTTATCGGTCACTTTGTGCCAGCCTCCTCTCAAATTTTGCAAGCAGCCAGGTAAAGATCATCACCAGCACCAGATAGATCAGTGCCACGCCAAACAGGGGGAACATGGCCTCGTAGGTGCGGTTCATGATGCCCTGGGCCGCATACAGCAGCTCCTTGCCGCCGATGACGGTGATAAGGGAGGTATCCTTCAGCAGCATGATGAACTCGTTGCCCAGGGCAGGCAGCACGGCCCGGATGGCCTGGGGGATGATGATGACCACCATGGTGGTGATGTAGTTCAGGCCCAGGCTGCGGCCGGCCTCCATCTGGCCCGGGTCCACAGCCATCAGGCCGCCCCGGATGATCTCGGAGACGTAAGCGCCCGAGTTGATGCCCAGCGCCAGTGCACCTACCATGGTAAAGTTGCGGCTGTTGTTGAAGATGACCATGCTCATGATCAGCAGCTGCACCATCATGGGGGTGCCCCGGATCACGGTGGTGTACACCTGGCACACGGCGTTAAAGACCCCCAGCACCGGGTTGCGGCGGCCGGGGCGCTGCTGGTCGTGGGCCACACGCACCAGCGCCACCACGCTGCCCAGCAGGACGCCCATGGCCAGAGCAATGGCAGTGACCAGCAGGGTGGTGCCTACGCCCCCGATGTACTGGAGCCAGCGGTCCTTCAGGACAAAGGCCTGATAAAATTTGTAGAACAGCTCCTGCCCCATGTCCAGCCGGCCGCCGCTTTTCAGCAGCTGGCTCAACAGTTCGTATTGTGCGGCCATTCGCATCCTCACTTTCTTTTCGTCTGTTGTGATCTTGTCAGAATTTTGTAACCTATATCCCTTAAAAAAGGGGAGGTGCCCGGTGGGCCGCCTCCCCTTGAGGGGTCTGTTTACTCAGCCTTGATGTACTTGTCCACGATGGACTGCAGGGTGCCGTCAGCCTTCAGCTCCTCCAGAGCGGCGTTCACAGCCTCCAGCAGAGCGGTGTTGCTCTTGTTCATGCCAATGGCGTAGTCCTCCTCGGCGTAGCTGGTGTCCAGGATCTTCAGGCCGGGGTTGGACTCCACATAGGCCTTGGCGGGCTCGTTGTCGATGACCACAGCGTCCACCTGGCCGTTGTTCAGGGCCTGTACAGCGGTCAGGCCGTTGTCGTAGGCCACCACGGCGTCCTCGCCAAAGTCGTCGGAGCAGTACAGGTAGCCGGTGGTGCCGCGCTGGGTGCCGATCTTCTTGCCGGCCAGATCGTCCACAGAGGCAATGTCGGAGCCCTCGGGCACGATGACGGACTGGATGCCGGTGGCGTAGCTGTCGGAGAAGGACATCACAGCCATCCGCTCGTCGGTGACAGTGATGCCTGCCATGGCGATGTCGGCCTTGCCCTGCTGCACGCTGAGCAGAGCGGCGTCAAAATCCATGTCGTCGATCTGCAGCTCCAGGCCCAGCTTCTCGGCAATGGCCTGTGCGGTGTCCACATCGATGCCCTCAATGGTGCCGGCGTCGGTGGTCATCTCGTAGGGAGGGAAGGTGGCGTTGGTGGCCATGGTCAGCTTGCCGGCCTCCACGGTGGTCAGCTCAGCAGCGGCAGCGCTGGTGGAAGCAGCCTCAGAAGAAGCAGCAACAGAGCTTGCAGCAGCGGAAGAAGCAGTGGAGGCAGAGCCGCCGCAGGCGGTCAGAGCCAGAGCAGCAACGGTCAGGCCAGCGGCAGCAAGAAAGCTGCGGCGAGAGATCTTTTTCATATTCAAACACTCCTCTTTATGTGCATATCGTTTGCATCTCTCTGCTGCGATGCGATTCATCGAAAAATCAGAGAGCGTGTTTAGTATAGGTTGTACAATTTGAAAAGTCAAGTGTTGTGCAAAAATTCCATCAAATTGAAACCGAATTGCAAACAATTATGCAGAATAAAGCTTGAGAGCGATGTATATATGCAGAACCTCTCAGTCTGCTTCGCAGACAGCTCCCCTAATAGGGGAGCCCTTGGCATGTCGGTCAGGCTTACGCTGGACGAGCAAGGCTTGATTTATCGGGAGCTGTAGTGCCCTGCTGCCTGGATCCACGGCAGCCTGACAAAATCCGTTCATCCAGAAGCTGCAGCGAGGCCCGGCATTTTGCGCCACCGAAAGCTTTCAGCAGTCAGCGCAGAGTGGCCCGGTTCGCCAGAGCCTCCCCTCGATAGGGGAGGTGGCAGCGCGCCAGCGCTGACGGAGAGGTTAAACCGTCCGTGCCAGCTCTTCCACGCTCCGCTTCGGCACGCAGTAGTCACCGTTCTCATCGAGGTAATACTTGATGCCGGTCTCCTCCGTCATCGGTACGACCCTGGCGGCGTGAGTGGGGCAGCCAAGAGCGACCATGAACGCCAGCTTGTCCGGTGCGGCGATGCCCAGCAGCTCGCTCAGGGCGGGCTTGTTGATGGCGCCCATGATGCAGCTGCCCACGCCCTTGGCCCATGCGGCGAGGGTGATGTTCGCCAGCGCGATGCCGGTGTCGGTGTTCAGGTCGCCGGGGATGGAGCTGTCCTGCACGACGGCCAGATACATCACAGGCTGCTCGTCGGCTTTGGGAGCACCCTGCTCCGGCGGCAGATAGGCGGCCCACTTGACCAGCGGATGGACTTTTGCCACCATCTCGGGGCTCTGCACCACCACCAGCTTCACGGCCTGACGGTTCGCGCCGCAGGACGACAGGCGCAGGGCCTCCACCATATCGTCCACCACATCCTGCGGCACCGGCTTCTGGGCAAAGCGGCGGTAGGTGCGGCGGGTGTTGAGCGTTTCCATAATAGACATCGGCAGACACTCCTTTATATAGGTTTGATTTGATTATAGCACCGGCGAAAGAGCCGCACAAGGGAGGCAGGGATCTATTTCCGCTTCCAGGCGTGGCCGCTGGGCATGGGCAGACCCAGCACCAGCGCGATGCCCACAGCCAGCGCCACGGCCACCTTGAAGGTGGAGATGCCGTTGGCCAGCGAAAGGGCATTCTCGCCCTGGATGAAGTAGTAGGCGGTGTAGTAGATGCCCGCGCCGGGGACCAGCGGGAAGATGCCGGTCAGCAAAAAGACCGTCACCGGCGTCTTGAGCAGCACGGCGCAGATACGCGCCGCCAGCGACAGTGGGATGACCGCGATGAGGGAGGCTGCCGCCGCGTCGGCTCCGTATAAGACAGCCAGCTCGTAGACGAACCAGCCCACCGCGCCCACCAGCGCACAGCAGGGGAGCGTGCGCTTAGGGCAGGCGAAGAGGACGGCGAAACTCAGCGTCCCCGCCCCGGCCAGAAAGAACTGTGCCGCCAGCTGGCCGATCTGTGTGCTTGTCAAGGTCATCATACCACCGTCACCCCCGTCAGCAGAGAAATAAGGCTCAGCATGAAGCCGGTGCCGATGGCGATGCTGGCCGCGATGAGCAGGGCGTCTATCATCCGGATGGTGCCGGAGAGGTAGTCGCCCTGCACGAAATCCCGGATGCCCATGGTGAAGGCGATGCCGGGGGTCAATATCATCAGGGTGCCGATGATGGCGTGGCTGGCCTCAGTGTCCAGCAGATGGCACCCCAGAATGCAGACCAATGTAATGAGCGCTGCCGCCGAGATCTTGCGGAAGCCGTTGGAAAGCCTCCGATTTTCACAGAGCAGCAGATAGCCGCTGACGATGAGACCCGCCGCCGCTGCCGCCAGTGCCGAGCGTATCGTGCCGCCGAAGATGAGCGCAAAACAGGCTGTGCCGCTCATCCCGGCGAGGAGCTGGGTCTTGCCCTTGGGGAAGGGGATGCGCCGGGCCTCGGCCAGGCGGTGTTCAGCCTCGTCCAGTGTGACGCCCCCAGCGGCGATCTGGCGGGAAAGGGCGTTCACCGCGGCCACCCGGCCTAAGTGGGTCGTCCGCACCGGCACGTTCCGCACTTCGGCGATCTCTGCCGTGCCGGCGCTGGCGAAGATGCCGTTGGTCAGCACATAGACGTGGAACTCCCGCAGATGGAAGCTGCGGGCCATGATCTCCATCGTCTGCTCCACCCGGAAGACCTCTGCTCCGTTTTCCAGCAGCGTCTCGCCCGCCGCCATGATAAAGTCCATGATGCGGCGCCGCTGCTCGTCGCTGGGATATAACTCTCTGCTGTCCATTCCGGCCCTCCCTGTCATGCCCGCCAAAGGGGGCATATCATCTCATGCTATACTGTATCATAATTCCGGCGGCTTGCAAAGGCGTCTTTTCACATTTTTGCACAACTTCCGTCCTTGCCGTCGGGGGCGCAGTGTGTTACACTGATAACAACTATGGAAAGATCCAGAAACCACAGGAGGAAATGACCGTGAAGCAGAGTCTGAGTTTCGCGCGCCGTCTGACGGCGCTGGTGCTGGCAGCTGTGATGCTGTGCGTGGCTGTCCCGGCGGCGTTCGCCGAGGATGCCGCACCCGGTGCCACCACCATTGGCGGTGCAAACACCACCCTTATCCCTGAGGAAGAGGAAAATTGTCTGAGCTGGCTCTTCGGCTCCAAAGATAAAATTACACTGCCCTATCTGAACATCAAGGGCAAGGGCCTGCGCCGGAACGTGTCGCTGGACCTCGTGGACTGCCTGGTGGGCATCACCTACACGGAGCTTGGCGCCATCGGCAGCTATGTCAGCGCCAGCGCCGCGCAGGAGGCGTGGAAGGCCCAGGCCGTGGCCATCCACTCCTACCTCGAGTACCATAAGCAGTACGGCTCCTCGGCCAACGCCCTCATCTACACCCCCGTGGAGGACATCCCGTCCTCGGCCCGGTCGGCCATCCGCAAGGCGGTGGAGTCGGTGAAGGATGAGGTGCTGACCTGCAACGGCAGCGTCATCGACGCCGTCTGGTCGGCCAGCGCAGGCTACAACACCCAGACCGGCGTCTACGGCACCTGTTCCAGCCTCGACGCCTGGGGCTCGGATGTGCCGTATCTCAAGAGCGTGGAAAGCCCCTATGAGCGCCAGTACCACGAGAAGATGCGCCGCATCATCGGCAAGGATTATGACTATGTCGAGTACAACGACAGCCGCACCGGCGAGCCCTACCAGAGCGCCGACACCACCCACAAAGACCTCGGCGGCTTCGTCCAGTACAATACGCTGGTGTCCAATGGCCGCAGCTACCGCTATATCGGCCAGTTCGTGTCCTCCCGCTACTGCTTCGATTTCAGCACGGATGCAGCGGGTGTACCCTGTATGTACTACTACGGCTTCGGCCACGGCGTGGGCATGAGCCAGTGCGGCGCGGTGGGCTACGCCGCCGAGGAGGGGATGGGCTACCGCGACATCCTGAAGCACTACTACTCCGGCGTTTCCATCCGGACGGTGGGCAGCGGCACGAGCTCCGGCGGCGGTCTGTTCAGCTGGCTGCGCCGCCTGCTGGGCATGTAAAAAATCAAAAGGAATTGCGCAAAATACTTCTCAAATGAGACGTGATTTGGTATACTGTACACGCTTGTACACAAGAGACAGACGATTTCGCGTTTCACGCTCCAAAGCGGGAGCGATACGATAAAGAATAACAGGTGGAGAGAACGGAATGCAGTTGGAGAAGGAAAAGAAAGAAAAGCGGGAGCGGGAGCGCTGCCGCGCACTGGCGCAGCGCATCGCGGAGGAGGCAAACCCCGCCTCGGCGGCCCTGCTGGGAGAGCAGATGTCCCTGCTGGCCAAGGCCCTGCACTGTGCAGGTGTGGAGGCAGAAGAGTGGACAGAGGGCTCTGCGGCAGAGCTTCTGGTGGTGGCAGACCCCGCGTGGGAAACGCTGCCCGAGACCCTGCCCGCCCGGGTGCTGCTGGTGAGCGATGAGAGCACCGTTATGGCGGGCTGGGCCGAGCAGCTGGCTCAGAGAGGGTATTTCCGCGATTTTGGCTGGCGCAGCAAGGGCCGCGCTCAGCAGTCGGCGCTGTTCTGCACCAGCCAGCCCACTCAGCTGAAGATGGTGCGGGGCTACGAGATGGAAATGGACATCCTGCGTGACCGGATGGTGCGCGCCGAGCGCACCAGCGGCGAGGAAGCCGAGCTCATCGCCCGGCTGCGCAGCGACCTTTCGCTCAGCCGCAGCCATGAGCAGCAGCTGGAAAAGACACTGGGCGAGGTGACCGGCTCGAAATTCTGGAAGATGACCTGGCCCATGCGCTATGTCGTCAGCAAGAGCCGCCAGCTCTGGCACACTCTGCCCTTCTTCGTGCTCCTGCGGGAGCTGCGCAGCGGCGGCATCGAGGGCGTGCGGGAACTGGCCCGCGCCCGCCGCGAGTACGCCGCCCTCTTCCCGGGCAAAGTCATGCGCGCCGACCGGTTCGCACCGGTGGAACTGCTGGTGCGGCAGGCAGGCAATCAGCCTGCAGGCCCCAAGATCAGCATCGTGGTGCCGCTCTACAACACCCCGCTGGACTTCCTCGAAGAGCTGCTGGATTCCGTCGTGAACCAGACCTACCGCAACTGGGAGCTCTGCTGTGTGGATGCCGGCACTGCCCCGGGTGTGGGCGAGATGGTGCAGCAGCGCGCCGCTGTGGACCCTCGTATCCGCTACAGGAAGCTGGAGAAGAATGAGCTCATCCCCGGCAACACCAACAAAGGCATCGAGATGGCCACCGGCGACTTTATCGCCCTGCTGGACCACGACGACATCCTCCACCCCTGCGCCCTCTGGTACGCCGCCAAGGCCATCGCCGAGCAGGGAGCCGACTTCGTCTATACCGATGAGGCGACCTTCGAGGGCAAGGTGGAGAATGTGGTGCTCTACCACTTCAAGCCGGACTTCATGCTGGACAACCTCCGCTCCAACAACTATATCTGCCACCTGACCCTCTTCAGCCGCCGGCTGATGGACGCCGCAGGCGGCCCGGAGCGGATGGAGTACAACGGCAGTCAGGATTATGAACTCTTCCTCCGCCTGACCGAGACGGCCCGGAAGATCGTCCACATCCCCCACGCCCTCTATTACTGGCGTTCCAGCCCCGGCAGCACGGCCAGCGACATCTCCGCCAAGACCTACTGCATCGACGCGGGTATTGCCGCCCTCAAGGCTCATTACGCCCGCTGCGGCGTGGCCGTGGACGATGTGTCCCTCATCCCGGGTACGCCGGGCTACTACAAGACCGACTACACCATCGACCATCCGGGCCGGGTGAGCATCCTCATCCCCACCTGCGACCACATCTGCGACTTGGTGACCTGCGTGGAGTCCATCTACGCCCGCACCACCTACCCGGATTTTGAGATCATCCTCATCGAGAACAACAGCAAGGCCCCCGAGACCTTCCGCACCTACGAGCGGATGCAGAAGGAGCACCCCGATAACCTCAAGGTCGTCACCTGGGAGGGCAAGGGCTTCAACTACAGCGCCCTGAACAACTTCGGCGAGAAGTTCGCCACCGGTGAGTATCTGCTTCTGCTCAACAACGACACCGAGGTCATCACCGCCGCCTGGCTGGAAGAGATGGTCATGTACGCCCAGCAGAAGCGGGTGGGCTGCGTGGGTGCCAAGCTGCTCTACCCGGATGACACCATCCAGCACGCCGGTGTCGGCTTCGGCATCGGCGGCGTGGCGGGCCATCTGCACAAGTACTATCCCGCCAGCTCCGACGGCTATATGGGCCGCCTGAACTATGTGCAGGACGTCTACGCCGACACCGCCGCCTGCCTGCTCATCCGCAAGGAGATCTACGACGAAGTGGGCGGTCTGGACGAGAGCTATGCCGTGGCCTTCAACGATGTGGACTTCTGCGTCCGCGTCCGTCAGGCAGGCTACACCAACGTCTTCACTCCGTTTGCCCAGCTCTACCACTACGAGAGCAAGAGCCGCGGCATGGAGGACAACCCCGAAAAGCAGAAGCGTTTTCAGGGCGAGGTGCTGCGTTTTCAGGCCCGCTGGGGCGACCTGCTGGCTGCAGGCGACCCCTGCACCAATCCCAACTTCGATATCCAGCGCGAAGATTTCAGCCTGAAGATATTACCGCTGGAATGATAAGGAGAACGAACTTGGAACTCTCTGCCTGTATCGTTGTCTATAACGGCTGCGACGAAGCCCTCAAGGCGGCGCAGACGGTGCTGCAATACACCCGCCGCCACCCGTTGACCCTCTATCTGGTGGACAACGCCAGCCCCGACGGCAGCGGCGCACGTCTGGAAGCCGCCGTGAAGGGCGGCGCTTTGAGCACTCAGCCCGGCCAGAAGGTCGAGGTGCGCTGCCGCAAGGAGAACGGCGGTTTCGGCACCGGACACAACACCGTCCTGCCGGAGCTGACGAGCGACTACCACTTCATCCTGAACCCGGACATCCAGCTCACCGCCGATACCCTCAGCGACCTGGCCGACTGGATGGCCGCCCACCCGGATGCTGTGATGGCCCGGCCGGGGCTGCGCTTCCCGGATGGCCGTCCCCAGAGCCTGCCGCTGCGGCGCTGTGCGCTGCGGCCCATGGTCTACCGCCAGCTGCCGTTTTTGAAATTCTGGGAGAAATATAACCGTGCGTATTTGATGGAGGGGGAAGATCTATCCGCTCCCGTTGAGATCGAGTTCTGCACCGGCAGCTTTTCCGCCGTGCGGACGGCGGAGTTCAAGGCCGTGGGCGGCTTCGATGAGCACTACTTCATGTATGTGGAGGATGCCGACCTGACCCAGAAGATGCGCACCACCGGCAAAGCCTACCTCGTGCCGCAGTACACCGCCATCCATGCGTGGCATCGTGCGGCCCACCGCAGCCTCAAGCCCTTTTTGTGGCAGACCGGGAGCCTGCTGCGGTATTTTCACAAGTGGGGGTTCAAGTTCTGAGCCTTTGCTGATGAAACAAAAGAGCGCCCTCCGCAAAAATTTTTGCGGAGGGCGCTCTTTCCTTGCTTTTTTTTCGATTTGATAGTAGAATAAGGTGTAATACTATCGCAAGCTTGCCAGTAGTGCACAGCGAGATCCTGCCAGCGCGCGTGGCGCGGGAAGCCCGGCGGCTGGCGGCGTATTACCACCAACATTGTTTACAGCGGACGCAGCTCCGCTTTGAATCCATACAGGACTCGGCGGATACGCTGTCGGGCCTTGTACAAGCTGCACAACTTTTTTATTTTATAATATAAGGAGTGCACAAAAATGAAAGGTATCATTCTGGCCGGCGGTGCCGGCACCCGGCTCTATCCGCTGACGATGGTCACCAGCAAACAGCTGCTGCCCGTCTACGACAAGCCGATGATCTATTATCCTCTGTCCACCCTCATGCTGGCGGGCATCCAGGACATCCTCATCATCTCGACCCCCACCGACACGCCCCGCTTCGAGGCGCTGCTGGGCGATGGCAGCCAGTACGGCATCCATCTGCAATATAAGGTCCAGCCGTCCCCGGACGGCCTGGCTCAGGCTTTCATCCTCGGTGAAGAGTTCATCGGCGATGACTGCTGCGCAATGATCCTGGGCGACAACATCTTCTACGGCAACGGCTTCTCCAAGATTCTGAAGAATGCTGTCTCCAACGCCGAGAACAAGGGCCGCTGCACCGTCTTCGGCTACTATGTGCCGGACCCCGAGCGCTTCGGCATCGTGGAGTTCGACGCAAACGGCAAGGTGCTGAGCGTCGAGGAGAAGCCCCAGCACCCCAAGAGCAACTACGCCATCACCGGCCTGTACTTCTACAACAAGGAAGTCGTTAAGATGGCAAAGCAGGTCAAGCCCTCGGCCCGCGGCGAGCTGGAGATCACGACCCTGAACGATATGTACCTCAAGCAGGATGAGCTGGACGTCCAGCTGCTGGGCCGCGGCTTTGCATGGCTGGACACCGGCACGATGGACAGCCGCGTGGAGGCAGCTGACTTTGTGCGGATGATCGAGAAGCGTCAGGGCATCAAGATCAGCGCCCCCGAGGAAATTGCATTCAAGTACGGCTGGATCGACCGCGATACCCTGCTGGAAAGCGCAGAGCGCTACGGCAAGAGCCCCTACGGCCAGCACCTCAAGAATGTGGCCGACGGCAAACTGAAGTATTAAGAG
>SKEY01004409.1_pt1 | contig 11064 bp, 5 predicted proteins | sample 4843871 | NCBI WGS metagenome assembly SKEY01 (sample SAMN11008797, study PRJNA524170) | human gut metagenome | biome: Human fecal sample; material: Feces; isolation source: fecal sample from pouch patient p36 | host: Homo sapiens | place: Israel: Tel-Aviv | collected 2016-12-04 | reverse complement strand
TAACAGCAGCTCACTTGGCTTCCCAACATCCTGTAACTGATATTAAAACATTAGAAGCAGATATTGCAGAAGCTAAGGCAAAACAAGAAGAGTTTGCTCAAAAAGAAGATTACGAATCCGCTATTAATGAAAAGATGCGTATTCAAAAATTGCAAGAAGAAATCGATAATCACACTGAAAACCAAAAGGTAGTGGCTAAGGTTAATGATGTAGCAGAAGCCGTTGAAAGAATGACAGGTATCCCTGTATCTCAAATGGGTGCATCCGATATTGAACGTTTGAAAGACATGAAATCTCGTTTACAAGCTCATGTAATCGGTCAAGATAAAGCAGTAGAAGCTGTATCTAAAGCAATCCGTCGTAATCGTGCAGGCTTTGACGAAGGTAACCGTCCAATCGGTAGCTTCTTATTCGTAGGTCCTACTGGTGTTGGTAAAACAGAATTGGCTAAACAATTAGCACTTGATATGTTCGGTAACAAAGATGCTATCATTCGCTTGGATATGTCCGAATACAGCGATCGCACAGCAGTTTCCAAATTGATTGGTGCTACAGCTGGTTATGTTGGTTACGAAGATAACTCCAACACATTGACTGAACGTGTTCGTCGTAATCCTTACTCCATCGTATTGTTCGACGAAATCGAAAAAGCAGATCCTCAAGTTATTACATTACTTCTTCAAGTATTGGATGATGGTCGCTTAACAGATGGTCAAGGTAACACAGTAAACTTCAAAAATACTGTTATTATTGCTACATCTAACGCAGGCTTTGGCTATGGTCAAGATAATGACGATGAAAATAAAGTAGATGTAATGGAACGTATCGCTCCATTCTTCCGTCCAGAATTCTTGAACCGTTTCAATGCTGTTATCGAATTCAATCAATTGAAAAAAGAAGATTTGAAACAAATCGTAGATTTAATGCTTGATCAAGTAAATAAAACTTTAGCTAAAAAAGAAATTACTCTTGATGTAACTGAAGCAGCTAAAGAATTGTTGATGGAACAAGGTTACGATAAAACTATGGGCGCTCGTCCATTACGTCGTGTTATCGAATCTGAAATCCGTGATAATGTAACTGACTTCTACTTGGATCACATCGATGCAAAACACTTGCTTGCTGATGTTGTAGATGGTCACATTGTAATTAGCGACAAAGATGCTGCTAATACATCTAATGATAAATCTGCAGATGATAAAGTTGCAGACGACAGCAAACAAGCTGATGATGCTGCATCCAAGGATAATAAATAATCGATAGGCTATCGACACTAACTAATGAATCCCTTACAACTCTCTCCATATACAAACTAATGATAGACCTATTGATACTGAGAGCACCCCACATAATGTGGGGTGCTTTTTTGTGTCTTAATATGCATTTTAATATGTGTATTAATAAAGAAATTTTGTATACATGACAAAAATCATTGCTAATATATCGACTTATTTAGTATAATCATACCTATAAATTCAATATTCTATAGAATTTAAAAAAGAGATGAAGAAAGGGAGGAGATTATTGATGTCACATTATGTAGATCTAAATAGCGATTTAGGTGAAAGTTTTGGCAACTACACATTAGGCATGGATGGTGAAGTGTTAAATCACGTCACAAGTGCTAATGTTGCTTGTGGATGGCATGCTGGAGATCCTCTCATTATGGATGCTACAGTTCGCATGTGCAAGGAAAAGGGCGTAGCCATAGGGGCTCATCCTGGATATCCTGACTTAATGGGCTTTGGTCGTCGAGCAATGGCAGTCAATCCTGCAGAGGCTAAAGCATATATGATATATCAAGTTGGTGCACTACAAGCCTTCTGCGATAGCTATGGCGTTACATTGCAACATATGAAATTACATGGTGCTTTTTATAACACCGCATGTGTAACCCCTGCATTGGCAGATGCTGTATTAGATGGCTTACAAGCGGTAAACCCCAATATTGCAGCTATGGTGTTGAGCGGTAGCTATATTGCTAAAGAAGCAGAGCGTCAAGGTATTCCTGTAATTCAGGAGGTCTTTGCTGACCGCGGTTATACTGATGAAGGTACATTGGTGCCTCGTACAGAACCTGGGGCTTTCATTAAAGACCCTCAAGAGGCTCTTGAACGAGTTCTTATGATGGTTACAGAAGGCAAGGTTGTCACTAATACAGGTAATACTATTGATATTGTAGCTGATTCCGTTTGCGTACACGGCGATAACCCAGAAGCGATAGCTTTCACAAATTACATCCGTGAAGGCCTTACAAAAGCGGGCGTTACAGTGGCTAATTTTCAAAACCGTAAATAGTAAAACGGCCATTATAAAATAAGCAATACATAGCAAATACGTAATAAATAGTGAATACGTAATAAATAATAAATATGTAGTAAATATGTAGTAAATATGTAGTAGATAGTAAGTACATAATAGATAGTTAATAAATTATTGTGTGGAGGTTTTTATGAAACCAATTTCAGGTAAAGCAAGTTTATCTGTCCTCTTGGGGGCAGCTTTCTTGATGGCCACGTCCTCTATTGGGCCGGGCTTTATGTTACAAACGGCGGCATTTACGAATGATTTAAAAGCAGATTTTGCGTTTGCCATCATTGTGTCTGTTATTTTTTCAATTATTGCACAGCTTAATGTGTGGACCATCATTGGCATATCTAAAATGCGTGGTCAAGATATTGCGAATAAAGTATTGCCAGGACTTGGCTACTTCGTAGCATTCTTGATTTCTCTTGGGGGCCTTGCGTTCAATATCGGCAACATTGGGGGCGCGTCTATGGGCCTAAATATTGTATTTGGTATTGATACAACGACTGCAGCGGCTATTAGTGGTATCCTTGGTATTCTATTGTTCGCCTCTCCAAAAATGGGTGGTGTACTAGACAACACAGCTAAAATTCTTGGTACGGTTATGCTAGTATTGATTGGCTATGTAGCATTCTCTACAAATCCGCCAGTGGCTGAAGCGGCTACTCATGCGGTGGCACCGACGCATTATCCATGGCTTGCAACTATTACCCTTATCGGTGGTACTGTAGGTGGTTACATTACATTCTCTGGTGGTCACCGCCTCATTGATGCAGGTATTACTGGTCAAGAACATTTGAAAGATGTACGTCGTGCAGCCTTCATGGGTATGTCCGTGGATGCAGTGGTTCGTATCTTGTTATTCTTAGCGGTTCTTGGCGTTGTGTCTATGGGCTTTGCGTTAGACCCTAAAGATCCAGCTGGCTCTGCATTCCTTCTTGGTGCTGGTGAAATCGGTCATAAATTGTTCGGTATCGTGTTCTTTTGTGCAGCCTTAACATCTGTAGTAGGTGCAGCGTACACATCCGTGTCCTTCTTAAAAACATTGTTCAAAGTAGTAGAACGCAATGAAAAATTGACTATTATGACATTTATCTTTGTTTCTACATGTATTTTGATCTTCATTGGTAAACCAGCATCCTTGTTGATTTTGGCTGGCTCCGTAAACGGCTTAATCCTGCCGATTACATTGGCAGTAATGCTCTTTGCTACTCATAAATCTGAAATCGTAGGAGACTACAAACATAATAAACTGTTATACTATACAGGATGGATTGTAGTACTTGTAACAGCTTACATCGGCGTTACATCCTTACAAGGCATTGCTAAATTACTTGGTTAATTTGATAGTTGTGAAAGTACCATTATTTTCGTTTGAAGGTAATGGTTCTTTCTGGTTTTAGGAAGGAGATACCTATGAAACCTATAATTTCATCTGTAGGGGATTGCGCTATCTCTATTGATTTTGGTCAAGTCATCGATCCAAAGATTAATCGACATATTCGTCAAACGATAGAGCGAATTCAAGAGCTGAATCTAGAGGGCATTATTGAATTAGTTCCTACCTATTGTGCATTGCTTTTGCAATATGATGCTATGATATACTCCTATGCAGAATTGTGTAACATCATTGAGCCTACATTGGAGCAGACTGTAACAGATAATGCTAATGAACTTGTTACCGTCGTGGAAATTCCTACCGTGTACGGTGGTGAGTTTGGTCCAGACCTTGGTTTTGTAGCCTCTCATAATAATCTAACTGAAGATGAGGTTGTAGCCATTCATAGTGGTACTGATTACTTGGTATATATGCTTGGCTTCATTCCTGGTTTCACCTATTTGGGCGGCATGGATCCACGTATTGCAACCCCTCGTTTGTCCTCACCAAGAACATTGATACCTGCAGGTTCTGTAGGCATTGCAGGGGCTCAGACTGGTACGTATCCATCAGACTCTCCAGGGGGCTGGCAAATCATTGGCCGTACACCGGTAACGATGTATGACATGTCTAAGAAACAAGCGGCGCTATTGAGTGCTGGCGACTATGTGCGCTATGTGCCCATAGATGAAGCGGAATATAATCGTATTAAAGCATTGGGGGCGGACTATGCGCCATCCATGTATGAAGTAGAGGTAGGTGAGTTGCGTGGCTATTAATGAGTTTAATAAATTATCTATCTACGTAAATGCACCTGGCATGTACACCACCATTCAAGATAAAGGTCGCGTTGGGTTCCAACAATATGGTATGCCTGTAGCAGGTCCTATGGATAGTGAAAGCTATCTGTTGGGGCAAGCGCTAGTAGGTAATGTAGAAACGGCAGGTGCCTTAGAGTGCACATTATTGCCGCCTACACTCACCGTGAAAGGCACATGTATCGTTGCTTTCACCGGAGCCGATATGGAACCAACCATCAATAGTGTGCGAGTACCGAGATATATTCCATTTGTATGTCACGATGGCGATGTCATTTCCGGTGGTTTTAGTCAATGTGGCGTGCGCATGTACATTTCTTTCTCTGGTGGTATCGACGTGCCAAGCATCAACGGCAGTGTATCGACCCATACAAAGGCGAAAATTGGGGGCCTTGAGGGGCGACCATTACAAAAGGGCGATGAATTTGGCATCAAAGCGTTTACCAGAGATGAAGTGCATGTCTGCGATTACCGTGGTGAAGGGCATACTCTATTCAATACCGCCTTATATAACCGTGGGGGCCGTGAATGTCATGAACCGTTACGCGTTGTATTAGGTGATCAGGCAAAACATTTCACCGAGAAGGGAATTAAGACCTTTAGTGATAACATCTATACACTGACTGTAGAATGTGACCGCATGGGCTTTCGCTTAGATGGTCCTGAAATTAAACACGTAGACAGTGCAGATATTATTTCTGATGGTGCCGTATTTGGTTCTATCCAAGTGCCATCGAATGGTCATCCCATTGTCCTCATGGCAGATCGCCAAACAACAGGGGGCTATACCAAAATAGGCACTATCATTACCGCAGACCTACCTCGGCTTAGCCAATTGCCGGTAGGGGATGGGATTAACTTTAATATAGTAACCATTGACGAAGCGCAAGATATATACCGAGCGTATATGGAACGATTACAGAAACGTATCAAATTAGCACATGAACAAAGTGCTTATGTATTTAAATTAAATAATGTCATATGACAAATAACGTCTAAAGAGATTATACTTTAGACGTTATTTTTGTTTTGGGCTGCCTATTTATCTCAATTTAATTGAAATGCTAATTTATAAAAATTTAATGAAATATAGTACTGTGAAATAGGTAGGGTTGTTAGAGTGTAGCTGTATAAGGCATCTTGACCATTATTTTTATAATTTATCAATTATATTTATATGGAAAAAGTTAAAATGTGAGTTTAATTTCATCTTCTCTTCTAAATTATGGTATAAATTCATCCCAATTATTAGGTTTTATTTTATAAGGGGTTTAAAGAACTCCCATTATTGCTGTATTTGCAATAGCTATTCCAAAAATGAAATATTAGTGAAAAGGGGTTGCAAGCATATCGAAAAATTTGGTATACTAACTATATCGAAAAACTTGAATTGAAATTATTTGTTATATAGAAGTTTGAGAGCTTTATAGTAGTTTAAAGGAGAAACAAATGAACAAGATTTTTAAAGTGGTTTGGAACAAATCCAAAAATTGCTACGTAGTAGTATCTGAATTCGCTAAGAACAATAGCGGTAAAAAGAAAATTGTTGTGGCTGGTATCTTTGCAGCGTTAGCTATGACTAATGCTAATGTGGCATTGGCTGTAAATGATGTACCTACCGGAGCTAGTGCAACTGCTGTTGCCTTTGGTAACGGTGCTACTGTTACAGGTGCAAATGCAGTTGGTTTAGGTAAGAATGTAAAAGCTTCTAATAATGATGTTGTTGTAATTGGTACTGATGCAAAAGCAGAAACTGCTGGTGGTGGGGTTGCTATTGGTCAAAATGCTTATTCAAAAGGTCTATATGGTAATACACCAAGTGTTGCTGTAGGTAAAAATTCAATTGCAAATGGTGGTACTGCGATTGCTGTTGGTACTTATGCGACGGTAAACGAAGTTGGTACTTCATTTTCACAAGGTATTGCCATTGGTGGTGGTGCATTACCGGGGCAAGGGGCTACCGTTATAGGTGACCAAGCTATTGCTATTGGTGGTAATACTAAAGCCTTTGGTCACTCTTCCATCGTTATTGGCGGTGACGATGCTGATAGAATGACGTCTACTAAAGCAGTTTATACTGATATTACTACAGGGAAAGCTGCTGTCGCTACTGTTTCTGATGCGGTTAAAGCTTTAACAGGGTATGAAATTAAGTGGCGTGATTATAATAATGCTACAGCAGACCATATCGGTATCACAGTAGGTACTAAAGGGCAATCTGGTAATGCCGGCATTGCTATTGGTACTGGCGCTGATTCTAAAAACCGTATCGCCGGCGCTTTAAATGGCGTAAATACAAGTGGTGCCGATAATAATTCTGTAACAAATGCCATCGCTATTGGTACAGGTGCGAAAGCAAATCGTGATAACTCTGTCGCTTTAGGTGGTGGTTCTACTACAGATAAGGCAGGTACTAAACAAACTAGCTATACATTGCCAACAGGTGTTACTGCAACTTGGTCTGGTGGTGAATCAACATTAGAAGGTGATGTTGTTTCCTTCGGCGCGGAAGGTTTCGAGCGTCAGTTGAAAAACGTGGCTCCTGGTGAAGTAAGTGCTACTTCTACGGACGCGATCAATGGTTCTCAGTTAGCTGCTATCGCAGATCAAATTGCACTTAAATATGTGTCTATTAACTCTACTGATGTTCCAAATAAAGACAACACTGGTGCAAAAGCTAATAACTCTATTGCTATTGGTCCTAATGCATCTACAGATACGGCTGCAACAAGCTCTGTAGCTATTGGTGATGGTGCTAATGCAACAGGTCGATCTACAGTTGCATTGGGGTTATCAGCACAAGCTAAATCGGCAAATGCTACAGCGGTAGGTGCTAACTCCATTGCGTCCGAGGATGATACTGTGGCAGTTGGTCATGGTGCTAAGGCAACAGATGGCAATGCCAGTGCTTTGGGGGCTGATGCGATAGCTTCCAATATTGAATCTACTGCAATTGGTCATGGTACTGCTGCATCTGGTGCATCCTCTACTGCATTGGGATCTAGGGCAAAGGCCGCTGGAACTGCAGGTGTTGGTATCGGTATGTTAGCCAATGCAACTAAAGATTATAGTATTGCTATTGGCGGAGAAAGCTCTTCCACTGCAGATAACAGTATTGCTATTGGTAGAAAAAGCTCAGTATCAGAGAATGATGGTATTGCTATCGGTACTAGATCTAACGCAAGTGCAGTTAAATCGATTGCTATTGGTGATGGTGCTAGTGCTACAACTGCTGATGGTGTTGCAATAGGTTCTAAGTCTGTTGCTAGTACTGCGGCAGGTGTAGCAGGTTATAATGCTAATACTGGTCGTACTGATACTTATGCTAACTTAACTGGTGCAACGTTAACATCTACATTGGGTGGCGTTGCTGTTGGTACAACAGGTCAAACTCGTCAAATTAACTATGTAGCTGCTGGTACGGCTGATACAGATGCAGTCAACGTAGCACAATTGAAGAGTGTAAACCTTGCTTTCACAGGCGACACTGGTTCTGGTGACGTAAACCTTGCTAACAGTAAATTAGCTGTAAATGGTGACGATACATATATTACAACTACAGCTAATGGTAAGAAAATTACAATTGCTGGTAAAAAACAAGATATTACTGTTACAGATGGTACAGCTGCAGCAACTCCAGGTATGGCAGATTCTGCTAACGTGGCTGATGCAATTAATAAGGCTATCGATCAAAATAAATACGGATGGAATCTTTCCGCTAATGGTGAAGCAACACCAGAAGCAATTGAAAAAGGTAACACTGTAGATTTCTCTGGCGACGACAATATTACGGTTGCTAGAAACAATAAAAATATTTCTGTATCCTTGAAGAAAAATCTTACTGGCTTGAACAGTGCATCTTTCAACAATGCTGCAGGCAATCCAACCGTTAAAATTGATGGCGATAAAGGTATCAATGCAGGCGACATGAAAGTTACTAACGTAGCTGATGGCGTAGATGATAAAGATGCTGTCAATGTATCTCAATTGAAGAAAACAGATGATAAAGCAGAAGCTAACAAAGCTGCTATTGCTCGTAAAATTTCCTTAGGTGGTAACACTGGCTCCACAAGGGAAAAATCCTTGAGCACTGGCGATGTAAAATTCAATGTTAAAGGCGCTAATGGTCTTACTACAGTAGCAGCTGGTGAAGATGTAACTGTTCAGCTTGATACAGATACTAAAAATAAAATCGATAACGCTGCTGACAAAGATTTGAGCAATTTGAATCCTGCAGGTGAGCAAAAGGTTAAAGATTTAGCTGCTTGGAAAGTAGTTGCTAACAGTGGTACTGCTGAAGATGTTAAAGGCGGCGACACAGTTAAATTCATCAATGGTGATAATATCGAAATTACACAAGCGGGTAAAGATTTCACAATTTCCACTAAAAAAGATGTAACATTCGATAGTGTAACTGCAAACCAAACAATTACAGCACCTAAAGTAAAAGCTACAACTGGTGTTGAAACTCCTCAAGTTACTGGCTTGACTAATACAGATTGGGTTCCAGGCCAAACAACACCTGTATCTGGTCGTGCAGCAACTGAAGATCAGTTGAAAAAAGTTGATGACCAAGTAGCAGCAAATAAAGATAATATCGACAAAAATACAACAGCAATCGCTCGTAAAATCTCCTTAGATGGCGACACTGGTTCCACAGCTGAAAAATCTTTGAGCACAGGCGATGTGAAATTCAAAATCAAAGGTGAGGACGGTATTACAACTGTAGCTGCTGGCAACGATGTAACTGTTAAACTTGATACAGATACTAAAGATAAAATCAACAATGCTGCAAACCAAGATTTGAGCAACTTGACTCCAGCTGGTGAGCAACAAGTTAAAGATTTGGCAGCTTGGAATGTAGTAGCTAATAATGGCACTGCAGAAAAAGTTCAAGGTGGCGATACAGTTAAGTTTATCAATGGCGATAACATTGAAATTACACAAAATGGTAAAGACTTCACAGTTGCTACTAAGAAAGATGTTACTTTCGATACTGTAACTGCAAATGACACAATTACAGCTCCAAAAGTTAAGGCTACAAATGGTGTAGAAACTCCTCAAGTAACTGGTTTAACTAATACAACTTGGGTTCCAGGTCAAACACAACCTGTATCTGGTCGTGCAGCAACTGAAGATCAATTGAAAGCAGTTGATGATCAAGTAGCAGCAAATAAAGGAAATATTGCTGCTAACAAAGACGCTATCAATAAAAATGCTGGTGATATTGCAACAAATAAAGCAAATATTGCAGCAAACAAAGCTCAAATCGATAAAAATACAGAAGCAATCGGTCGTAAGATTTCCTTAGGTGGTAACACAGGTTCTACTGATGAAAAATCCTTGAGCACAGGCGATGTGAAATTTAATATTAAAGGCGAAAACGGTTTAACAACTGTTGCTAATGGTGAAGATGTTACTGTTAAGATTGATGATGCAACTAAAGCAAAAATCGATAATGCAGCAAACCAAGATTTGAGCAACTTAACAGATGCTGGTAAACAACAAGTTAAAGATCTTTCTGCATGGAATGTAACTGCAGCTGGCGGTACTGTAGAAAAAGTACAAGGTGGCGATACTGTTAAATTCCAAGCTGGTGATAACCTTGAAGTAAAACAAGATAAAACTACTTTCACATACAGCTTGGCTAAAGACGTGAAAGGTCTTAACAGTGTAACTGTAGGTGATGAAAATGGTCCATCCACTAAGATTACTCCTGCTGGTACAACTGTAAAAGATGCAGCTGGTAACGCTACAACAGTTAATGGTGCAGGCATGACTATCAATCCTGCAAACTCTGCAGCTAGCCCTGTATCCCTTACTGTAGATGGCTTGAACAATGGTGGCAACCAAATTCATGGTGTTGCACCTGGTACAGCTGATACAGATGCAGTAAACGTAAGCCAATTGAAAGAAACTAAAGCTGGTTTACAACAAGCTATTAACAATGTAGGCGTTGAAACACAACGTGTTGGTGCTCATGCGGCGGCTATGGCAGCGTTGAAACCAATCCAATACGATCCATTGGAACCAACACAAATCATGGCTGGTATTGGTAACTACCGTGGTGAAACAGCTGGTGCAATTGGTCTTGCCCATTACAAAACTGAAGATACTATGTTCAATATTGGTGTTACACTTGGTTCTAGCCATAACATGATTAATGCTGGTGTAACTCACAAATTCGGTGGTAACCGTGATAGAAAAGATGCGATTCCAGAACGTTATAAAGCTGGTCCTATCAGCTCTATCTACGTAATGCAAGATGAAGTAAGTCACTTGCGTTCCCAAAATGAAGAGTACAAATCCAAGCTTGAACAACAACAATCTGAAATTGATGCATTGAAAGCAGCAGTTAACCAATTGTTGACAAATAAAGCATAATCATATTGTACATATAGTTAGAACTATGTATATCCCGTGAATGGATATGTAAAACTAGAAAGAGCCTTCCTCGAAAGAGGAGGCTCTTTTTAGTATGAAAACAAAAATAGTTTATTAAAGCTATATCTGAAAAATAAAATAGTCTGAAAATTCTAATTTAATAATTAATAAAATTAT
>SKEY01003618.1_pt1 | contig 11075 bp, 11 predicted proteins | sample 4843871 | NCBI WGS metagenome assembly SKEY01 (sample SAMN11008797, study PRJNA524170) | human gut metagenome | biome: Human fecal sample; material: Feces; isolation source: fecal sample from pouch patient p36 | host: Homo sapiens | place: Israel: Tel-Aviv | collected 2016-12-04 | reverse complement strand
GCCCCCGGCGGCCGCGGCGACCTTGTGGTCCCCGACGACTTGGTTGCCGCCCTGGAGTCAGGTCATCTCGCCGGTGCCGCGGTCGATGTCACCGACCCTGAGCCACTGCCCGCAACAAGCCCGCTGTGGGATGCGCCCAACATGCTCATCACGCCGCACATCTCGGGCTGGTTCCACCTGGCCGCCACGCTCAACAACGTCGTCGACATCGCAGCGGAGAACCTGCGTCACTTGCAGGCCGGCGAGACCCTCCGCTGCTGGATCGAACATTAGGGTTCCGGCGTTCTAACGAACGGCGGACCGGTCGACGCTGCGCGACGTCCAGAGCGAACAATTTGTCATTCAAAAGGCGAGGCATGACCAGAAGGTCAATGCCTCGCCTTTTTCATGCCAACTTGTTCGCTCTGGACGTCGCTCGCTGACTTTGCCTGCGATACTTTTGTCAAAGTGACATCAGACATTCATCTGGCGTTTTCGACGTTTCGCCTATTAGAGCCAGTCCATCTCCTTACCATAGTGGTCCGAATAGGCGCTACGCTTGAGTTCTTCATCGCTCGCCGGCCACGCGTTGGACACGTCGATTCCCGATTCATGGCAAGCGGCGGCGAACAGCTTCGACCCCTGATCGATTAGTTGAGACCTGCCCTCGGTCTTCTCGCCTTCGGCTCGCATTTAAAGCTCCACGCTTTCGGCGCCGTTGATGGTTAGGTTGCGCTCGTAGAAGGCGGTGAGGGCGCGGATGGCGTACATCACGTCGCGCACGCCGCCGGTCTCGTAGCTCGAGTGCATGGCAAGCTGCGGCAGGCCCACGTCCACGGCATGCATGCTCACCTGCATATTGGACAGGTTACCGAGCGTGGAGCCGCCGGCCATATCGCTCTTGTTGGCGAAGGCCTGCGTGGGCACGTCGGCGTCATCGCAGATGGCCTGGAACACCGCGCGGCTAAAGGCATCGGTGCAGTAGTGCTGGTTGGCGGCTTCCTTGATGACGATGCCGCCGTTAAGCACCACCTGATTGCGAGCATCGCACTTCTCGGCGTGGTTGGGGTGCACGGCATGTGCATTGTCGCAACTTACAAGCATCGATGCGGCAAGTGCACGATGGTACGACTCGTCGTCAAAGCCCAGCGAGCCGTTAATGCGGCGCAGTGCATCGGCCAAGAATGTCGACATGGCGCCCTGCTTGGTCTCGGAGCCAACCTCCTCGTTATCGAAGCAGCAGAAGACCGAAACGTCGTGCGCGTTCTCGGCACCCAAAAATGCCTGCAGCGAGGTGTAGGCGCAGGCCAGGTCGTCGAGCTTGGGCGTCGAAATAAACTCGTCGGCCCAGCCCCAAATGCGCGCATCCTGGCGATTGACCAGGAACAGATCGCGGCCCAGAATTTGCTCGGGCTCAACATCCAGCTCGTCGGCGATCAGAGCATCAAAGTCGCCCTGCTTAAGGTCACCAGCGCTGATGAGCGGGCACAGGTCGACGGCGCGGTTGGGCGCAAAGCCCTCATTAACGCCACGATTCATATGGATGGCAAGGCTCGGGATAATAGCGACCTCGCGCTCGGTGGAAAGCAGGCGGCTCTCAATACGGTCGCCTTCGCGTACCAACACGCGTCCAGCCAGCGCCAGCGGGCGATCGAACCAGGTGTAGTCGATCATGCCGCCGTAGGCCTCGGTGTTCAGGCGCAGCGTCTCGCCCGCGCCGTCAAGCTCAGGCACGGCCTTGACCTTAAACGTCGGCGAGTCGCTGTGCGACGCCGTCAGCTGAAAATGGTAGTCGCCGGCAACGCCGTCCTCGCCCCACGTCGCGGCCAGGTCCTCGCCCACCTTAAAGGCAACAACGCTCGAGGTGTTGCGCTGCGTGTAATAACGCCCGCCCGGCTCGATGTCCCACGCCGCATTCTCGGGCAGGTAGGTAAAGCCCGCCTCGTCGAGCTCGGCCATAATGGTCGCCGCCGTATGGAACATGCTGGGGCATGCCTCGATAAAGTCGATAAGGTCGTTGGCGGCCTCGATATCATCGGCCGTCACATGCGCGCGCTCGGGCGTTTCCTGATCCGTCATGCTCTCCCCTTTCGCTGGGTTGATGGTCCCTTCCAGCATACCCCGCCGCGCCAGCGCCGCACTCTTCATTCCGTGTTTAATCCCGCGCCGCTCGCCAAGTTGAGCCATCATGCCCGTGCACTTTTTGCGACAATTACGCTAACAGGACGAGAGGAGCCGTCATGAAGCCACGTAACATTGCCATCGCCTGCGGTGTCGCGGGAGTCGCCGTCGGCCTTGCCGCTGCCACCGGCATCGTTTATCACAAGCAAATCAAGTCCGCCGCGTCGCTCAAACGCTTGACCGGCTACGCGGATGGATACGACCTGTACGCAATCGACATCGCCTATGACTACGACCTTGACCGCATCATCGCAGCCGATGTGCGCGACGACCAGGCCTACATCGATGCCGTAGTGGCGCAGGTGCTGCCCGGCGTGCCGGTACATGTCCAGGCGCCCCAGTTTGCCTGCAGCGCTTTTGTCGCCGTAGATGCCGAAGGCCGCGTGCGCACCGGTCGCAATTACGACTTTAAGGACGACACCTCGGCGCTGCTGGTGCGCAATCACCCACGCGACGGCTATGTCTCCATCGGGTTTGCTGCCCTTAACAACCTGGGCGATAACACTCCGCTTGACTCCGTCGGCGGACGCGCCGCCGCACTCATGGGCCCGTTTGCCCAGCTCGACGGTGTTAACGAATGCGGCGTGTCCATTGCCGTACTCACTCTGGATTCCAAGCCCTGTGACCAGGACACGCAACGCCCCGTCATCAATACCTCGCTCGCCATCCGTCTGGTGCTCGACCGTGCCGCCACCACGCAAGAAGCTGTCGACCTGCTTTCCGCCTACGACATGCACGCCATGGCAGGACGCGATTACCACTTCTTTATCAACGACGCCGCCGGTGACGCGCGCGTAGTAGAGTGGGATCCGCGCGATCCGGACCGTGCTTTCAAAGCGACTCCCGTACGCCAGGTTACGAACTTCTACGCCTGCTATGGCGACGAAGTGCTGCCCAACCAAAAGAATGACGAGCTGGGCCATGGTAAAGAGCGCGCCGTCGCAATCGCCGATGTCCTTGACGCCCATGTCGGTGCCCAAGACGAGGCAGTCGCTTGGAAGGCCCTGCGTGCCGCAGCGCAAGAGCCCAATCCGGAAGACATCACCAGCAACACGCAATGGTCGATCGTCTTTGACAATACCGAACCCGCCGCCGCCATTACGCTGCGCCGCCACTGGAGCGACGTCGACGCCTTCGCACTGTAAGGAGCCAGGCCCGTCGACCTTACGCTCCCTGACGTTGCTTACATTCCTATACGCTTGAGCTAGCACGTTTTACCCCCGTATCAACAGTGTGCGGGGGTAAACTTATGCGCATGTTATAACTTGCCCGGAAGGATTCATCATGCTTAGGATCGGTCTTCTTACCAGTGGCGGCGACTGCCAAGCGCTCAACGCCACCATGCGCGGCATCGTCAAAACGCTTATGACCAATAGCGAAGAACCTATCGAGATCTATGGTTTTGAGGACGGCTACCAGGGCCTTATCTACAGCAGGTTCCGCGTCATGACGCCCGCCGATTTTAGCGGCATCCTCACCCGCGGCGGCACCATCCTGGGCACGAGCCGCACACCGTTCAAGCGTCTGGATACCCCCGAGGCCGACGGCGTCGAGAAGGTGCCGGCGATGGTCCACACCTATCATAAGCTGCAGCTCGACTGCCTGTTTATGCTGGGCGGCAACGGCTCCACCAAGACCGCCAATCGCCTGCGTGAAGAGGGCCTCAACGTTATCGCCCTGCCCAAGACCATCGATAACGACACCTGGGGCACCGAGCTGACGTTTGGCTTTACGAGCGCCATCGACGTCGCCACCAAGTGCATCGACGACATTCACACCACCGCTTCGAGCCACGGCCGCGTGTTTGTCATCGAGATCATGGGCCACAAGGTTGGCTGGATCCCGCTGTACGCCGGCGTCGCGGGCGGCGCGGATGTCATCTTGATTCCCGAGATTCCCTACGACATGGATAACGTCATCAAGACCATTGAACATCGCATGGAAACCGGCAGCCGCTTTACCATCGTGGCCGTCGCCGAGGGCGCTATCTCCAAGGAGGACGCGGCGCTGTCCAAGAAGGAGTACAAGAAAAAGCTCGCCGAGCGCACGAGTCCGTCGATTGTCTACGACATCGCCAAGGAGATCGAAGCCAAGACTGGTCGCGAGACCCGCGTCGCCATCCCCGGCCACACGCAGCGCGGCGGCCAGCCCGACGCCCAGGACCGCATCTTTGCGACCCAGTGCGGCGTCGAGGCAGCGCTCGGCTGCCTGCGCGGCGAGTTTGGCTACATGATTGCCCTGCGTGACGGCAAGATGTGCCACATGCCGCTCGAGGAGGTCGCCGGCAAGCTCAAGTACGTCGACCCCCAGAGCGATCTAGTGCGCGAGGCCAAGGCGCTGGGCATCAGCTTCGGCGACGAATAGCCTCGGCCGAAACTGCTCTCATCGGAGACCCCAGGGCTTACCTCCCAAATCGTCCTCGGACATGTCAGGATCCCGCCGTGCGCTTCGCGCGGCGGGATCCTTCCGTCCTGCGGAAAGATTTGGGAGGCAAGCCCTGGGGCCTCCTGCGGTAACCGGGGAGGCCGAGGCTATTCGTCTTCTTGCTGCAAGTGCCTGGGGTAGGATGCGGCGTGCATTTTTGGGAGTATTCAGCAGCCGAGGGTGCCTGCATACTGGATTTTGGGCGAGAGACAGGCGCCGCGGGCCGCATTCTGCAAAAAAATGAGCGGTCCTCGAGGCGCCGGAGCTCAAAGTCAGGCTTTCAATGCGCTTTTGTGCGCCCGCTCCCACACTCGCGGACTCCGGGATGCTGAATTCTCCGGAATTTGCACGCCGCCCCCTGGGGTACCCGCGGGCAAAAAGCAACCGCCCCGCCGAAATATGCAATCGGCGGGGCGGTTTATGCAAAAATGCGGTTGTGGTACATTACAGCTCGCTACAGCTTGAATCCCAGGCAGGTTACTCGGCGCTCTTGAGGGCGCCGACCATGTCGATCTTATTGAGAGTTCGGTTGGTGGCGAGGTTGACGATGATCGTAAAGCCAAAGGAAAGCAGCACGGCGAGCACGTAGCTTAGCGGCTCGACCTCAACGTCAAAGTACAGCGACGGCATCTGCAGGATGTACGTGAAGCTCTCGGCCAGCAAGCCACCCAGCGGCACGCCCAGCGCAGCGCCGATCGCCGTGAGGATCAACGTCTCCTTGTTGACGTAATGGTGCACCTCGCCACGGCGGAAGCCCAGCACCTTGATGGTCGCCAGCTCGCGTTCGCGCTCGGAGATATTCGTGTTGGACAGCGTAAACACCACCACAAACGATAGGCACGCCGCCATAAAGGTCACGAGCACCACGACGGAATTGATAATCGCAAAGTTCGCCTCGTAGTTCTGCCAATGTTCGGCCGTGCTTGAGATGGTGAGCCAACCGTCGCTCTTAAGCTTCTTGCTAAACGCAATCTGGTCAGAAGTTGAGCCCTTAAGCAGCACAAAGACGCCGTTGAGGCGTGCGCTTCGACCGAACGCGCGCTCATAGGTGCCCTGCGTCATGTAAAGCGTGTTGCCCAGATAGTTAAGCGAAATGTCGCTGACTTTGACCTTGGCAACATTGAGCGACGAATCCTGGACGTGAGCCGTATCGCCCGGCTGAATCCCCAGCACCAGCTGTGAACTTTTACTCAGATACACGTCTCCGTCACGCAAAGGCAGCGGTTCTTTGGACTCATCCTCCAGACGCACGTAATCGCCCAAGTCACTCGTGCGGTCATCGGGCACCACGATCAGCTGCACGGTCTCGCTCTTGCCGCCAAACGTAAAGGTGACGTTGTCGGTCATAATCGGCAGGGTCGAGGTCACGGTCACGTTGAAATCATTGGCCGCGCTGCGCTCATCCAATGCCGCGCACGTCTGCGAAAAATCGTCGGGATTGGCGACCGCCAGCAGGTCGTAGCGCGTGATATGCCCGTACTGTTTGGGCGAAAGCGCCACCGACGTATCGCGGATGCCCATACCGCAGATCACGAGCGCCGTGCAGCCGGCGATACCGAAGATGGTCATAAAGGCGCGCTTTTTGTAGCGGAACAGGTTACGCGCCGCCACCTTGTTTAAGAAGCCCATGCGGCGCCAGATAAATCCGATACGCTCGAGCAGAATGCGCGAGCCGGCGCGCGGGGCCTTGGGACGCATGAGCGAGGCTGGGGTCTCGGCCATCTCGTGGCGGCAGGCGATAATCGTGGCACCCACCACGCCCACGGCAAACAGCGCCACCGACACGAGCGACGACACGATGTCGTACGAGAGCAGCATCTGGGGCAGCGAGTACATGTCGTCGAACACCGTAAACAGGAACAGCGGCAGGCCCACAAATCCGATGATGTTGCCGAGCACGCCGCCGATCAGACATGCCCACAGCGCATAGTCCACGTATTTGGACAGGATGCGCTCGCGTGAATAGCCAAGCGCCTTGTACAGGCCAATAAGCGTGCGCTCCTCCTCGACCATGCGCGTGGCAGTGGTAAGACTGATGAGCACAGCGACGACAAAGAAGATAAATGGGAAAACCGTGGCGATGGCCTCGATCGAAGAACTGTCGCTCTCGACGCTCGAGTAGCTTGCGATGTTACCGCGGTCCTGAATGTACCAGGTGCATTCGCCCAGATCGGAAAGCTCGGCGCGGGCATCGGCAAAATGCTGGTCGGCGGCGGCGCGGCGCTGGTCCAACTCGGCCTGAGCCTGGACGCGCTCCTCGCTGCCCTCGGCCATACGGTTGATGTTGCCCTGTTCAATCCCAAAGAGCATATTCGCCTGGCGTTCGGCCGCATCTAAGCTTGCCGGCGTGTCAACCGTCAACTCCTGAGCACGTGCCTTCTCACGCTCCTCGCGGATCTTCTCGATATTGCCCTTGACCTCGTTGATCTTTGTCGTGTAGGCATCTGAATAGGAGTTAAGACTCTTGGCTCCCTCGACGATCACGTGGACTGCGGAGTAGGAAGAAGATGTCGCGGCATCCTCGCTCACATAGAACTTATAGTCCGCAGCCGAAGCAGCGCGAAAGGCGTTGACTGTCGAGTCGGAGCTCACGTCGGTAGGATCGAGGACCTCGGCCGTAATGGTGTAATCGCCCGCGGCAAACTGATCCTTGGCACTTTGGTTGGACGAGCTCGCGTCATTGGCGGCAAAACTCACCGTATCGCCGAGCTTTTTGCCCGAAGCCTTCAGGAACTTCGAAGTCACCGCGACTTCATCGGCGCTCTCGGGCAAATCGCCGCTCACCAACACCGGTTGATCGATGTTCTCCTTGGAGAGACTCTGCACGACCACGCGTTCGCGCGTTGTGCCCACGGCGGTGTAGGCGGTCTCGGTGTAGATGCCCTCGGCCGTCTCGACGCCGTCGACCTCTTGGATAGCCGCAAGATCGTCGCGCGTAAGGCCATAGGTCGACTGCACGTTGATGTCATAGACATTCTGCTGATCAAAATAGGCGTCGACCGAATCGCACAGGTCCTCGCAGCCCGCCTTGAGGCCGCACATCACGCTCACGCCGAGCGCGGTGATCACGACGATAGACAAGAAACGTTTGAGGCTGCCGCGAATCGTGCGGTAGATGCCACGGCGAAAAACCGTCGGCACCATATCGTTTGAGCTTTGGGCAGTACGGTAGGTCGCGAACTCCCGATCGCGACCCGTGTGCTCCGTATCGTGGTTTTGGCTGTTTTGGCGATCCTGGTCCATGGGCGCTACCACTCGATCGTCTCGATCGGCATGGGATTTTGCTGGACCGTCTCGCTCTCCACGCGGCCGCTCTTAAAGCGGATCAGGCGATCGGCCATGGGCGCCAGTGCGGAGTTGTGGGTGATGATAATGACCGTAATGCCCTGCTTGCGGCAAGTGTCCTGCAGCAACTGCAAGATCTGCTTGCCGGTTTTGTAGTCGAGCGCACCCGTAGGCTCGTCGCACAAAAGCAGCTTGGGGTTCTTAGCCAGTGCGCGGGCGATGGACACGCGCTGCTGCTCGCCACCCGAAAGCTGTGCCGGAAAGTTGCCCAGGCGCTCGCCCAGGCCAACCTGGCGAAGCGTCTGTTCGGCATCGAGCGAATCGGGGCAAATCTGCGCCGCAAGCTCGACATTTTCGAGCGCCGTCAGGTTGGGGACCAGATTGTAGAACTGGAAGACAAAGCCGACGTCGGCACGGCGGTATTCCACGAGCTGCGCCTCGTTGGCGGAGCTCACGTCGCGCCCGTCCACCGTCACGGTGCCGGAGGTCGCCGTATCCATGCCGCCCAGAATGTTGAGTGCCGTGGTCTTGCCGGCACCCGAAGCACCCAGAATGATGGCGAGCTCGCCGCGCTCGACCGTAAAGCTCGCGCCGTCGAGCGCATGAATGCGGGCGTCGCCCTCGCCGTATGCTTTGATGACGTCTTTGAATTCGATATAGGCCATCGATTAATTCCCATCTGGTCGGATAACTCTTTAGTATTACCCATTTCCCACCGACCAAAAAGGGACAGGTTTATTTTGGCAGGTTTTATATGGGGAAACGGCAGCTATAGATGAGGCTACGAGGAGGCAGGGAAATCATCGACGGGGTCAGGCCGACCGCCAAACACAACGCACGCATCTCTATCTGTCAGCCAAATCATTCGAACAGCTGTTCGTTTCTATGATATGATTCCGCTATCTAAGCAGGCCAATACGCAGAAAGGCGGCCAACATGGCGTTCGACTTTAAGAAGGAATGCAAGGAGCTCTACAAACCTGCAAGCAAGCCGAGCATCGTAACTGTCCCGCCTATGAGCTACGTTGCTGTTCGCGGAAAGGGCGACCCAAATACCGAAGGTGGCGAATATCAAAACGCCCTGCCGCTGCTTTACGGCATCGCCTATACCGTTAAGATGTCGAAGAAAGGCTCAAGGAGTATCGAGGGCTATTTCGACTTTGTGGTACCGCCGCTCGAGGGATTCTGGTGGCAAGACTCCCCGAGCGGCGACATCGATTATGTACGCAAGGACGATTTCAACTTTATCTCGTGCATCCGCCTGCCCGATTTCGTCACCCAAGATGACTTTGACTGGGCAGTCGCGGAGGCCACGACCAAAAAGAAACTGGACTTTTCCGCCGTCGAGCTGCTTAAAGTTGACGAGGGTCTCTGCGTTCAATGCATGCACACCGGGCCCTACGACAACGAACCGGCGACCGTAGGCGCTATGCATGAATACACGACCGAGCAGGGCTATGTCCCCGACTTCTCAGACACCCGTTTCCATCACGAAATCTATCTCTCCGATCCACGCAAATGTGCACCGGAGAAACTTAAGACCGTGGTTCGTCATCCTATCAAGCGCGCTGAATAGCGTGGAGCGTCATTTCACGCGCTAGGTTTTAAGCTAGCCAACCAGCCGCCTCCTAGGCCGTCCGGTAATTATCTTGACGCGGCCCGTCGCATCTTATAAGTTTGTTTTGCTAAAGCTGGAAAGCCTCTCAACGATGCGCAACTCCAGCTCTTTTTATATCAAGAGGCTTAAATGAAATACCAAAAGTCGTGGATATCCATCAACGAACAGATAGCGCTATTGACAGAAAACAAGGGTCTTAAGTGCTCTGATCAAAGCGAACTCGAGCGAGCTTTGGTCGAAGTCGGCTACTACAGACTGTCGGCCTACTGGTTTCTCTACAAAACCAAATGCAAGTCCGGGATTACCATCTTTCGCGAAGGCACAACATTCGAAACCATCATCTGCTCGTATGAATTTGACTGAGCCCTCCGGCAGCTAATGTTTGATGCGGTCGACAGAATTGAGATCTACCTCAGAAGCAAGATTGCCTATCTTGCCTCTGAAGAACGCGGACCTTTCTGTTATCCAGATGTCGCCATAACGAGGCTCAACTCGGCATGTCCATCGCGCTTTGCGCCGCGCTGGGCTACGCAGCCGTCTTTTGCAGCGCCACCAATACACTGTTCGCGCCCATCCTGATTGGCTGTGAAGTCTTCGGCTTTGGTAACTTGCCGATGTTCTTTATTGTCTGCGTCGTGGCTTATCTGTTCAACATGGATGAGTCGATCTACGCCCTGCGGGAGCGGGCGTAGATCGATGTCCAAAGCAAGTGGTCTCAACCGGAAACGGCGTCCCACTCTGAGGCTGTATTCCGGGACACGGTTTCCGCTTGGGACTCCATTCGGGAAGCGCGTCCCGTTCTTTCGCGGCGCCTTCGTCATGCAAAGTGCCCTGGCGCTATTCCTCGTACGCGCCCTCAAGCCGAAGCAGCCACTCCTTGCGGTCAAGCCCGCCGGCATATCCATTAAGCGACCCGTCGGCCGCCACCACGCGATGGCACGGCACGATAATCGAAATGGGATTACGTGCAACCGCAGCCCCCACCGCACGAGGAGACACAACGGGTGCCTCGTTTCCCGGTACACGATGTCGAGCGGCAACACGCTGGGCGATCTCGCCATACGTAGTGACCTCGCCACGCGGAATAGAAAGCAGCTCAAACCAAACCTCACGCTGAAACGCCGTGCCGATCATATGCAACGGCGGCGTAAACCGAGGTTCCTGCCCTGCAAAATAAGCATTCAGCCAAGCCCAAGAACGCTCAAGCACCGAAGAGGCGGCGCCATTTGCCGGACTCACCGACGACATGCCGCCAATACCGGAAACCGCGTCGGCGCCTTCAACATGTTCGGAGTCTTCCCGGAGAAGCGTAGAGCCAAAGTGCTCCTGTCCCTCAAACCAAAGCCCCGTCAGACCGCGGCCATCAGCGGCAAGCAAGATTTCGCCCAAAGGCGAGGCAAACGTCGTCGTGACCACCAGCGGCTCCTTTCAAAACTCCGCAACATAATACCGCGAATTGTGCAGACAACCCCAATCGACCCCAACGTCACCCAAGGCAGCAGGCGCGAAGCGCCGCAGCTGCAGCACGACCCCAAAGTCCCCGCAGGCAGCAGGCGCCGCGCGCCGCGGCTGCCGGGCGCGCCCCCCAG
>SKEY01004404.1_pt1 | contig 11077 bp, 9 predicted proteins | sample 4843871 | NCBI WGS metagenome assembly SKEY01 (sample SAMN11008797, study PRJNA524170) | human gut metagenome | biome: Human fecal sample; material: Feces; isolation source: fecal sample from pouch patient p36 | host: Homo sapiens | place: Israel: Tel-Aviv | collected 2016-12-04 | reverse complement strand
ACATCATATGGATGAGAAGCATTCAACCTATCATGTTGGTAAACCAATGATGGATTTTGATGAAATTCTTTCAGTCATTAATGAATCGATTTTAAAACAAGTTCCTGTTCGCATTCAACCAAATATTGCAAATAGTGATAATGGTAGTTTTTCAAATGAATTAGTTGGAAAAATACAAGGTTATACAGAGACGACAATTTATATTGATGAATTGCCAATAGAACTATCGTTAATTCGACACATTGAATTAGCATCTGAAATGAAATGGTACCAAGGGTTAGACTAGAGCCGATGAGTTATAATAATAATCAATTTTTTGATTACACAAAAGAGAAGCAAGATGATATTTTATGCGTTGATATGAAAAGTTTTTATGCCTCTGTTGAATGTGTGGCAAGAGGGCTAGACCCTTTAAATACTTTACTTGTAGTGATGAGTGGAGCTGACTCACCTGGAGGATTAGCATTAGCTGCTTCTCCAAGGGCAAAAAAAGAATTAGGGATTAGCAATGTATCGAGACGTTTTGAAATACCCCATCATCCAGATTTATTGATTGTGCCACCCAGAATGAATTTATACATTGAAAAAAATATAAAGATAAACGAATTGTTTAAAGAATATGTCGCTGATGAGGATATTTTAGTGTATTCAATTGATGAAACATTTGTCAGAATTAGTGCCTCGAAAAAACTTTTTCGTATGGGAGCGTATGAGTTTGCTCAACAGTTAAAACGAGATATTTATCACGAGATGGGATTGTATTGCACGATTGGTATTGGTGATAATATGTTGCTTAGTAAGCTAGCGCTAGATAATGAGGCCAAAAATAATCCTGACATGATTGCAGAATGGCGTTATCAAGATGTCTCTAAAACAGTGTGGCGTATACCAAAGCTAACAGATTTTTGGGGTATTAATAAAGCGATGGAGAAAAGATTGAATCAATTAGGTATTTATAGTATTTATGATTTAGCACATTATGATTTTTTCCATATTAAACATCCTTTAGGACTAATTGGGCAACAATTAGTGGCACATGCTTGGGGGATTGATCGAGCGAATATCAATGAAACTTATAAACCAGTATCTAAAAGTATTGGCAACAGTCAAATTTTAAAAAAAGATTATACCAAAATCAATGAGATAAAAATCGTTATCCGAGAAGTAGCAGAACAAGTCGCAACAAGGCTACGTGCAAAGTCGTTTCAAACCGAATGTGTGGCTTTATCCATTGGTTATTCAAAATACAGTGAAAGTACAGGATTTAGACGACAAATCAAAATTGATGCGACGGATTCATCAAAAGAGTTAGTAATGCATTGCTTACAACTATTTGATACTCATTATAATGGTGAAGCTGTTCGTAGTGTTGCAGTTAGTTATTCAAAACTAGTGGGAAATCAAGCAATTCAACTTAATCTATTTGAAGAAGCAAGCACAACACTTAATGACCGATTACTAGATCAGACGATTGATGTGATTCGCAAACGATTTGGTTTTGACGCAATTGTTCATGCGTCGAGTTTATTGGAAGGCGCCACAGCGATTGAACGGAGTCACTTAGTAGGAGGTCATGCTGGGGGAATGGACGGACTAACATAAATAAACTGGTTAAATCAAGTAAAATCCATTACAATAAACTTAATTCATAGAAAAAGAGGTCAGAAAATGAGCAGAGAAAGAATTCCATGGGATCAATATTTTATGGCCCAAAGTATGCTATTATCTTTAAGAAGTACATGTACTAGATTATCCGTTGGGGCAACGATTGTGAGAGATAGACGAATTATTGCAGGTGGATATAATGGTTCTGTTACAGGAGATGTGCATTGTATTGATGAAGGATGCTATTTAGTTGATGGCCACTGCGTGCGCACGATTCATGCAGAAATGAATGCTATTTTACAATGTGCTAAATTTGGTGTTGAAACAGATGGTGCAGAAATATATGTGACACATTTTCCTTGTCTTCAATGCACTAAAATGATTTTGCAAGCAGGTATTAAAAAGATTCACTATTTAAAAGATTATCGAAATGATGATTATGCCATTAAACTGATTGAGCAAGCTGGTGCAACGATTCGCCAAGTCACTCTATCACAAGAGTATTTTGACACATTAGCTTTTGGAACAGACAATGAATAAGAAAAATACTTCTATCAAGGGGTATTTTTTTTATCCCGTTATATTTTATATGCTATGGTTATTGTATTTATTAAAGCCACTATGGGGCATAGTTGTGTTCTTTTTAGTTATAGGATTTCGGATAGGTTTTTCTAAAAATAAACGACTCATAACGATTTGTTTAGTATTTTTTTTACTAGCAAATGGTTATTTTTTTGCGACCAAACCTTTAAGAACAGACACATTAAATAGTGAAACCAAACAAACGTGGACACTATTACCAGACACTATACAAGTTGATGGAGATTTTGTTAAAGCTAAGGCTAAAAATCATCAACGAACATATTTACTTCAATACAAATTAAAAACAAAAGAGGACAAAGATTATTTACTAAATGTAAAAAATCCCCTGATTGTAACAAGTTACCAAGAAAGAGTCAAAACTCAAACAAGACGAAATTTAAGTGGATTTGATTACACAGATTATTTGAAGAATAAGCAAGTTCTAGGAGTCTATAAACTGACAGAAGTAGAAAAGGTATCAGAAAAAACATTAACCATTAAACAACCAATTGAGATAGTATCCTCTTTTCGAACAAGGTTATTCAAAAAAATAAATCAAACATTTGGGCCCTATACATCTTTTTATATGTCTAGCTTAATACTTGGTATAAATGATGGTGATAACCGAGAAGTGTGGAATAAACTAAGTTTAGCGCACCTTTTTGCATTATCAGGCTTACATGTGACATTTTTTATAACCATGATTCAATCGCTTTTATTACGAATTGGTTTGACAAAAGAAAAGGTATCAATTATTGAAGTAGTATTTTTATGTGTTTTCATTGGCTTAACGGGATATAGTATTGGAGTAGTTCGTGCAAGCCTGCAACATATCATTAAAAAAGCAAATGGTCGCAATCATTGGAAACTTAGCCCGTTAGATTGTTGGAGTCTGACATTGTTTAGTCATAGTTTATTTGTTCCAACTTTATTATTTAATATTGGGGGTCAACTCAGCTATTATCTAAGTTTCTTAATTTTGTTTATTCAACCAATTTTGAAGGACAAAAAAGCATCTAACCAGTTCATTTTATTTCAGTTACTTTTAACTTTTTTCTCGATTCCATTATTAAGTTATTATTTTTACGAGTTTAATGTATTATCTAGTATCTTTAGCTTGCTGTTCACGCCGATTTTATTTCAATGTTTGTTACCAATATTGTGTTTGGCACTGTTGTTTTCTATGACATTACCAACTATTTTGATTAACTTATTGGAACAGATTATCTCAAGCATTCATTTATTTGCGGAATGGTGTGAAAAAGTAACGTTTTTCCAGTTGACTACAGGCACGTTTCCTATTTATATATTGTTAGCTATCATCACTGCACAATTGTATTGTTTAATGTATTGGGAAAGTCATCCTAAATTTTCTAAATCTCGTGTATTATTTTTATTTGTTAGTCCTTGTCTGTGTTTTAGTTTTAAATATTTAAATCCAATGGGAATGATTGCCTTTGTTGATGTTGGCCAAGGGGATGCTATGTTTATTCAGTTGCCTTTTCATAGAGGAAATTATGTGATAGATACGGGAGGAAGTTTGTCTTTCCCACAAGAAGAATGGAAACAAAAAAGAAATGCAAAACGACAAGCAGACTATACCTTGATTCCATTTCTTAAGAGTAAGGGCGTATCAAAGTTAGATGGTGTTTTTATCACACATGCCCATGAAGATCATTTTGGTGACATAGATCGTTTAGCTAAAGAGATAGACATTAAACAATTAATAATGACGCTAGGAACACATGAACAAGAAAATGTCAGACGAAAAATAGAGGGCACACAGATAGAAAAGATTAACAAAGTAACATCAGCAACCAATATACAATTTCCAGGAATCGATATGAAGATACTTTTTCCGGATACTATGGGTGATGGGCAAAATAATGATTCAATAGTGTTAAAACTCAGTATTCATGAAAAAACATTTTTACTGATGGGGGATTTGGAAAAAGAGGGAGAACAAGTATTATTAACTAAATATTCGGAAAGTGAGTTAGCAGCAGATTGCATTAAAATAGGCCATCATGGGAGTAAAACATCAAGCCAATTACAATTCATTAACGCAGTAAATCCTGAAGAAGCAGTTATTTCAGTAGGAGAAGCGAATCGATTTCGACATCCATCACCTGAAACACTCGATACACTTAATCAAGAAAATATTCAGATTTTTAGAACGGATGAACAGGGCATGATCTATCAAAAATGGCTACCACTAAAAAAAGACATGTTAAAAATACGGTCAGTGAAATGAAAATCTGTTAAAATGAGTAGGAGAAGATGAAAAGGATGAGTGGGTAGAAGTGAGTTTTCAAACAGAACTAGCAAAAATAAAAGAGAAAAAATTTGATTCCGTTTATGTATTGCTTGGAAAAGAACGCTATTTAACGAAACAATTTAAAAAACAACTAGTTGCGTCTGGAATGAATGAAGAAGAACAATCTTTTAATTTGATGACATTCGATATGAAACAAGATTTACTAGACAATGTTATGATTGAGGCACAAACGATTCCTTTTTTTGGTGATAGGAAAATTATTTTCATTCAAGAGCCTTATTTTTTGACGGGTGAAAAAAAGAAAACAGATGTCGAACATGATTTAAACACATTACTTGAGTATCTAGATGAACCATCACCATCGACAATTTTAGTATTCCTAGCACCATATGATAAATTAGATGAGCGCAAAAAAATCGTGAAAAAATTAAAAAAAGAAGCGATAATGATTGATGTTTCAGACATGGATAATCGTTTGGCCCAAAAATATGTAGCTGACACGATTAAAGCAGAAGGATACGAGATTAGTAAGGAAGCATTTGAAGAATTTATTTATTTAACTAATGCTAATCTAAGTCAGATGATGAATGAATTAGATAAACTGTTTTTAGCAGCAACTGATTCTAAAAAAATTTCAAAAGAGATGGTACATCAGTTGATATCAAGAACGCTAGAGCATAGTATTTTTGATTTGTTGAAATACGTTTTATCTGGTCAAAAAGACAACGCATTGACATTATATAAAGAGTTGCTCCTTCAAGGTGAAGATCCTATTAAAATTAATGCCATTTTAGTTAGTCAATTTAGATTATTAGTTCAAGTGAAGATTATGGCTGATAGACATTATCAACAAAGTAATATGATTGATGTCTTAAAGATTCATCCGTATCGTATTAAGTTATCATTACAGGAAGCAAAACGATTTGAGTTGAAGACACTGGGAGCAATTTTCGATTATCTAGTGGAGAATGATTATAAGATGAAGTCCGGATACATGGATGCTAATTTATTGTTTGAATTATTTTTGATGAAAGAATTTAAATAAAAAAACTTGATGACTGGAAATCAAAAGATTCAGTCAATCAAGTTTTTTTACTTAGCGATTTTTTTAGCTAAACGTGACTTTTCACGGTTTGCTTTATTTTGATGGATTAATCCTTTTGCACTAACCATATCAATTTCGCGTGTAGCAGCTACTAATAATTCTTGTTGGTTATCAGCATTTTCTTCTACAGCTTTTTCAAATTTTTTCATAGCAGTACGCATTTTGCTTAATTTTGCAGAGTTAGACTCGTTTGCAATTTGGCTAGTGCGAGCACGTTTGATAGCAGATTCAATATTTGGCATTTGTTTTCACCTCCGACATAGAGTTTACATTGATAAATCATATGTAATCAACATTCTCATTATACAGAAACCATAATCAGTTTGCAATAAATTAATTACAATGTTTCCTAATTTAAATCTAAAATAGTTACCCCAATCACATCTGGTCCAGTATGAACACCTAAGACGGGACTCACATCATCGAAGTAAACGTTGCTAGCAAGAGGTAATTTCTCTAAAATGTTTTTTTTGACTGTTTCAGCTTCTTCAATACACGTTCCATAAGCAATACCAATACGATAGTCTTTGCTTTCACCAGCAAATTCGACTAGTTGATCAATCATTTTTTGCAAGCTTTTTTTCCTGCCACGTGCTTTAGTGACTGTATAATAAATCCCTTCATTATTACATGAAATAACCGGGTTTAAATTCAAAGCTGTTCCTATAATGGAAGTAACTAATCCAATTCTTCCCCCTTTTTTTAGATATTCTAAGGTTGGAATACTAAAATAAACTCGTCCCTTTTTAGGTAAAAGTTCACCGATTTCTACAAGAGAATCAAAACTGTATTGCTTATCAATCAGCTCTTTTAGATAAGCTGCTTGAATTCCTCCACCAATACCAATACTTTTTGTGTCAATAATATGTGTGTGAATATCGTTGTGATCATCTAATAGTAATCTTAATGCGTTGTGAGTCCCACTTAATCCACTTGAAATGGTGACTGTTAAGATATGAGTATAACTTTCTTTTTTTATTTGATTAATAGTATCTTCAATGATTTCAAGTGAGGGAAGAGAGGTAGAGGGAATCTCTTCATCTAGTCGAGCATAGATTTCGTCTGCCGTAATGTCAATGTTATCAAGAAAGCTACCATTTGAGTAATTTACACTTAGAGGAACAACAAAAACACCATCTAGTTGAGTAATTTCTGTTGGTGTATCCATACCGGAATCTACTAATAATGCAATTTTTTCAGTCATGTTGTGTGTCAATCTCCTTCTCATCTATCTGTTTTAATGTTGAAGTTAGTGCACTTTCAGTAAAAAGTTTACTAATAATGGTGATACAAGCCCAACGTATAGGGGCAATATCTGTTTTTGGATTATTGAAGACGATAGTTTGTCCTTGAGTTGAAAAAGCATGCAATGATTCATGTAGGTACTCACAAAAAAGATTGTAGGCATCTTCTGAATTTGTATTTTCAGTTTGTAAATCAATGCTTCTTTGAATAGACGGAATATCAAAGACTTGTTTTAAAATCGTGATAACAATAATTCTTGCAATGTGCTTTCTACTATATTTTTTTTTAATTGGTTTTGGAATTAACTTTAATTTAACATAATTATTTACCATCGACGGTGTAAGTGGTTTAAATGGAATACCATTTACTGATAAAGGATGCAAATATTTCTCAACAATAGTAACTAGTTGATCCATGTAAACATCAATGTCAGGTAACTCATGCCATAAAGGTAAAGAAAAGTCTGTTAAATTTAGTTCGTTAGACTCTTTCAATATTAAAAACTCCTTTATCTAGTTTTTAAAACTATATCATAAAGTTTATGAAATGACAATAAAAAAGTTTGGACAATTTGTCCAAACTTTAGTGAGCTGTTTTTGTTTTAGTATGAGTGTGGTAATGTGAATGGTGCTCTTTTGGTGTTATGGGTTTAAGCATTCGTAATCCATTTAAGATAACTAAAATGGTACTTCCTTCATGTCCAATTACACCTAAAGGTAAATTAATCGCTTGTAAAAAATTTGAGATAATAAGTAAGACAATAACAGAAATAGAGAAAATCATATTTTCTGTGACAATTTTTTTGAGTTTTAAAGATAGTTGATGACTCATTGCCAATTTATTCAAGTCATTTTGCATCAAGACAATATCAGCAACGTCAATTGCAATGTCTGTTCCTTGTCCCATTGCAACACCGATTGTTGCATTAGCAAGGGCAGGAGCATCATTGATACCATCACCAATCATAGCATTTGTTCCAACTTCTTCTTTTTGCTCTTTAATAAAAATTGTTTTATCTTCTGGTAAACAATCTGCAATGACATGATCCACACCAACAATTTTTGCTACGGCATTAGCTGTTTGATGATGATCGCCTGTCAACATAGTTGTTGTGATACCCGCTTCATTAAAGTAACGAACACACTCAATTGCCTCAGGTTTTGGAACGTCTAATAAGCCAAAGAACGCAACGACTTGATTATTTTTTGATAGATAAATAACAGTTTTTCCTTCTTTTTGTAGCTGTAAAGTTTGTTCCATTGTGTTTTCATCTAATTCGGAATCAGTGACAAAATCACTATTTCCAACTTTCCATAATGTATCTTGTTCTGTTGCTTGCATACCTGATCCCGCAATTTCTTCGACAACTAAAGCGTCATTAATTGTAACAAATGAATCTTGATAAAAACGGACAATCGCATTTGCTAAAGGGTGTGTTGAATTTTTTTCAATTGTAACTAAAGTAGAGACAGCATGGTCACATTGTGAGTCTATAAAAAATTCATCCGTGACAACGGGAATACCTTTAGTTAAAGTACCTGTTTTATCAAACGTAATAGCTTTTAAATCTGAGAGTGATTCTAAAAAGACGCCACCTTTAAAAAGAACCCCGTTTTTTGCCCCGTTAGAAATCGCAGCAAGTGTTGCTGGTGTTGCTGATGCAACCAAAGCACAAGGTGAGGCAACAACAAGTAGCACCATTCCACGATAAAAACTTTCACTCCAACTCCAACCTAAAAAGAAGTAGGGAAGAAAAACCATCAAAGGTACAATAACTAAAATCGCTTTAACATAAACATTTTCAAATCGATCTAAAAAGCTTGCTGTTTTGGATGGTGTATTTTGAGCTTCGTCAACTAATTGAATAATTTTACTAAATAAAGTATCTTTTGCTTCTTTTGTTACAACCATTAAAATTGCATTACCAACGTTTATTGTTCCAGCAAAAAGTGAGTCATGATACATTTTTTCAACAGGAATGGATTCTCCAGTAATGGCAGCTTCGTCAATTGATGAGTATTCACTAAGTAGTTCACCATCTATTGGGACACTAGCACCTTTAGGAACAAGAAGTTTATCACCAATTTTTAGTTCAGCTACAGGAACTTCTTTTGTTGTATTATCTGCCAATAATAAAAAGGCATTTTCTGGTTGAATCGCCATTAAATTTTCAATTTCTTTTTTACTTTTACTTGTTGTGTACTCTTCTAATGATCCACTTAATGAAAAAATAAATGTTAACATAATACCTTCAAAATAAAATTGGATTGTACATGCGCCGATAGCAGCTAGAGCCATTAATAAATCGACACTTAAATGTTTATTCTCAATTGTGTCTTCAATACCTTCTTTTGTCTGTGAAAATCCACCAATAATCATACCGACGATATAGATGATGGGAGCGAAATTCATGTTATTTTTGTCTACAATAAACCCTAGTAACATAAGGACGCCACAGACGATTGTTGCAAGCATTTGTTTGTTTTCTTTAAGATAACTCATTTGTATTACCTCCTTATGAACCAAGTGTAACACAAAAAAAACTAGATTAGAATAGTTATAATCTATATGGGATTGATAGTCGTTATCAATGAGAATGATTATAAAAAAAGAAGCGGAAAATCGCTTCTTCAATGGTTTTATTTATTATAATGTTGTTAACCAGTAAATGAGAATGATGGTACCAAGAATGATTCTGTACCAACCGAATACTTTGAAATCGTGTTTTTTGATATAACCCATCAAAAATTTAATAGCTAAAATTGAGACAACAAACGAAACAATCGTTCCGATTGATAGTAAGATGATTTCAGGAGAACCGAATGAATTTCCTTTTAACAAGAATTTCAAAATTTTAACACCACTAGCACCAAACATAACAGGAATACCTAAAAAGAAAGTGAATTCAGCTGCTACATAACGGGAACAGCCAATAATCATTGCCCCAATAATAGTAGCACCTGAGCGAGATGTCCCAGGTATTAATGATAGAACTTGGAATAAACCAATAATAAAGGCTGTTTTATAAGTTAGTTGATTTAGAGTTGTTGTAGTTGGCTTCATCGTTTTATTGCGATTTTCGACAATGATGAACAAGACGCCGTAAAGAATTAACATCATTGCCACAGGAACGAATTTATGAAAATGTTCTTCTAGAAAATCATCAAATAAAATTCCTAAAACACCTGCTGGAATACACGCCACGACTACTTTAAACCATAACGACCAAGTCTCTCTTTTCTCGATACCTGATTTATTTCTAGCAAAAGGGTTTAATTTATTAAAATATAAAACCACAACAGCTAGGATGGCACCTAATTGAATGACAACATTAAACATTTCTTTAAAATCACTTGAAGCATCTAGTTTAATAAATTGATCCACTAGAATAAGATGACCTGTACTACTAATAGGTAGCCATTCTGTAATCCCTTCAACAATCCCTAAAAAGATTACTTTTAATATGTTATAAAAATCCATTATTAATTCCCCTTTTTTCCTTTTTATCACAATTAAGTATACATTATCTTTTTTTAAAACCAAATCTTTTTTTGGAAATTAAAAAGTACCTAAGATAAGTAGGTATCTATAGGTACTAATATAAATCTAATTAAAAAATGGATTTTCTTGTTTTTCTCGACCGATGCTTGTGACAGGTCCGTGTCCTGGATAAGCTTTTGTGTCATCGGGTAAGGTAAAAAGTTCTTTTTTAATTCCTGATAAAAGAGTTTGAGAATCACCAAAAGGTAAGTCAGTTCGTCCAACACTGCCTCTAAATAACGCGTCACCACAAACTATAAAGTCATCAAAGATGAAACTAACACTACCAGGTGAGTGTCCAGGAGTTGGAACAACTTTAAAGGTCATATCACCAATTGTATAGTTATCATAGTTTTTTAATTCAAACTCAGCTTCCCTAGCGGTTACATCAGCCATATCATCGTGACGACTTAAACCAGATAAGTTTAGTTGTGGATCAGTTAACCATGATTGCTCGATAGGACTGATGTAGACAGGGATATTATATCTATCTCTGATTTCGTCAACTGCACCAATATGATCATAGTGAGCATGAGTGATTAAAATAGCTTCAGGTTTAACATCTAAAGCATCAATTTCAGCTTCTATTTTTTTAGCTTCGTCACCCGGATCAACCACCAGTAACGATTTATCATTATAGATTAAGTAGCAATTTTCTTGAATGGTACCTGTTGGAATTTGTTTAATAGTTAACACATTCATTCCTCCTTTGAGTTTATATG
>SKEY01001973.1_pt2 | contig 11077 bp, 6 predicted proteins | sample 4843871 | NCBI WGS metagenome assembly SKEY01 (sample SAMN11008797, study PRJNA524170) | human gut metagenome | biome: Human fecal sample; material: Feces; isolation source: fecal sample from pouch patient p36 | host: Homo sapiens | place: Israel: Tel-Aviv | collected 2016-12-04 | reverse complement strand
TACAAGGACTTTTATTTGTTTTGGGGATGGCAATCTATTATCCATTTATCAAAGTAATGGATGTCCAGTATCTTCGTGAAGAGGTTAAGACTAGGGAAGAAGAACTAGATGAAATCAACTTAGATGATTTTGATTTCGATGATATTTAATTTTTTTACTTAAAAGAACCAACAAGACAATGGTGATTCTTGTCTTGTTGGTTTTTATTTATTAGAAAAGACGTGGTACATAAAACAAAAAAATAACAAATTTAAAAAAAATTTAAGATAGCAACCTAGTTGATAGTTAGATATAATAGAAGTGTTTTTAACGACCAACGATGGTTGAAGCAAAAATTGGGAGGATACAGATGAAAAGAAGCGAACAGAAAAAAACAAAAAGCTCTGTCCCATATATTTTAGGCGCTGTAGCACTCATTGCAATAGCTGGTGGGGGATTTTTCTATTATCAACATGATCAAGAAAACAAAACTGTCGATGAAGCGAAAACAACGATTAAACAATTTGTAAAGGCACTTGATAAAGGCGATTATCAAAAAGCAACGACCTTTTTAACAACAGCTACAAAAAGATCGAAATGGACGACTCAAGACATTTTGGAGAAGTACCAGAATATCTATGATGCTGTTGATATAAAAGGATATACCGTGTCAGATTTAACTGTCGAAAAAAAGAAAAAAGATACCTATACTTTTTCTTACACAGCTAAAATGAGCACTGCTTTGGGTGAGCTAAAAAATCTGACTTTTGAAGGGACACTGACTCGCGAAAAAACAGGCCCCAAAATCAATTGGCAACCTAATTTGGTTTTCCCTACTATGGAAAATGGGGACAAAGTCAGCTTGAACACACAAGAGGCAACGCGTGGTGAAATCCTGGATCGAAACGGGGAAGGATTAGCAACCAATGGCCAGTTGAAGCAACTCGGTGTTGTTCCAAGTAAGTTAGGCGAAGGTGCAGAAAAAGAGGCAAATATCAAAACTCTTGCTGAGAGGACACAACTAACAGAAGATGCAATCAACCAAGCTATCTCACAAAGTTGGGTTCAACCAGATTACTTCGTTCCACTCAAAATCATTGATGGGGAAACACCAGAATTACCTGCGGGTGCAACTATTCAAGAAGTAACTGGACGATATTATCCATTAAGTGAAGCTGCCGCACAGTTAATTGGTTATGTAGGTGACATTACTGCCGAAGATATCGAAAAGAATCCAAAATTAAGTAGTGTAGGAAAAATTGGACGCTCTGGTTTGGAAATGGCTTACGATAAAGAATTACGGGGAACCAACGGTGGGAAGTTAGTTATCACAGATGAAAATGGGAATGAAAAAAACGTACTTCAAGAACAAGAAGTGAAGAATGGCAAATCAATTAAATTAACGATTGATGCAAAGGCTCAAAAGACTGCCTACGATGAATTAGGTGGAGAAGCTGGCTCGACTGTAGCTACCACACCAAAAACAGGCGATCTACTCGTTTTAGCAAGTTCACCAAGTTATGATCCGAATAAAATGACCAATGGTATCTCTGAAAAGGACTACCAAGTGTATGCCGATGACAAAAACCAACCATTTATCAGCCGTTTTGCTACTGGTTATGCGCCGGGTTCGACATTTAAAATGATTACTGCCGCAATTGGTTTGGACAATGGCACACTAAATCCTGAAGAGAGCTTAAACATTGATGGATTAAAATGGCAAAAAGATTCTTCTTGGGGGTCGTATGAAGTGACGCGGGTAAGCGATGTGGCACAAGTTAATTTACGAAATGCGTTGGTTTACTCTGATAATATTTATATGGCACAACAAACATTGAAAATGGGAGAAAAAGCTTTCCGAGCGGGCTTAGATAAGTTTATTTTTGGTGAAGATTTAGACCTACCAATCAGTATGAATCCTGCACAGATTTCTAATGAAGATAGCTTCAAATCAGAAATTTTATTAGCAGATACTGGTTATGGTCAAGGAGAATTATTGATTACACCTATCCAGCAAGCAACGATGTATTCCGTTTTTGCTAACAATGGAAATCTTATCTATCCTAAATTAGTTTTAGATGCAAAAACGAAAACGAAAGACAGTGTGGTTAGTAACTCCGCTGTTCAAACAATCTTGCCAGACTTGGAAGCTGTTGTGACTGATCCTAATGGGACAGCACATTCACTCGCTAGCTTAGGAATTCCTTTAGCAGCAAAAACAGGTACAGCAGAAATCAAGGAAAAACAAGATGAAAAAGGGCAAGAAAATAGTTTCTTATTTGCTACAAATCCAACTAACCAAGGCTATCTCATGATTAGTATGCTAGAGGATAAAAAAGAAGGGGACTCTGCAACACAACGAGCACCAGAATTAGTAAACTATCTAAATGAAACTTATCAATAAAGGTTGTGGCGCAAAACGTTTAACTCCGAAAAAATAATGAATAACTGACAAAAATAGTTTTTCATATTTTTGGACAGGTATGAGTTATTTCGAGGAGTTGTTTGAGGAACACCGTGGATAAGATTGTGGCACAAGGTGTTTAGCTTCAAGCAATAAGAATTTCTTTCTAAAAACAGTTCCTCATGTTTTTATGAAAGAAGGAATTATTGCCGAAGGAGCTGACTTGGGAACACCGTGGATAAAGGTTGTGGTACAAAGCGTTTAACTACGACAAGATAGCAAGAAGTTGCTTGGTGAACACCATCTATCCAGAAAAAGTAGGTATGACAAAAGTCTTGTCATACCTACTTTTTTATTGTTCTAGGGTAGTTAATTGGTACAACTGAAGACATCAAAAGCTCTCAAAAAAATAATTTATAAAAAGTAGTTGACAAATAGTTCGGTGCCGAACTATAATAACTAACGAAATAAAGTTCGGTACCGAACTAAAAGAAAGGAATTTTGAAGATGAGTGAATTATCTGAACGTTTGATGAAGCAACTACGTTTTATTAGTGAAGCAAGCAATGCTTTTATGAGTCAAAAAAAGCAAAAATTTACTGGGCAACAACGAGTTTTGGCAATTTTACGACTAGAAGACGGATTAGTCCAAAGCTACCTTGCTGAAGTTTTAGATTTACGACCAAGCTCGTTAGCAGAACTAATGAAAAAAATGGAAAAAAGTGGGGATGTTACCCGTGAGGAAGATGAAAATGATAAACGAACAAAACGCGTTTATCTAACGGAACAAGGAAGAACAAAAGCGGAAAAGAATGCATCCTTCAAACAAGAAAATCAAAGCGAAATCTTTTTTGCTGGTTTAACTGAAGAGGAGCAAACAACTTTTAGCGACTTATTAGAAAAAATCTCTAGTGGATGGAGCGGTGAATTTCATCGTCAATCAGAAAAGTTTATTGATCCATTAGATCGTTTCCAAGCAATGCAAGAAATGCGGGAAGCTTTATTTGAAGAATACGGTGGAGATTGGCAAAACTTACCACCTGAAGATTTACGAAAAATGCGTCGCGAAATGAAACGAATGATGCGAAAATCGCCATTTGGTGAACGTGGTGGTCGTCCAGACTTTTCACAAGATTTTCCAAATCGATTTGGTCGTGATTTTCGACGTGAGTTTTGGAGAGGCGGTCCAAATGAAAGACAGCATCCATTCAACAAAGATGATTCACAAAGAAACAATGATGATGAGTGGGAAGATTTTTAACGATTAAAAATTTTAGAACAAGTTTTGAGGTATTAGGAGGAAAAGAACATGGCACGAGGTGGCGGACAACCCGCAGGATTTGCTGAAGAACTACCAGCATCTACTGGAACATTTAAATTCAAAGATTTTATGAAATTGATTAACAGCGTAAGCTCCAAGAAAGGTTTGTTTTTATTTGGGATCTTACTCAGTCTAGTCACAAGTGGAGCAAGTTTGGTCGTCCCACAGTTAACAAAGGGGCTGGTTGATACCAGTGAATTATCAAAAATTGACGGGAAAATGGTCGCAGTGCTACTTGTTGCATTTGCCGTTTATCTTGGTTTTGGAACGATTGGTGGTTTTTTACTTCGTTATGTTGGTGAACATTCTGTTAAATCCCTAAGAGAAAAATTATGGGCACATTTACTTCATTTACCTGTAGGTTATTATGATGAACATAAATCAGGTGAGAGCAGTTCTCGTTTAGTAAATGACACAACGGTGATCAAAGATTTAGTGACGACTCAATTTCCAAACTTTATCACTGGTGCAATCCAACTAGTTGGCTCAGTTATTATTTTGATCATTATGGATTGGAAGATGGCGACGCTGATGTTTGTTGCAATACCAGTCGTCATGATTATCATGATCCCAATTGGTAAGATGATGTCTAAGATTGGTCGTCAACTACAAGGTGCGACAGCTGATTTTAATGCCGATGCTACAGAAAAACTTGCTGAGATTCGTTTGATCAAATCAAGTAATGGCGAGGAAGCAGAAAAAAATAGTGGTCGTACGTTTATCGAAAAGATTTTTGTTTTAGGTGTCAAAGATGCCAAAATAGAAGCTGTTTTACAACCAATCATGATGACAGCAATGCTTGGATTGTTTGTTGGAATCCTTGGCTATGGTGCCGTACGCGTTCAAGCAGGTACGTTAACAAGTGGCGAATTAGTTGCATTCCTTTTGTATCTGTTTAATATCATCACGCCCGTGACAAGCTTTGCGATGTTTTTCTCTCAAGCGCAAAAAGCAATGGGGGCAACGGAACGTATCCAACAAATTTTGGAAACAACGGTTGAAAAGAACGGTGAAGTAGCTGTCGATGTTGCAGGAAAAACGATTCAAGCAGAAAATATTTCTTTCAGCTATGAAGAAAATCATCCAATTCTAAAGGATATTTCGTTCTATGCAAAACCCAATACAGTGGTCGCTTTTGCTGGACCAAGTGGTGGCGGGAAGTCAACGATTTTCTCTTTACTTGAACGATTTTACCAACCAACAGCTGGTAAAATTACAGCTGGCAATCAAGACATTCAATCGTTTAATTTGAGCGAATGGCGTTCACAAATTGGCTACGTGTCACAAGATAGTGCTGTTTTCGCTGGAAGTATTCGAGATAATTTACAATATGGTTTGGGTAGAACTTTGACTGATGACGAACTTTGGCACGGCTTAAGTTTAGCGTATGCCGATCAGTTTGTTCGTGATTTCCCTGAACAATTGGAGACTGAAATCGGGGAACGTGGTGTGAAATTATCAGGTGGCCAAAAACAACGAATTGCGATTGCCCGTGCGTTTTTACGAAACCCACAAATTTTGATGTTAGATGAAGCAACTGCAAGTTTGGATTCACAATCAGAAGAAAAAGTCCAACGTGCATTAGATCATTTGATGAAAGGACGAACAACCTTAGTCATTGCCCATCGTTTATCAACAATTGTTGGTGCGGATCAAATTTACTTCATTGAAAAAGGAACAGTTACTGGACATGGAACTCACAGCGAGTTGATTCATTCCCACAACTTATATGCTGAGTACGTCAATGAACAAATCGTTAATTAAATTTGTTAGTAAATAGGAAAGAAAAAGGTAAAACAAAACGGACTATCGTTTTGTTTTACCTTTTTTATTTTGATCTCAATTTGCTTTAACAGTATAAATCTTTCTCGTAAAATGTTTTAAAATCAATGGAGAAACTAAAGTCGTTAGTAAAATGATGATTACTAATGGTGAATAATACCGTGCTTCAATCAACTTACTTTGTTGTCCAATTTGTAAAATAATCAGAGCCATTTCGCCACGTGAAATCATTCCCGCACCAACCATCAAGGAACTATTTCCAGAAAAGCCAGCAACTTTTGCGCCGAAATAACCACCGACCAGCTTCGTCAAGATTGCAACAATCGTAAAGGCAAGAATGAAGAAAAGTTGACTTCCGAAATTGGCGAAATCTACTTCTAGTCCTACACTGACAAAGAAAACAGGAATAAAGACGGAATAACCTAAAGCCTCTACATTTCGATAAACTTCCTGTTTGACTTTTGTCTGACTAACAGCAATTCCTGCAAAAAACGCTCCGATTACTGAACTAAGACCAACTAGATCTGCGACAAAAGACATCCCCAAACAGATGACTAGGGAAACAATGATCACAGCAGAATTTGCATAAATTTTTTCTGCGAAAGACATCAATAGGGGAGCAATCCATTTAACCAACAAGAAAATAAATACGAAATAAATCACTTGTTCCAATAAAATCAGTGGAAGAGATGTTTGGTTAGCTGTGTCACCAGTCAAGAACGAAAGACTCAAACTTAGCACTAAGACAACTAAAATATCATCTACTACAGAAGCTCCAAGGATGGTTGAGCCTTCTTTAGTATTGACCACATTTAATTCCTTCAATACCTCAACTGAAATACTTACTGAAGTTGCTGCAAGGATAATTCCAAAAAACAGTGCTTCATTTAGCGGCACATGAAAAGCTTCACCTGTGAGCCAACCAAATACTACTGGAAATAGAATTCCTAACAAAGCAACGAACATACCGGGCTTAAAATATTTTTTGAGTAAAGATAGATCGCTTTCCAAACCCGCAAGAAACATTAATAAAATCACACCGATTTCAGAAAAATCATGTACTAAAATGTTGGGATGCACCCAATTTAAACCTGCTTGTCCTAAAATCACGCCGACTAACAACTGCCCGATTACAGCGGGAATCCCAATACGACGTGAAAGATGTGAACCAAGCGTTGTCGCAATCAAAATTAGACACAAGGTTCCAATAAATTCCATTTGATCATTTCCTTTCCTTTGAATAAAAAAGAAACAGCACACCTGCTACACAAAAATCAGGCGAACCATTTCTCTTGATACAATTAACACTTAGCTTAGTTGATCGTCATTTTTTTTAATTTGAAAAAGCTGATTGCTTCTGACACGCCCATGACAATGAGCATTCCCCCAAAGATTTGGAATAAAACTAACAAACTAGCAAATGGGTTGAACAACAAAACGATTCCGCCAATCAATAACAGCACACTGTAGATAAGCCATGGTGTCGATTTCATATTCAATCCCATAATCAATTGGAAAATGCCGTTACAAATAATTGCTAAGCCTAACAAAATCGGTAAAATCGAAGCAATTGCTGGTGCAAAAAACAACACGACCAATGCCAAAATCAGAAAGATGATTCCGCTAAACAGACCAAAGCCCCAGCTTCCGACTTGTTTTTTACGTTTATAATCTTCAAATAAATTGAAAATACCTAACAAACAGAAATAAGCAGTAATCAGATAACCAATCAGATTAAAAACAGCTCTTGGATTAATAACGATCAATACGCCTAAAACGATATAAATAATAGCTCTGACTAAAGCATAAGTTTTAAAGTTTCTTTTTAATCCCTCAATCATACGAAAACCTCCTTTTCTTTCATTCTATAACATAAACTGCTAGTTTGCCAAGAAAACCGATTAGCATTCACCACTAAAAATGCAAGATAACTTATTTTAGAAATAACGCAGTAATCAAAAATCCAACAGGTCTAACAATTCACTTTCATTTGAAAATAAAATAGCGTCATTAATCAAGACGCTTGGAACATCAGTCTGTGGGATAGGTTGATTGGTGATAATCAGATCAAATGCGTTTAAATCATAGTCAACGACTTCTTCATCTGTAATAGCTAACATATCTGAACGGATTTTGTGTAAAGAAAGTGTCGCATGAACATAATTACCAATGTACTGGCTATGATTGATTCCCATATCACTGACAACTAAAATCTTTTTAGATGCTACAATGCTTTGATTGATGCCTGGATAGCCATTCAACAGCCAAAAAATATAGGAAGAAGAATGGTTTAGTAAATTGGTTTCTAATAGAGCGGAAAAGAAGTGCAGTTCTGCTTGAAGTCTTGCATATAAATGGAGTTGAGTAAAGTGAATATGTCTTGTGAACAAAGTTGCTCGTTGTGTTAATTCCGTTGTATCAAACGGAATTAGTCGAGAGAATAAATAAAGACAAGTCAAGAGATGCACGATAAAATCGACTGCATCTTCTGTGAGTTGCTCAGTTTGTGAAAAAGAATTGAATTTTAGATTGGTACGGATTTTTTCACTGATATCCTTTTTTTCCTCATAAGAATATTGTTGGAAAGGTCCTTTTTGAAAATGGTAGAGTACCTCTTGATACGTTTCAACATCTAAGCCAATCAAATACTGACTTAAAAAGACATAATCTTCGTGTTTGATTTTCATATTTTCAGGGGCTTGCCTCTCGGAATAGAGTGGAAATCCCTGTTGCTCTCGCTCCAAGCTAACCATGAAATACATAATAAAAAAAGTATGCTCGTAACTATTATCACCACTGACAATATTTAATTGACAGTGGTTACGACGCATCAATTGCTTCACTTCCTTTTTGTCTAGTTGGTAAGGTAGTGCGTAGTGACCGTAGTAGATCAAAAAGAAAAAGGTAACGAAAATTCGTAATGATAATTCACCTTCTGTACTTGTTAGTTGATAGCCCTGGTCAACAACAATTTTCAGTGAATATTTCTCCAATACTTGATTACACTGTTTCAATTTTCGAGCAAAGGAGGAGCGGCTGATACAGATCGTGTCACAATAATATTCAATCGTATTGCCTGGATTTTGAATGAATTCGTTCAATAGTTGGGTATTTGTTGAGGTTTGTGCCATATCCGTTAACATTTGTAGATAAACTGAGACGTTGAACCTTTCCAAGCGATAGCCAAGTTTATGGGAAGTTTGAATCGTGAATACTGATCCCCAACGCTGTTTGATTTCTTCAATATAACGAATAAACGTTGACTCAGAGCTTCCAATATATTTTGCAAGTTCTTTTTTAGTCATCCATTTGTCAGAAATGGATAATATTCTAATAATTTCTTCCATTTTCCGATAATTATCTTCCAATAGCCTAATCATATTTTTTCCTCCCCAACCCTTTACCTTAATGAAACAACCATCGAAAGAATGAAGCAATCTCATAAATGAAACCGCTCGGTTTAAAAACTGGTGTGATTTAATTACTGGCTTCTTCGTATAATAATTATTAGATTAGAATAATGAAAAATTGTGCCATTAGCTATTCTAATTGAATTATTGACCCACAAAGGAAAGGAGAGAATAGAAATTAAATTATTGAAGAAACTTGGGGTTATTGGCGCTGTGCTATTACTTGTTTCATCTTATTTAATGCCAATCACTGTGAAAGCAGAAGCTGTTGATACCGTTGATATCACGTCAGCACAGATAACAACAGATGAAAAAGATCAGACCTCTTTAAATGTGGATCTAAATCTTATCAATCAGACAGATGCTGCACTAAAAAAAGAAATCAAGTTGACGAACGCTCGCTTGATTGATACAAAAGAACTTCAAAAAGATGGCTACTCTTATCAAGTAGAAGATCATATTCTCAGTTTAACAATTGCCAGTGGAACAAATCAGCAAGTTCAACTTTCGTTAGCTGTTGATTCTCACTCCTTAGATGTAACCCAAACACCTAAGTTATTGTACGAAAAAAATGAATTTGAAGTATCTTTTATGCCTGACGAAACTACGAGTGAGACGACTCCAAAAGAAACGGAGACTGACAGCACGACAGATAACACTATAGCAGAAGAAAGTGATGTCGAGCCAACGTCAGAAGAAATTGTTCGGCCTTTCGCCGAAGCAAAAATGGCCACAGCAGCCGATCTTTCCCGAAAAGAACATGAGTCGATTAATCCACAGTACACGACCGACAATTCAGGCACTTATCCAACAGCTAGTTGGCAACCAACTGGTAATCAGCAAGTCATCAACCATCAAGGAAATAAACAGGGAAGTAGCACTGAATGGGATGGGCAAACTTCTTGGAATGGTGATCCGCTAAATAAAACGAACTCGTATATCGAATATGGTGGTACTGGCGACCAAGCAGATTATGCAATTCGCAAATACGCAAAAGAAACTTCCACGCCCGGGCTATTTGATGTCTACTTAAATGTTCGTGGAAATGTTCAAAAAGAGATCACACCTTTAGATTTAGTCTTAGTCGTTGACTGGTCAGGAAGTATGAACGATAACAACCGAATCGGAGAGGTTCAAAAAGGCGTAAACCGTTTTGTTGATACATTAGCTGATAGCGGAATTACTGACAGTATCAATATGGGTTACGTAGGTTATTCAAGTGATGGCTACAAAAACGGAACAGTTCCGATGGGCTCATTTGACTCTGTGAAAAACCCAATCAAAAATATTACGCCAAGTAGTACAACTGGTGGTACTTTTACACAAAAAGCATTACGTGATGCCGGTAACATGTTAGCAACACCAAATGGACACAAAAAAGTCATCGTTCTACTAACGGATGGTGTACCAACATTTTCATATCATGTTAGCCGTGTTCAAACCGAAGCTGACGGTAGTTATTACGGTACGCAGTTTACTACGAGTCAAGACAAACCCGGAAATACTTCCTACATTTCAAACAGTTACAATGCGCAGGACCAGAACAATACGAATCGTCGAATCAACAGTACCTTTATCGCAACGATTGGTGAAGCCCTAGCGCTAAAACAACGCGGAATTGAGATTCACGGATTAGGTATTCAATTACAAAGTGATTCAACTGCTGGTTTATCGAAACAAGAAGTTGAAAATAAAATGCGGCAAATGGTTTCTGAAGACGAAAATGGCGATTTATATTATGAATCTGCTGACTATGCACCAGACATCTCGGATTATTTGGCAAAGAAAGCCGTGCAAATTGCCGGAACCGTTGTGAACGGAAATGTCACTGATCCAATTGCTGAACCTTTTATTTATGAACCAGATACTTTAAGTATTAAAAGTGTTGGCTCAGTTCAAGTCCCATCTATGCCAAGCATTACAATGGACGGAACAACGGTAAAAAGTAATGGTATTTATTTAGGAAAACAGCAAGAAATCCAAATTCATTATCAAATTAGACTTCAAACGGAATCAGACTCATTCAAACCAGATTTTTGGTATCAAATGAATGGACGAACAACTTTTCAACCAATGGCAACGTCAAGTGAACTTGCAGATTTTGGTGTTCCTTCTGGTAAAGCTCCTGGGGTCAAATTGAATTTCAAAAAGATTTGGGAAGAATTTGATCAAGATACAAGTA
>SKEY01004394.1_pt1 | contig 11103 bp, 5 predicted proteins | sample 4843871 | NCBI WGS metagenome assembly SKEY01 (sample SAMN11008797, study PRJNA524170) | human gut metagenome | biome: Human fecal sample; material: Feces; isolation source: fecal sample from pouch patient p36 | host: Homo sapiens | place: Israel: Tel-Aviv | collected 2016-12-04 | reverse complement strand
TTCCGCCCCAACATCCAGCGCGTCTACGTCGTCGTCGATGGTCACCGTCGCAAGATGAACGTTTGCTCCACCTGCCTCAAGTCCGGCAAGGTTGCGCGCTCCTAAATTAAGGTCTTACCAACAAGTACCTCGGACTCTCCGGGTCAAAGACCTCGCGTTCACATAGAACTTACCAAAGGCGCCCTCCCCTACGGAGGGCGCCTTTTTGCACTCATTGGGGACAGACTTACATGAGTGTTTTCACGCATTGGGGACAGACGTAACGCATGCCAGCAGCGGTTCGGCCCCTGCCTCACGCCGCCTCGTTCCAGCCCGCGGTGGCCTTGGTTACGCTTGTAGCGCCGATGCCGGTGATACGGGCAATTTGCTTGACCGTGAGATGTGCCCGCCTAAGCCTCAGCAGACACGCATCACGATCGGGGCGTGGCAGGGCCTTGAGCAGCGCAGGATCTATGCTCGGAAGGACTTCGCGCGCAACGGAAAGAGCATCCTCATCGAGGATCCGTCGGCGTGGAAGAATCTCAACTGATCAGATCCGCCCGGCAACTTCCTTAAGATGCTCACAATAGCGACGAGACCCCCCCCCGACAATATCGAGCATAGGGGCCACGTCACAGATGTCAAAGGGATCGTAGCCCAGCTGGTATGCCCTAAAGCTTGACCAGCGGTATGCTTCGAGAGAGTCGATCGCACCTTTCACAGGATTGAGATGGATATAATCGAGTAGCTGCACCGCCTGTGTGTCCGACTCAACCGCAACACGCGAATAGCGATTGTCAAACAGATGGCCCGTTCTTCCCGTTTTCCCATTGAAATACTTAGCATACGCCGTCAGTGCGCACTGCATTGCCTTTGAAAGGTTGTCATATGGGTCATCAACCATCAAATGGAAGTGGTTGTCCATAAGGCACCAAGCCAACACTGCCACTTTATGGCGTGCAAACCTGTCCGAGATGTCCGATAAGAAACGATATCGGTCAGAGTCATCTTCAAAAATAATCTGTTTGGAGTTGCCACGGTCAAAGACGTGGTAATAGCCGGTGAGCGAAACGGCGCGGGCGCATCGGGGCATAATCTCTCCTTTCAAAAACTGAACAGGCAACACCTAAAAGGAGAGAAGGAACGCGAAATGCTGAGCCTGTGATCTATTTATATCCAATGAGCGGCAAAAAAGGCCCAGAACGGCAAAATGGCAAAACGATGTCTGTCCCAAATGAGTATAAGCACTCATGTAAGCCTGTCCCCAATGAGCGGGGCGGTGGAGCAGGCAAGTAGTTTTAGTTAAAACGTTTCAGTTTATTGAAGCGTTTTAGTTTGTCTTTTACGGGAATCTGACCGTTCACCGATTTATTTCTTGCTATCATGCATCTTGTAGGGTAAATCTCCGATCGCAAGGAGACACAAATGGTGAAAAAGTCACCGGAAAACACTACTCCCGCAATTGTGGACAACGTAGAGGCGCTTGAGGCTAAGCTCGCTCAGATGCGAGAGGCCCAGGCGCTTTTTGCTACGTACACGCAGGAGCAGGTCGACAAGATCTTCTATGAGGCCGCCATGGCCGCCAACAAGGCTCGTATCCCGTTGGCGAAGATGGCCATCGAGGAGACCGGCCGCGGCGTTCTTGAGGACAAGGTCATCAAGAACCACTACGCCGCAGAGTACATCTACAACGCTTACAAGAACACCAAGACCTGTGGCGTTCTGGAGCGCGACGAGGCTTATGGCATCACCAAGATCGCCGAGCCCATCGGCATCGTGGGCGCCGTCATCCCGACGACCAACCCCACCTCCACCGCGATCTTCAAGACGCTGATCAGCCTGAAGACCCGCAACGCCATCATCATCTCCCCGCACCCGGCAGCCGCCAAGTGCACCATCGCCGCCGCCAAGCTCGTGCTTGACGCCGCCGTCAAGGCCGGTGCCCCCGAGGGCATCATCGGCTGGGTCGATGTCCCCTCCATCGAGCTGACCAACATGGTCATGCGCGACGTCGACATCATCCTCGCCACCGGCGGCCCGGGCATGGTCAAGGCTGCATACTCCTCGGGCAAGCCCGCCCTGGGCGTTGGCGCCGGTAACACCCCGGTCGTCATCGACGACACCGCCGACGTGCTGCTCGCCGTCAACTCCATCATCCACTCCAAGACCTTCGACAACGGCATGATCTGCGCTTCCGAGCAGTCCGTGACCGTCATCGACACCATCTATGACCAGGTTAAGGCCGAGTTCCAGAAGCGCGGCTGCTACTTCGTCAAGCAGGGTGCCGAGATGGAGGCCCTGCGTGCCGCCATGTTCAAGAACGGCGCCCTCGATCACCGCATCCCCGGCATGGCTGCCGCCAAGATCGCCGAGCTCGCCGGCATCGAGGTTCCCGCCAAGACCAAGATCCTGATCGCCGAGGTCACCTCCACCGACCCCGCCAAGGAGGAGTTCTCCCACGAGAAGCTCTCCCCGGTCCTGGCCATGTACCACGCCAAGGACTTCCAGGAGGCCGTCGACAAGGCTGAGCACCTGGTGCTCGCCGGTGGCCCGGGCCACACCGCCTCTCTGTACGTGCACCCCGCCCAGGCCGAGAAGATCAGCCTGTTCGAGCACGTCATGAAGGCCTGCCGTATCGTCATCAACACCCCGTCCTCGCACGGTGGCATCGGTGACCTGTACAACTTTGGCATGAAGCCGTCTCTGACCCTGGGCTGCGGCTCCTGGGGCGGCAACTCCGTCTCCGAGAACGTTGGGGTGAAGCACTTGATCAACGTTAAGACTGTGGCCGAGCGCCGTGAGAACATGCTGTGGTTCCGCGCTCCCGAGAAGGTCTACTTCAAGAAGGGTTCCACGCCCGTCGCCCTCGACGAGCTTGGCAACGTCATGGGCAAGAAGCGCGCATTCATCGTCACCGACCAGTTCCTCTTCAAGAATGGCAACACCCGCGCCATCGAGGCCAAGCTCGACGAGATGGGCATCGCCCACGACTGCTTCTACGACGTCGAGCCCGATCCGTCGCTGCAGTGCGCACGTCGCGGCGCCAAGCAGATGGCTCTCTTTGAGCCGGACGTCATCATCGCCGTCGGCGGTGGCTCCGCTATGGACGCCGGCAAGATCATGTGGATGATGTACGAGCACCCCGAGTGCAAGTTTGAGGACATGGCCATGGACTTCATGGACATCCGCAAGCGTATCTTCACCTTCCCCGAGATGGGCAAGAAGGCCTACTTCGTCGCCGTCCCGACCTCTTCGGGTACCGGCTCCGAGTGCACGCCGTTCGCCATCATCACCGACAAGGAGACCGGCATCAAGTGGCCGCTCGCCGACTACGCGCTGCTCCCCAACATGGCTATCGTCGACGCCGACAACTGCATGACCGCCCCGCGCGGCCTGACCGCTGCCTCCGGCATCGACGTCATGACCCACGCCATCGAGTCCTACGTCTCCATCATGGCTTCCGACTACACCAAGGGCCTCTCCGAGCGCGCTGCTAAGCTCGTCTTCGAGAACCTGCCCTCCAGCTTCACGAACGGCGCCAAGGACCCGCACGCCCGCGAGGAGATGCACAACGCCTCCTGCATGGCCGGTATGGCCTTCGCCAACGCCTTCCTGGGCCTCAACCACTCCATGGCCCACAAGCTCGGCGCTTTCCATCACCTGCCCCACGGCCTCGCAAACGCCGTCATCCTGACCCGCGTCATGCGCTACAACGCCGCCGAGGCTCCCGTCAAGATGGGTACCTTCTCCCAGTATCCTTACCCCAACGCGCTGCACAACTACGCCGAGATGGCCAAGTACTGCGGCATCGAGGGCAAGGACGACAAGGAGGTCTTCGAGAACTTCATCACGAAGCTCGAGGAGCTCAAGGACTTCATCGGCGTCAAGAAGACCATCGCCGACTACGGTGTTGACGAGCAGTACTTCCTCGACACCCTCGACGAGATGACCGAGCAGGCATTCAACGACCAGTGCACCGGCGCTAACCCGCGCTACCCGCTCATGAGCGAGATCAAGGAGCTCTACCTGGACGCCTACTACGGCCGCGAGCCTCAGGACTACGCCGTCTGCTAGTTTTAGCACGGTTTTTAACGGCGGGGGTGCACGGGTGTTTCACACACCCCCGCCGTCACTTCTATCGCATCGTTGAAAGGATGCAACCATGCTGCTACCCGATTCCAAGACCGAGCTCGTCCGCCGTGGCAACAAGGTCGTTTACGACCTGGGCGACAAGATCGTCAAGGTCTTTAACGAGACCAAGCCTGTCTCCGACGTGTTCAACGAGGCTTTGAATCTTGCCCGCATCAATGAGTGCGGCATCCGCAGCCCCAAGGCTCTCGAGGTTTCCCAGCTCGAGAACGCCAACGGCTGGGCGCTCGTGACCGAGAAGGTTCCGGGCACCACCCTTGCCGAGAAGATGACTGCCGAGCCCCAGCGCTTTGGTGAGTACCTCGAGATGTTCGTCGACCTCCAGATCGAGATCCACGGCTACACCTCCCCGCTGCTCAACCGTCAGCGCGACAAGTTCGCCCGCATGATCGACAGCCTTGATCAGCTCAATGCCACCACGCGCTACAACCTTCAGGAGCGTCTGGACGGCATGACCAAGGAGTTCAAGGTCTGCCACGGCGACTTCAACCCCTCCAACGTCATCGTCGGCGACGACGGCCAGCTCTATGTGTGCGACTGGGCACACGCCACCCAGGGCTCCCCTGCTGCCGACGTTGCCACCACCTACCTGCTCTTTGCCCTCAACAGCAAGGATCAGGCCGAGGCCTACCTGGAGCTCTACTGCGACCGCGCCGACATGCCCATGCAGGTCGTGCGTCAGTGGACGAGCATCGTCGCCGCTTCCGAGCTCGCTCGTAAGCGCAACGTGAACGATGAGTTCCTGAAGAACTGGATCGACGTCGTCGATTATCAGTAATATCTGAGCGATTCATTTCGCATCGGAGGCACAATGGAAAACCCCGCAGCTCATTTGGGCTGTGGGGTTTTCCTTTTTGATTTCAAAGATGCCACAAGATAAAAGGACGGCCCCGCATCTCCCCAATCTGGAGAAATGCGGGGCCGTCCCGTATATCGAACTACAAGCAAAATCGTAGATTAACGACGGGCAGCCTTCACCAGCTCGGCAACCTTGGCGACGACCTCGTCAATCGCCACGTCCTCACGCTCGCCCGTAGCACGGTCCTTGAGCTCAACGGTACCGTTCTTAAGGCCGCGCTTGCCGAGCACCACCTGATACGGGAAGCCCATAAGGTCGTTGTCGGCAAACTTAAAGCCGGGACGCTCATCACGATCGTCGACGACGACCTCGATGCCCTCGGCGCACAGGCCCTCGACGATTTGGTCGCAAACGGTAGCGCACTCTTCCTTCTTGGGATCAAGCGGAATCACCGCGACCTCGTACGGGGCAACGGAGACCGGCCAGACGATGCCGTGCTCGTCGTTGTGCTGCTCCACGACGGCAGCGAGCGAGCGGGACACGCCCACGCCGTAGCAACCCATGATGAGCGGCTTCTCCTTACCGTCCTCATCCATAAAGGTGGCACCCATGGCCTCGGAATACTTGGTGCCCAGCTGGAAGACCTGGGAGACCTCGATGCCACGGGCAGCAGAGAGCGGCTTGCCGCAGTGCGGGCAGGGATCGCCGGCAACAACGGTGACCAGATCGGCCCACTCATCGACGGAGAAATCGCGCTCGGGGCAGGCGCCGGTAAAGTGATAGTCGACCTCGTTGGCACCGCAGGCCCACTGCTTGGACTCGCGCAGGCTCTCGTCGCACACCAGACGAATGCCCTCGGGCAGGTTAACCGGTCCGATAAAGCCCTTATGCAGACCGTTCGCCTGAAGCTCCTCGTCGGTCATCATACGATAACCCTTGCCAAAGACGTGCTCGGCCTTGCAATCGTTGAGCTCATGGTCACCCGGGACAATGGCCACGACAGGCTTGCCCTCAGCGTCGATGAGTGCCAGCGACTTGCGCGTGCCGTTCTCGGGGAAGCCGAAGAACTTTGCAACGGCCTCGATGGTGCCCATGCCCGGAGTCTCGACCTTGGTAAGCGTACCGTCGCCAGGACCCTCGGTCACAACGACCTTGGTACTTGCGGCCTCGTCATCGGCAGCAAAGCCGCACTCGTCGCAGTAGACGAGCGAGGCCTCACCGGCGTCGGCCAAAGCCATGTACTCGACGGAGGTGTCGCCACCAATCTCGCCGGAGTCGGCGACAACGGGCAGAGCCTTGATGTAGCAGCGCTCGCAGATGTTGGCGTAGGCCTGCTTCATCTTGTCGTACTCCTCCTGCAGACTCTCCTGCGTGGCAGAGAAGCTGTAGGCGTCCTTCATGATGAACTCGCGACCGCGCATCAGGCCAAAGCGGGGACGGAACTCGTCGCGGAACTTGTCCTGGATGTGGTAGAGGTTAACGGGCAGTTGCTTGTAGGAACGCAGCTCATTGCGAACCAGGGCGGTCACGGTCTCCTCGTGCGTGGGGCCCAGCACGAACTCGCGGCCGTGGCGGTCATCAAAGCGCACGAGTTCCTTGCCATAGGCGTCGATGCGGCCGGACTCGCGCCATAGCTCAGCGTCGACCATAATGGGCATCATGAGCTCCTGGGCACCGGCGGCATCCATCTCGTCGCGCACGATGTTCTCGATCTTGCGGATCGAGCGCCAAGCAAGCGGCAGGTAGGAATACAGACCGGCGGCCTCCTTGCGGATCATGCCGGCACGGAGCAGCAGACGGTGGCTGGCGAGCTCAGCGTCCGCCGGATCCTCTTTAAGCGTCGGCGCGTAGAGCTTAGACATATACATTGCTCGGGTCATTTATTTCTCCTCAATAAGTTTGTCGACCTCTGCCATAAGCGCGTCGACAATTTGGTCCTCAGCTACTTTACCAATGATCTGGCCATGCGAAAAGAGCAAGGCCTGACCACGTCCGCAAGCAACGCCCAGGTCGGCATCAGAAGCCTCACCGGGGCCATTAACGGCACATCCCATCACAGCGATAGAAAGCGGCGCGGAGTAGTTCTTAAGCCGCTCGGTGACCTCCTCGGCGATGGGAATGAGGTTAACCTGGCAGCGGGCGCACGTGGGGCACGAGACAATCTCGGGGCCACGGCGACGCAGGCCCAGCGACTGCAGAATACCCCAGGCAACCGGCGGCTCCTCAACCGGATCGGCCGTGAGAGAGACGCGCATGGTGTCACCGATACCCTCAGACAGCAGAATACCAAGGCCCACCGAGCTCTTAATGGTGCCCTGAAGCTTGGTACCCGCCTCGGTTACGCCCAGGTGAAGCGGAACGTGGGGAATCTCACGCGACAGGGCTCGATAGGTATCGAGCGTCGTTTGCACGCTATGGGCCTTGGCCGAAAGCACAATGTTCGTAAAGCCGCGGTCCTCAAAGTGCTTGACGAAACGCTCGCTCGACATCACGAGCTTTTCGGGCTGCGTGAGGTCGTCGCGCTCGGCGATATCCTGCTCAAGCGAACCGGCATTGACGCCGATACGAATCGCACAGCCCGCTGCACCCGCAGAATCGATCACCGCGTCAACCTTGGCCCAATCGCCAATGTTGCCGGGATTGATGCGGAGCTTGGCGGCACCAGCCTCCACAGCGCCAATGGCCAGCTTGTGGTTAAAGTGGATATCGGCAACGATTGGCACCGGAGACTCGGCACAGATGGTGCGGAAACCCTCAAGCGCGGCCTCAGTGGGCACGCTCACACGCACGATATCGCAGCCAGCCTGCGCCAACGCGCACACTTGCGCAAGTGTTGCCTGGGCATCAGCGGTATCGGTGCAGGTCATTGATTGGACCACCACCGGCGCACCGCCGCCGATCTGCACGCCGCCCACATGCACGGGACGCGTCAGCTCGCGCGGCAAAGAATGGGATAGAGACAATCCAAACACTCCCCTACAGAATGAATCGAAGGATGTCGGAACGAAGCATATAGACAAACAGCAATGCGAAGAGTGCGACGCCCACATAGCTCACGATCGTCTGGACCTTGAGCGGCAGCTCACGGCCAGCAATCTTTTGAATGATCTCGATGAGCAGCTTGCCGCCGTCGAGCGGCGGGATAGGCAGCAAGTTCATAAAACCGAGCGAGAACGAGATGAGCGCGGCAAACGACAGGAACGTTACGGGACCGGCAGCAGCCGCCTGAGAAGACATGACGCTGATGCCCACGATCGACGAGGACTGGTCGAGAATCTCCATCGTATGCTGCGGCTGAAGTAGGCGCATAACGCCATCCGCCGTCTGCGCAACATAGGAGAATGACAGACGCGCCGAGGTGATCGGGTTCAACCGGACCACCTGCGTAGAGGCATACACACCTAGGCGCTCGTCCTCTTTGAGCGCAACCGTGGTCGAATGCTGCTTGCCGTCACGCTCGTACTCGATGGCGATATCGTCCTTACCGGCAGCCTTGCCGATGGCATCGTAAACGTCCATCCAGGTAGAGCACGATACTCCGTCAACCGAAAGGATCGCATCACCGGCCTCGATACCCGCCTTGGCGGCAATAGACCCCTCGTCAACCTGACCGATCACGTTGGTATCCATCGGCACGGTGACACCCGCAATGGAATAGATGCTCATAAGGAGCAAAAAGCCCGTCAGGATATTGACGAGAATGCCCGCGAGCAGCATAAAGGCGCGCTTGAGAAAACCCTGGCCCAGATAGGTATGCGAACGCTCTTGCGCAAGGAACTCGGCCTCGCCGCACGGTAGCTCCCACACATCGCCCGCGGCAGTCGCATGCTCTCGATCGAACCGACGGCCGTCAAAGGTGGTGTAGCCCGCCGCGTCTCGCGGCAGCGTCTGATACTTGGTGGGATAGTAGCTCGGCGAGGGCTTCTCCCCTTCCTCACACCAGGGCGCGATGGAGCCCCAACCCAAAAGCAAGGCACATGCCTCAAGAACATCCTCCTCGGAAAGCTCGAGCTCGACAGCAAGCTCGGCCACGGTCACGCGACCATGACGGTAGATAGCCGCGAGCACGCGATCGGCGCACGAGACATCGGTCGGATCCATACCGCAGATGGCAGCGTAGCCACCCAGCAGCAGCGGGGTCACGCCAAACTTGGTTCCAATGCGACGCGACGTGTAATGGATGTCAAAGCGGCACGGCAGGCCCAAAAAGAACTCGGTCACACGGACGCCGCAGGCACGCGCCGCCAAAAAGTGGCCGCCCTCGTGCAAAAACACGAGGACGGAAAGCATCAGCAGGCCCCAAAAGACCGATGAAAGAACGCTCAGAACAGTATCCATAAAACGAAAAAGCAATCCTTATGGGTTAGGAACGGGTTGCGACGAGCACCTGCGCAGCTTTTTCACGCGCCCACGCATCGATGTCGCGAAGCTGCTCAAACGAATCGACTGTCTGCGCATCGTGAGCATCCATGCAAGATTCCACAATGCGATCGATATCAGTAAAGCTGCAGCCATCGTGCAGGAAGGCATCGACGGCGACCTCGTTGGCGGCATTGAGCACGCACGGCATGGTGCCACCCGTCTTGCCGGCACGCTCGGCCAGTGCCAGACAGCGGAAGGTATCCATGTCGGCAGCATCAAACGTGAGCTGTCCCAGCTCGCGAAAATCGATACGAGGCGCCGGGGTATCCCAACGCTCGGGATACGAGAACGCGAACTGGATGGGAATACGCATGTCGGAAGCACCGAGATGCGCCATCACAGAGCCGTCGGCGAACTCGACCATAGAGTGAATCTTGGACTGACGCTGCACGACCACGTTAATGAAATCGAGATCGCAGTTGAACAGATGCATGGCCTCAATGCGCTCCAGGCCCTTGTTCATGAGGGTGGCGGAGTCGATGGTGATCTTGGCACCCATGGCCCACGTGGGATGTGCGAGGGCATCGGCACGCGTCACGCAATCGAGCTCGCCGCGCGTGCGGCCAAAGAACGGACCGCCCGAGCAGGTGAGCCAAATACAATGAGCCTCGCGTGAGTTCTCCCCCAGATAGCACTGGTAGATGGCGGAGTGCTCAGAGTCGACTGGAATAAGCTGGCCCGGTTGCGCCAACGGCATAAGCAAGTCGCCACCGACAACGAGGGACTCCTTGTTGGCAAGGGCAAGGCGCTTATTTGAGGTCAAGGCCGCATGGCTCGCCTCGAGACCGGCGGCACCCACAATAGCAACGAGCACGCAGTCGACATCGTCGCGACGCGCGAGCTCGCAAACCGCCTGCGCGCCAACGCCGAGCTTCGTTCCCTCGGGCAACTCCTGCAGCACGGCGTCATCGCCATGAGCGACATCGGCCACGGCAACCGCCGGAACCGAGAACTCGCGGGCAGCGGCAACGAGCTCGGAGGTGCTGGAGTTAACGGACAGCGCCGTCACCTGCAAGCGATCGGCATGCTGACGGCACACATCGAGCGCCTGGGTGCCGATAGAGCCCGTACAGCCCAGGATGGCAACACGGAGGCGTCCATCGGAGCCATACGTCGTCTGGAAGGACATTACAGCACGCCTCCGATCATCAGCATCAGCTGCGCGGTGATGCAGCCGAAGATAAGCGAATCGCTACGATCGAGCATGCCGCCGTGGCCCGGGATAAGGTTGCCGGAATCCTTGACGCCCACACCGCGCTTGATGCGCGACTCGATAAGGTCGCCGATAACGCCCAGAATGGACACGACCACGCCGCACAGCAGCGCATAGGGCAGGCTGAGCTTGTAGAAATGCGTCGCCCACAGGATGAGCCAAATCAAAACCGAGCCCAGGATGCCGCCGACAAACCCCTCCCAACTCTTTTTGGGAGAGATCTTGGGAACCATCTTGTGCTTGCCGATACGGCTGCCCACGATGTAGGCAAACGAATCGGAGACCCAAAGAGACGCGCAAACGCCCACCGAAAGCAGGGCGCCGGCAAAACCGGGCACGGCATCGCGCAGCAGTACGATAGCCGACAGCATAAAGCCAGTGTAGATGGGACCCATAAGCGTCACGGCCACATCCGAGATGCGGGTACGCGGCGACCAGACATACCAAATGCCCACAGCGAGCATCAGGGCAAAAAGCAGGGCATTCAGCAACATCGAATCGCCCAACGCCGACAGCGGAAAGAGTACGGCGGCAGCGATAC
>SKEY01004389.1_pt1 | contig 11110 bp, 22 predicted proteins | sample 4843871 | NCBI WGS metagenome assembly SKEY01 (sample SAMN11008797, study PRJNA524170) | human gut metagenome | biome: Human fecal sample; material: Feces; isolation source: fecal sample from pouch patient p36 | host: Homo sapiens | place: Israel: Tel-Aviv | collected 2016-12-04 | reverse complement strand
CGGAACTGTCATAAACCCATCTTGCAAACTCTCTCGCCATTGCTGCTCCTTTTGATGATGCAGTGCCGGACTCGAACCGGCCATGCCACGGCTTGCACCGTGCGCTTGATCCTTTCTAAGCTATATCTGCATCTATTAACATGTTAATACCGGTTTCTGCATTCGCATGTCCTTTTCCGGTTTGGACAAATGCACGCGCAGGAATCGAACCCGCTTAACGCCCTTCGTGCCGTTTATTTCCTATACAGTCCTGCCATCCCCATACACGACATCCGATTGATGCCGTCAGAAAGGAGGTATTTACGGCTAAAACGAGTAAAGAAACCAATGAGTAAATACTGCTGGGGCTGTGCACGCTGTACGATAATAAGCAATTAAAAAGACACCTGACTGCTGCCAGATGCCTTTGATTCAGCAGCCAAGCTGTAACACCTGGCTGCCAAGATGGAGGAACTTAATGCCTTTAACCATTAAATCCATTATAATTATACTAAAGACAAATAGTCACATACAATCACATGATGATTAAATTTTTCAAGGCACTCGCATGGATTCTGTGTGTGTGCTGCCATGAGCATCCGATTTCTACAGACACTTCTTCCCACTTCATCCCTTTAATATATCTTAACCTCAACACTTCCTGCTCGTTCTCATCACGCAGCGACCGGATGCTCTTCTCGATGCGACTTCGTTTGACTGCGCCATCATATCTTTCTTTTTTCAGATTTTCAAGCATCTCATCCAGGATCACTATGTAATCCGACAGGTCTGTCTGATTGCTGCCATGCGGCATTCCATCTCCCATGGCGCAACTCGGAAACATCTTCCTTGCTCGAAGTTCCTGTATGTCGTCGCAAATACGTTCCTCTCGCTTGAGCGACTTCCGGTACCCTCTCAGGAATTCCTTCTTCTTTTCGTTTTCTTCGTTCAACACCTCACCCCCTACCACGGCTTCAGCGTTGCACCCTTTAACATCTCGTGAAACTTCGGCCAGTCCGGACAGAACTTGAGTCCGCTCATACTCTCCAGAAGAATATTGTGCTTATGTAATTCCACTACACGGTATTTGTACTTGCGTAGTGTCTCCTGTTGTCGATTCTCTCCTGTGAAATGGATAAGCGTGACAATTTGCCCACGCTTGATTCCATGCAGCTCCTCCAGGTATTTCTGGTATTCCTCCTGCCGTACTCCATTAATCGCCTTGCCTGCTGTAGGGTCGGCATATCCCTCATTATTTTTGTGCATGTTGTACCTCCTGTGTTTCTTCCTTCTGGCTTTTCTCAGCTTCTTCCTGGCATTTCTGGCAGTCGTCTCCTGCTGCCCCGAAGCAGCCGTTACAGTCTTTATTCATGGTTTATCCTCCACAAAATCAATAATTTCAATCCCCACAATCAAATTGTTCATTTCCTCTGCATCTCTTTCAAATTCCAAAATGTCACCTTTTTTGTTTTTTAAGACACAGGTGAAAAAATCTAAATCGTCATGGTAAGTAAGCTGACAATCATTATGCAGAAATTCATCTTCATATTCAAAATCAAAGCTTAGTATGTTTCTTCCCTTACAATTTCCTCTAATCTTTTGCGTAACATGGCCTATATAATCCCATATCTGTAATGTTATTTTTATTGTGTGTACTCCTCTGTAAATATTTGGATCATAATTTTTCATCTTTTCCGCCTTTCCGTTCCCCACGAGCCATTGACTCGCAGGAAACTCAACTCATAACTCAATTACTCAACTCCGAGTTGACTTATTCTGACCAATCAAGTCGCTGACCACAATTATGACAGTAATTATGTTTCTGTCTTAGACTGCGTATAGTTGTGCAATCTGGACATCCATAATAAGCTTTGCTTGTCTGTGGTTTCTTTGGTAATTGCTTTTCCAGTGCCTCAATTGCGGTCCTCATCATATCGTCCATTTTGGTATGGTCGCATTTGTAATAATTAACGCACTCTTCACACATTGTTTCACCAATACTTGCTTTCATACAGTATATCGCTTCTCTAACTTTCTTTTCGTCCATCATCCCCTCCTATCAAACTTCTCCAGCATCCTCTGTCTCCAGTCCTCTTTATGCTGATCGCAGGAATCGTCCTCGTGGATCAGGATTCCCTTGCGGTCGCAGAGACCGTTGTCGTTGTCAATACAGGTTGCACAGGTTTTATTAACCATTCTTGATCCTCCTTTCCAGCTCTTCCCGGACCTCCGGCACATCGCAAAGACCGAAGCCGTCCAAAACATCAATGTTGTTTGAGCAGCTATCGCAAGGAGCGAAACCGTCACTTTCGTTTACTAATTTTCCACATTTTCTGTAGTCTTTTACCATCTGGTCTGTGATCTCTACCGTAAGGGTAACGTTGTCTGCGTATTTAATCTCCATCAGTTCGCTCCTCTCTTCAGCGCACAGAATGTACACAGTGCCTTTAATGTTTTGTCTGATTGTTTAATACTCTGTAAGAGTGGTGTTTCCCAACACGCCTCTCCGCATTCTGGGCAGGTAGTTAATTTCCATCCTTTTCTTCCTTGTGGGATATTTTTCTTAAGCGGCATACAGGCGTATCCGCCGGTTTCTTTCTGGCTTCTGGGCCACATCTTTATGTTCATAGGTAATTCCTCCCAAAAATATTCATAAACTCTTCTCTGGTATGGGTTTGTTCAAATTCCTGCTGCCCGATCTGATGCAGGATGTTTTGCGTCTCCTGGCATCTGTGGACTGCCGCCGGTCCTGTCAGGTGGTGTTCCGGGCAAAGATAAACTTTTAACCCCTCCTCTTCTGAGTGGATCCGGTTCGGGCCTCCGAAAATATGATGTTCATGGAGAGTTCTGTGTTTATGATGATCTCCATTCAACAAGATACAGAGATAACAGGTATGATTCTTATCTTGTAAAATACTTGGTTTATGGCGTTTTTTCTTCTTTTTAGCTGGTGTCTTAGGAAATAATAGTCCTGTCTGGTCCATAGTCTCCTTTCCGGGGCGGATAACCGCCCCTTTATTTGTGTGATATATATGGATTTTAGTTGCACCCTTAATCAGCTGCGGTTACGGCGATCGCCATAATGCAGTACCCGTCTTCCAACCCGGTGTAGTCTTCCAGGATATAGGTGATCTCCGCTTTTATCATCCGTCCGGTGTTTCTTCCATCCCTGAACTCCATCAGTTCCAGGTGATCCCCCACCCGGTATCCTCTGTCATTTTTCCTGAGTTCAAACGATTTTGTTTTTGATGCCACCAGATCATAATAGCTGCCTGCAAGGCGGAGCTGATGCACCCTTTGTCCTTCGTCACTTGGAAGGTGCTCCATCTTTTCCCGGTCTTCCTGTTCCTGGAGCTTCTTTTTGGTCTCCCGGTCAAGTTTCGCCTGCTGCTCCATATATTTCTGTTCTTCCGTCTTTTGCGCCGGCGCAATTTCTGGTTTTGGCATATATTCCGGGTGGTCTAAAATACTGTCCTGGCCGGGGATCTGCTCCGAATCCCCTGGTTCTTCCGGCTGTGGCACGTCTGTTTTTTTCTCCGGTCCTGCAAAACAGTTCTCCCAGGTATGGTTTCCTGCTGCCGATCCGTCAAAGATCTGTTTTGCCTGTTCCACGAATTTCTGATAAGGCATCTCTTCTGGCTGTTCCCCGAATACTTTGATCAGGATCCCTTTTTCCAGTGTATAGAACATCAGGAATACGGTCCCTTTCCGGTAGCTCCTGCTTCCGGATGGGGCGATCATTTCCGCAAGTTCCTTCAATCCCGGATCTTTCCCATATAAAGCATTCAGGATTTCTTTATTCTCTCGGAAAAACTCGTAAACTGCAGCACGTATCTTCTCCTCTGTGGTCTTTGCCGCTTTCCAGTTGAGAAGGTTATCCACGCTATTCTCATTTTCTTTTTCAAACCGGTGAAACTCCCGGATATCCTCCCTCCTGGCTTCCGGCTGAAATACACACCGGTCTTCCTCCCTGACCTGCAGTAACTCCACCAGCTGGGAAGAATTGTATTCCCGGTACTGTTCTTTCAGTTCCGGGGTATCCCCCTCAATGGAGTACGTCTCATATACGCTCATGAAGCGGCTTGTAGTCGTGGCGCTGAGGCCATATTCTGCCTTGGCAAATTCCGCAATGGTCTGGTACCCATCTGTCTTATAAGCTCCCGATTTATCAATCCGGGTAAGATGCCAGCCAATCTGCACGAAGCTTTTGACGATCCCGCCAAGTTCCTTTTTGATCTCTTCCTTGCTCTGGGTATATTCATCCAGGCTTAACTGTAAATATTCCATACATTTTACCATGGCTGTCTGCCATGATTTCCTCCTTTCAGATTGCAGCGGCGGCCATTATCTTATTTGTGGCGGCTGCTGCCTGTGCGAGTTCTTTTTTGCTCCTCTGTTTTATTTTTCTGGTAAACCCGTCCAGGAACTTTTCTATCTGGTCCCATTCCGGTTTCCGGTCATAGGCACCATAGGCCTGTACGATTCCCCCGTTCCACTTCACTTCCAGGGTATAAAACGGATTGTCCTTCCGTTCTTTCTTCCGTAGGAAAAGGATAAAACTTTTTCTCGTTTCCATGCTTTTCATATACCGGTCGGAAGCCCCTACACAGTGGTGCTGGATCCGTCCTTCCCGGGTGATCTCTGAGGCTTTTTGTGGGATCAAAATTTCCAATTCCTTATTTCCATACTCGAAATGTCCTTTGTTCTTTTCATAATCTGCAGCAATCTGTGTAAATTTCCGGTCTACTTCCCGATCCCGCATCTCCTCTTTTTTTCGGTTCCGTTCTTCCAGATATTTGTTGTGGAATTCATACATGCGGTTGTTCCGGCAGACGATCTCATCCGTCAGGTCCATCCCCCTCTCTTCGGCCATCTGGAGATAATCCCTGTAATATCGCAGCGCTTCCGTAAATCCCCAGCCATTCTTTTCCTGCTGCCTCTGAAGGAAATTCATTTCCTGTTCTATGCTCATACCTGTCTTTTCCCCATGCAGGTTTGTTACTTCGATGTGTTCACACTCGATCCGTTCCAGGTTTCCATCGGATATCCGCTTTCCCGTCCTCCTTTCCTCTTGCAAGGCAGCAACCATATAACCGCTGCCATTCAGGTCAGAAAGGCGCCGGATCCTCTGTTTGTCCAGCCCAAGGAATTCTTTCAGGGTTTCCCCATTCCTATTCACACCTTTCGCACCCCCTCTTTCTAGTAGTTCTTTTATTAGGGCGGTAAGCCCTGCTTTTTCCAGATATTCTATACACGGGTACTCCATGGCATTTTTCAGGATATTTCCCGGATGGACATACTCCCCTCTATCGCCTCTCATATAGTCCTTCAGGGCCAGCCTTTCAAGACCAGTTCCCCTTAGTTCACGCTTCAGGTTACGGGTATACATTACCGCCTCTCCGAATATACGCATTCCATACCATCTGCTCTGTCTTGCGTTATGGCACCATCTATTGATCCCTGTGTATTTATATTCTCCGTATTCAAAGCTGTCTTCCCGGCTCATGCGGTTATTCAGTTTCACCCGAACAGTCTCATGCCTGGTAAATTTCATGTTCTCCCATCCTTTTTCGGAACTACCCTCCCGTCTTACGTAGAACTTCCGCAGGATATATCCAGTTCCGTCATTCAGCTTTTGAAAAAGACCTATTTCCCGTTCATCTGAAGTATATTTCTGTTTGTTCCACGCCTTACCGGTCACTCCCTTCCTGCAGTTCGGGCATATGGCTTTTGTATTGTGCTTCAGCTTCTCCGTAATCTCCACATGTTTTCTACAGTGGGTGCAGTAGCCTTCTGTCCGGGATCCTTTTCTTTTGTAGAAAAAGTATTCTTTTCCAGCGAACCCCCACTTCTGGATCCACGCATCGAAATCCTTCGGAACCTCCGGCACCTCCCGCATTACCGCATCAATGACATCGGTCTCCCTTCGGTTTTTCGCAAGGTTATAATCTTTCAGCCTCCCGTTTTGGTAATGCAGGATCGCTTCCCGGCCTTCCAGATTATTTCCGGTTTCCAGGTACCGGTTGATCAGTTCCCTGTCTTTTGCGGTCTGCCAGATCCTCTGCTCCGGAAGAAAATACCAGGCGTCCTTGCGTCCCATGTCCAGCATGTCGATCTTTGCCGTTCTCCATTTATTATCTTTGTTATCAAATGTCAGGTATCTTCCTTCTTTTTTGTTTATGTAGATATCATACAGGGACTGCTGCCCGTTCAGGATCCGCTCCCTGGTAAATACAGAGACTTTTAATACCTCTCCTTCTACAACTGCCCGGAGATATATAAAATAAGTGTGACACCTGTATGTATTTCTTGTCTTTTGTCCATAATAATTCCGGTACCAGGGACCGTATATTTCTTTCACTTCGTCCCGCTCTGCAGTTTCAGCCATCTTCCTGGTGGCCGGAAGCAGGTGCATGTTCAGCAATTCTTTCTTGATCATTTTCTGCCTCCGTAATAATCCCGGATCAGTTTCTTTGCCTGCCCCATGCCCGGGATTCCTAATGATACTCTTCCGGAAGCTCCTGCTGCTTTGAGAATTTCCTTATCCACATCTTTCATGTGCTGAAAGGACCACTTCAAAAGTTCTGCGATACAGCCTTTTAAGTTTTTTCCCTTCGCCCGTACCTGCAGCGCAGCCTCCTCATGTTCCATGCACAGACCTTTGATGTATTCTACCCAGTCCTCCATGATCTCCCTGGGTTTCAGCTCCCTGCATTCTGCATCCAGCTTTCCGATCGCAGCTGTCACCGGATCACACAGCTCCGGGATCATCCCATCCAGATACATCTCTGCAAAATCAGACGGGATCCCGTTTTCTTCCGCCATGGCACGGAGGCTGTCTGTATCCCCCTCCTGCCTTAGGTTCTCTGCCAGTTCATTGATCTCTTTATAACTTCCCATCTCTCCAAACTTTTCAAACATCTTTTTCTCCTTTCACGTCACGGACACGTTTTTTCTTGGGCTTTATGCGTGTTTAAGGGCTGTTTTTTATGATTCCTGCAGACATTTTTGTAAATCTGTCTTTCAAAAACCGGTTTCCACAGCCTGAAACCCTTGAAATCTACCAGTAAAAACGTGTCTTTTGGTTGTTATCCACTTTTTTATCCCCAAAGTCCCGCAAACGCCCATTTTGCCTAACACGGACGGCGTTCATTTGGATTTTTATAAAACTCCATGGATTCCACTTTGAATTTCACAGCATGGATGCGGAGTTTTTCCTCCAGGAGCTGCCACAGATCCAGATTTCTCAGTTCTTTCCCGTCTGATCTTTTCCAGTCGTTCTCTTTCCATGTGGCAAGCTGTCTCTGGCCATTTGCAAAGTAATAGCAGTCCGTGTGGAATGTGACCATGGCAGGCCTCACCAGTTCCTTTGCTGCCGCTACTGCACACTCCAATACCAGGCGGTGCCCTGTGGTATCCCGCACGCAGGCATCCCCGGTTTTTGTATGTCCTTCGCAGACTAAAATATATTGATACCAGGCTTTCCGGGTCTTTCCCGGCGCTCTGGTGGATGTGATAATAAAAGCATCTACCTGTTTCACTTTTTAAATCCTCCTATCCAGCTTAATCAGTGTGTAATGCCTGTAGGCATAGCCGGTTACAGGGTTGATTCCCATTTTTATGGAATCCGGCTCTATGTAATATCCTTTGGGAGCTTTTGGCGTAATAGGCTTTCTTTTTTTGTCCAAAAGGCTCCTGCGGTTGATTGTCTTTTCTTTTGGGTCTTTCCGGATCAGGTTTCTGGACGGATGGTAGTTTTTGGTATAAGCATTTTCCGGTCCCTTTGTTGGCTTTGTGATATACTCTGCAAGCTTCTGGTATCCTCCTTCATTGTAGGTGGTCTTAAAATTCACATGCCCCTTTGTCCAAAGAGAAGCAAGGATCAGGTCTGTTGCTGTTTTTTCTGTGGCAAAGCGGTTGATCAGGATGTGGATATGCAGCCCTCCGTTTTTCCCGATTTCCACCCTGTAAATGTATTTCAGCTCCTGGCCGGCTTTCCGGTATTCCGTTCGGGTTTTCCGGATCATAGTGTCCATATCTTTTCTTATTTCCTCTATGGATGGCCGATAACCTTTTTCGTAGGTTAAGGTCGCCCAGTAATCATGCTCACCGAAATTCCACTTGATCAGCCTGCGGACATCCCGCTCCCGCTTCCACTGGTTGTGCCGGGCGATCTCTTCCTTTGTTGCCTTTCTTCTTTTCTGTCTTTTTTGTCCTCTGGCTCCGAAGTTCCCGGTGTGTTTCTCTTCGATTTCCCTGCACCACCCAAACTCCCAGATCACCCTCTTGTATGCCGTCCTCATATACCACCTCTGTCGTAAGTCTAATACTCCTTATCAAGCCTTGAAGGGGTCCTGTCCCCAAAAAAGTTAAAAATAAAAACGGGATTTTTCCCGTATTGGCTTGACCCTGCGCCCCTCAGATGGTATATTGTTTTCATGAGTTATTTTCTGAAGGACGCAAGCCCTTGCCCGTACATTGCCGTGTACGGGCTATTTTTTTATTCTGTTTTTCAGTTCCGTTAATTCCTTTACCGTTCCCAGATCTTCATACTGTCCTAACCGGTTAGCCAGTTCACCGAATACATTCAGCTCCCCCTGCTGCCATTTCAAATCCAGTTCTCCCTGAGTTGCCATAGGAACACGGTATGTACCACTGCCATTTTTCCTGGTCAGTCTCTCCGGCATTTCGGTTCCCTCCCTTCGTTTTCCAATGCTCTCTCCAACCGGATACTGGTTGATAAGATCCGGACACCCGGAGGGCACTCTGGATCCAGCAAATCCTGTAAAGCTTCCTCAATAACCTTACGCATATCCGTATTTTCTTTCCGAAGCTTCTGTTTTTCCTTGATAATTCTCAGCATACCAGTTCCTCCTTCTGGATCTTCCCGGCAAAATGCTTTTTATCTGCTGTCCAGACCTCTCCGTTTTCATCTACAAAGAGCTCTCTGCCTTCCTCTCGTGCCATTTCAAGAGAGATTGCATCCCATCCGGTACGAGGTGCATGGATCTCCGGGTTATATCTCTGCATTTTCATCCCTCCATTTATCTAACTCTCCTGCTGCAAGTGCCATAAGCATTAAGTTCAGCTCCCAGAACACCCACAGGGCCAGGACTGTTTTTATTACTCCATCCCACTGCTGCCAGGACAGCAGCCATTCAAACACGGCTATGTATGCTGCTGCTAAATATTTTCTTCGCATGGCTTGTCCTCCTTTCTGCTGCCTATCCGGCAGCTTTTTTGTAATTCAACCCCTGCAAGGTGTTTTCTATGCGCTCCTGCAGGAGTTTCTTTGCTTCTTCTTGAGATAATTCCCGATATTCTCCATTTGTGCGGATTCTGGTGATATATGTTATTTCTTTCACAGTTAATCACCTCCTGTATTACTGTATGTTTATTAGCTTGTGTGTGACATTCTGGATTTTACAAAATTCATTGACTTTTCGCTTATTTATCCCTATTCTTTAAGTACAGGTGTTGCAGCACCGAGTTTAAAGAAAGGAGGCTTATACATGTCTAAATTATCAATAATTCTTTCCATCGCTCTTGCTTTGTCGGCTGTATTTTCTCCAATATTTGTCGCAATAATAAATAATTGGAATACTTCAAGACTTCGGATTGCCGAATTCAAGCATCTCGAGGAAATTAAGAAAATGGAGTTGTTTCAGCATCTTGAGGAAACTCGATTTCAGAAAGAATACGATGCCAAAAAAGATGCTTTTTTGGATTTGATAAAATCCGCCACTCGATATCATTCTGATTCAAATAATCAAAAAGCTCTTGATTCTCTTTATTCCTCTGCGTACTGTTCTATAGCAGTTTGCTCCACCGACACTTGCAAAAATGCTATCTCTAGTTTTGTCGAATGCTTGGTTGCTTCTCGCGGAAAAGATAACGTAGAAGAGCATTTTCTTTCTGATTTCTCTATTCTTTCTCATAGTTTATCAACAGAGCTTTTTATCAGAGACAATCCTTTTGAATCCTTTAAAGAAAAATAAAATAAAATGTCATTAAAACAGCAATAAGGTTTGCCCAAAATGGGTAAATCTTGTTGTATGGCTCTATTTTTTTCATCAGTCTTATGCATATCTGTATAAGAATCCAAAAGGATATAATCATTAATGCTTTCTGCCAATCATTCACCCTCTCTCACCTCCTACTCTTCCAGAAGTTTCTCAATGGATACATGTAGATAATCTGCTACAGCTTTTAACTTGTTAGCTGCTGGAATTGATTTTTTCCATTTAATAATCGTGCTTGCTGAAAATCCAAGATCTTTTTCTAATCGATATACCGAAATTTTCTTCTGTTTGCACAATTTCCTTACTTTCTCGTAAATCATTTTTTCACCTCTTTTTACATGATTTTTTTCTTAATCCTATTGACTTTTCCATGAAAATAATCTATCATATGGGCATAGAGATAGCCGAAAATATTCATGTATATACCCTTAATAATTTTGCCGAATTATTTTGAGATAGATTATTTTCATGTGTTTCTTTGTACATTCACATGATACATGATTATTTTCTAGTTGTCAATATATTTTGCATGATTTTTTTCATGTTACCAAGAAAGGAGTTTTGGTATTGACACTAGTAGATAAGATTCGCGCCTTAGCGCGACAAAGAGATATGAGTTTACCTCAGCTCGAAACTGCCCTTGGTCTTGGCAACGGAACAATAAGTCGATGGCGCTCATCCTCTCCTAACACAGATAAGTTGCAAAAGATTGCTGACTATTTTAATGTTTCCATGGATTATCTGTTAGGGCGTGAAACTTTCCTTACTTCGCGTGATGAAAAAGATATTGATAAAATTCTGGAGCAAACTAGAGAACAGCTTATGAATCAGGAAGGGTTGATGTTCGACGGAGATCCAGCCAGCCCGGAAGCTATTGATTCTATTCTTTCTGCTATGCAGATCGGTATGGAGCTGGCCAAGAAGAAGAACAAAGAGAAATACACACCCAAGAAATATAAGAAGGACTGACGCATATGGATGTCAAAAAACAGGCGAACAAAATCGCCCGTATGTTTAAGAGCCGTGACCCCAATGGTATTTAGGTAAACAAGAACAGCACTTGATTAAATTTTATGCCAAATGATATTGTTTGTTCCAAATGATGCCTA
>SKEY01004381.1_pt1 | contig 11148 bp, 11 predicted proteins | sample 4843871 | NCBI WGS metagenome assembly SKEY01 (sample SAMN11008797, study PRJNA524170) | human gut metagenome | biome: Human fecal sample; material: Feces; isolation source: fecal sample from pouch patient p36 | host: Homo sapiens | place: Israel: Tel-Aviv | collected 2016-12-04 | reverse complement strand
GAGTTAAGAGATTCTTCTGATTACGATACGTATAAAAAAAATCATGATAACCCAGTAAGTAAGTTAAGATATTGGAAAAGTTTTAAAAAAGAGTTAGTACAAGTTATGGAGGAAGAACTACTTCCACTTAACAGAGATTAAAAGAGTCAATTTGACTCTTTTTTTGTTTCCTCTTGCAACCGCATTCAGTAAACGTTATAATTAATTTAGTAAATATTTACTAGGAGGCGGAAACGATGTTAACGAAATTAAGACAAACTTTTTTAGACGTATTTAAAGAAAAAAATGATTCAGAATATTTTTCTCCAGGAAGAATTAATTTAATAGGTGAACACACAGATTATAATGGTGGAAATGTATTTCCAGCAGCGATTACGATTGGAACTTATGGATTAGTTAGAAGACGTGATGATGAGTTAATTCGTTTTTATTCGATGAATTTCCCTGATGTCGGCGTGAAAGATATTAAACTTTCAGAACTTGAATACAAAGAAGAGGATGACTGGACAAATTATCCTAAGGGAGTCATTTATTTACTAAAACAATCTGGTTATGATATTCGTCATGGATTTGATATTTTATTTTATGGAACAATTCCAAATGGGGCAGGTTTATCATCATCCGCTTCGATTGAATTATTAACAGGATTGATCATTTCAGATGAGTGTGGGTTAAATATTCCAAGACTTGATTTAGTAAAACTGGGCCAAAAAGTTGAAAATAATTATATCGGGGTAAATTCTGGTATCATGGATCAATTTGGCATTGGTATGGGAGAAGAAAACAACGCAATTTTATTAAATACTAATACACTAGAATATGACTTAGTCCCAGCCGTATTTGGTGAGTATGTCATTATGATTATGAATACGAATAAACGCCGTGAGTTAGCAGATTCAAAATACAATGAACGACGCAGTGAATGTGAAGACGCGCTAAAACAATTACAAAAACATGTTGATATAAAAACATTATGTGATTTAAGTGTGGCCGAGTTTAACGAAAATAGCCAATACATTGATAATGAGACTGTCAGAAAACGTGCTAAACACGCTATCACTGAAAATGAACGCACACTTGAAGCGAAAAAAGCTCTAACAGATGGTGATTTAGAAACATTCGGTAAATTACTTAATGCATCACATGAATCACTAAAAAATGATTATGATGTGACAGGTATTGAGCTAGATACATTAGTAGATTATGCTCAAAAACAACCCGGCGTGCTTGGCGCAAGAATGACGGGAGCTGGTTTTGGCGGCTGTGCGATTGCTTTAGTCAACAAGAACAATGTTGATTCTTTTAAAGAAGTTGTTGGAACTGGCTATAAAGAAAAAATCGGTTATGCTGCTGATTTTTATGAAGCTTCCATTGGAGATGGAACTAGAAAATTATCGTAGAGGAGAGTTAGTATGAAAAAAGTACTCGTTTTAGGAGGAGCAGGATATATTGGCTCTCATGCCGTTGCACGTTTAGTTGAGAGCGGTCGAGATGTTGTAGTGGTAGATAATTTATTGACGGGACATATTGAAGCCGTACATCCAGATGCGACTTTTTACGAAGGTGATATTCGAAATAAAGAGTTTTTATCTCATGTTTTTGAACAAGAAAAGATAGAGCAAGTCGTTCATTTTTCGGCAAGTTCTTTGGTGGGAGAGTCAGTAGAAAACCCATTGAAATATTTTAATAATAACGTGTATGGTATGAAAAGTTTACTTGAAGTGATGCATGAGTATAATGTGAAAGATATTGTCTTCTCCTCAACTGCTGCAGCTTATGGTGAGCCTGAAGAAACACCAATTAGTGAAACAACACCAACAAATCCTAAAAATCCGTATGGTGAAAGTAAGTTAATGATGGAAAAAATGATGAAGTGGTGTGACAATGCTTATGATATGAAATATGTGTCACTGAGATATTTTAATGTGGCTGGCGCAATGCCTGATGCGACAATTGGAGAAGCACATCAGCCTGAAACACATTTATTACCTATTATCTTACAAGTAGCACTTCATCAACGTGATAAATTACATATTTTTGGAGATGATTATCCAACACCAGATGGCACATGTATCAGAGATTATGTACATGTATTGGATTTAGTTGACGCACATATTTTAGCACTTGACTATCTGGATAAAAATGAAGAAAGTCAAATTATCAATTTAGGAAGTAGTCATGGATTCTCGGTGAAAGAGCTATTAGATGAAGCCATCCGCGTGACCGGACAAGATATAAAATATGATGTATCGCCAAGGCGAGCTGGTGACCCAGCTATATTAGTTGCGTCAAACGACAAGGCCAAAAAAATATTAGGCTGGAATCCAACTCATACTGATATTGAAACGATTATCTCAACTGCATGGAAGTGGCATAGTACTCATCCAAATGGTTATGAAAAAGAGGTGAGATAGTATGACAAATCAATGGATTAAAACATTTGTTTCATATGCCATATCAACAGGTCTTTGGGATGAACTAGATAGAGTGTATTTAACTAACAAAGTGCTATATCTTATTGGATTAGATGATTATGAAGATGACCGAGAAATAGAAAGGACACTCCCCGTAGAGATGGTCGAAAAACTGGTAGAGGTAGCTATTGATTCAGGAAAAATTAAATCAACTGCTCATGAAAAAGATGTACTAATTGGTCAGCTGATGGATATTGTGACACCAAGTCCAAAAGAAGTGAATCAACAGTTCAATAAAAACTATGAAACATCACCTGAAAAAGCGACAGATTACTTATACGAACTCTGTAAAGATAATGATTACATTAAGACTCAAGCAATTGCAAAAAATATTGAGTTTCCGTATGACAGTGAGTACGGCACATTAAATATCACAATTAATTTATCAAAACCGGAAAAAGATCCTGAAGAAATAAAAAAAGCAGCCAATATGAAGACAGCTAATTATCCAAAGTGCATGCTGTGTATTGAAAATGAAGGATTCTCAGGACGGATTGGTTACCCAAATCGATTTAATCATCGAGTGATTCGGTTTAATTTATGTGATGAACCATGGGCATTTCAGTATTCGCCTTATGCTTATTACAATGAACATAGTATCTTTTTCTCAGCTGTTCATAGACCAATGTCTATCAATAAAGAAACCTTTACAAGATTAGTTCATGTATTGGATGTCTTTCCACATTATTTTGTTGGATCAAATGCTGATTTACCGATTGTTGGTGGCTCTATTTTATCTCATGATCATTATCAAGGGGGACGTTTTCATTTTCCAATCGAAAGCTCACCAATTGAAACCAGTTATGATATACTAGATTTTCCAAATGTGTCAGTCGGCACAGTTAAATGGCCAATGTCTGTTATCCGTGTAACTAGTGATAGTAAAGAGGATGTTATTGATGCAGCAGATTATATATTAAAAAAATGGCGAGACTATTCAGACTTGTCGTTAGAAATAAAGGCGTTTAGTGATGATGGGACACGACATCATACTATTACGCCAATCGCAAGAAGAAAAAACGGACTTTATGAAATGGACTTAGTGTTGCGGGATAATAATGTTTCAGACAAATACCCAGATGGCATATTCCATCCTCATCCAGAATATCATCATATAAAAAAAGAAAATATCGGTTTAATCGAAGTGATGGGCTTAGCTATTTTACCACCACGTTTAAAAGAAGAGATGGAAGATGTGAAAAAGTTTTTATTAAACCAGGAACATAGCATGGTAGATTACCATAAAGAGTGGGCCGAAAAAATAAAATCAACACAAGACATTACGGAAAAAAATGTTGGTGAAAAAATAGAAGAAGCTATCGGCGAAGTTTTCTTACACGTGTTAGAAGATGCTGGGGTATATAAACGAACGCAAGAAGGTCAAGATGGCTTTAAGCGATTTATGTCAACGTTATAAAATGAAAGGGGGGTAACACAGGTGGCCACAATAAAGGATATTGCAAATAAAGCAGGGGTGTCGCCAGCTGCCGTCTCTCGTGTATTAAATCATGATACAACGTTATCTATAAATGAAGAGACCAAACGTCGTATTTTTGAAGTTGCAGAAGCGTTAAATTATACGAAACATCATAAAAAGAAACCGAAACAAACCAAAAGAATTGGTCTTATTCAATGGTATCAACCTGAAGAAGAGTTGGAAGATATCTATTATTTGGCTATTCGTTTAGGGATTGAAAAAAGAGCCGAAGAACTTTCTGTTGAATTGGTAAAATGTGCGATAGATTCTTTGGGAAAAGAAGAAATAGATGGGTTACTAGCTCTAGGTAAATTTGATGAAGTAGAGATCAAAAAAATGTCAGATGTCGTTGAGACAATTGTCTTTATCGACTTTGATGCATCTCACTATGGTTTTTCATCTGTTATAGTTGATATGAATCAAGCCATGTCTCAAGTAGCTGGATTGATAGAAGAAAAAGGGTATCAATCTGTTGGGATATTACAAGGATTGGAATACACTAAAACATTGCATGAGCCAATAGAAGATTATCGTCTTAATAAGTTAACTCACCAATTACCGCAAAATGTCACGATAGATACTGTGTTACAAACAACATTTAGTGTGGAATCTGGCTATAAAATAATGAAAGATTACCTAGAGGGGACTTCTCCTGAAAAATTTGTCGATATCTTTTTTGCGGAAAGTGATGCCATAGCTGTCGGGGCACTGAGAGCATTGAATGAAAAAGGAATAAAGATCACAAAAGATATTGCCTTAGTATCATTTAATGATATTAGTGTCGCTAAATATGTAACACCAAGTTTAACGACAATACATGTTCCAACAGAATCTATGGGAAGTATAGCAGTTAATCAGTTGTTGATGTTATTAGATGTTGATATTCCGACATCTATAAAGGTCGAGGTAGAGACATTACTCATGAAACGACAAACACATTAAAAAAATAAAAAACAGGCGCTCGATAAAAGCGTCTGTTTTTTATTCATTTATTGGCGGAGAAACACTGTTTGTGCTCTCAAGTTTGCTACAGTAATAATCCCAACGTTTGTAACTTTGAATGTATTCAACAATCGCGCCATTATCTAGAAAAGTAGTTCTTTCAACAAAACTCGTTGGTTCACTTTCATTTATATTAAGAAGATCAGCAACATACTTTGGTGTTGGAAATAATATTTTGTAATGTTCAATTGTAGGTGACGTTGATAGATGAAAATTATGGTCTATCTCCATTTTTTTATAAATTGATTTAAATCTATCTGGATATCCTATATCTTCTTTTTTTAAATAAGTTTCTGGTATATAGGAGTATTGTAAGAAAAATGGTTCATTATCACTTAAACGCAACCTTTCAAACTCGTAAACAACAGTATCTTTTGTAACATTAAGTTTTTGTTTGATGGAGTCGTCATCAATTGGTTTTATACTAATGACTTTAACATCTGTATTGTGATCTGGAAATTTTTCAACATCTGTAAATCGAACTAGTTGCTTATTTTTACCTTGGCTCACAAAGCGTCCCTTCCCTTTCACGCTATACAAATGTCCATCTAATACAAGTTCTTTAAGAGCTCTTATTACCGTAATAGAACTAACTTCGTATTTTTCAACTAATTCTGATTCACTATAAAATCTATCACCAGGATTAAATTGTCCTGAATTAATTTCATTTAATAATTCATTTTTGATTGATAAATATTTTGGAATCATAAAGATTCCTCCTTTTTATTTTTATCCGTTAACTTATAGTAATCCTACTTCATTTTTATTGATAATTCAATCATTGTTAGATTTTTCTTTTTTTATAAAATGTTGAGAAACATTATTGAAAACGCTTCAAAAAAATGTTATTATCTTAGTATACCAAGTCCTAGTATATTAGGTTTGGATTAAGGAAGAAGGTTGGTGAGGTAGTGTCCACATTTGAAATATCTGAAGACTTTTTATTAGATAGTAAGCCTTTCAAAATTTTATCAGGAGCTATTCATTATTTTAGGATTCATCCGGATGATTGGTATCACTCTTTATACAATTTAAAGGCAATGGGATTTAACACAGTTGAGACATATGTCCCCTGGAATTTACATGAACCAAAAAAGGGTCAATATCGTTTTGAAGGAATATTGGACATTGAAAAATTCTTGTCGATAGCCGAGGAATTAGGGTTATATGCAATTGTCAGACCATCACCTTATATATGTGCTGAATGGGAGTTTGGGGGATTTCCTGCTTGGTTACTGAATGATAAGGAAATGAGAATCAGAAGAAGTGACACGAGATATTTACAACATGTTGCTGATTATTATGATGTATTATTACCAAAGTTAGTGAAACATCAATTGGTAAATAAAGGGAATATTTTGATGTTTCAAATTGAAAATGAATATGGCTCTTATGGTGAAGACAAAGAGTATCTAAGTGAATTAAAACAAATGATGTTAGATAGACACATTGTCATGCCTTTGTTTACATCAGATGGTGCTTGGAAGGCAACATTAGAAGCTGGAAGTATGATTGAAGAAGGAATTCTTCCAACCGGAAACTTTGGCTCAAAAGCAAAAGAAAACTTTTCAAACTTGCAAGCTTTTTTTGACAAATATAATAAGAAATTTCCACTAATGTGTATGGAATTTTGGGACGGTTGGTTTAACAGATGGGGAGACAATGTTATTAGACGTGATCCAGAAGAATTAAGAGATGCTGTTAAAGAGGCAATTGAGCTTGGCAGTATCAATCTATATATGTTTCATGGCGGAACTAATTTTGGTTTTATGAATGGGTGCTCTGCAAGAGGTCAAATAGATTTACCACAAGTAACCTCTTACGATTATGATGCCATCCTGGATGAACAAGGGAATCCAACCAAAAAGTTTTATCTTATTCAAGAACTAATTAACGAAATGTTTCCAGAAATTGAGACAAAAGACCCGTTGATCAAGACATCTATTGCGAGTGATAATATTAACTTATCCAACAAGGTCAGTTTATTTTCGACATTGAGTAGTTTATCAAAAAGAATAGAAGAACAATACCCATTATCTATGGAAGAGCTAAATCAAAATACTGGTTATCTTTTGTATCGAACAACTGTTGAAAAAGATAAAGAAGAAGAGTATTACCGAGTGATAGATGGAAGAGACAGACTTCACTTTTATGTAAATGAAGAACTTATAGAAACTCAATATCAGCAAGAAATTGGAGAAAATATAACAGTTCCATTAAAACAAGAATTGAATCAATTAGATATATTAATTGAAAATATGGGGCGAGTAAATTATGGACATAAATTATTTGCAGATACACAACGTAAAGGTATTAGAACAGGTGTTATGTCAGATTTACACTTTATAACTAATTGGGAACATTTTCCATTATTGCTAAATGATACAACAGGAATTGATTTTTCGCGATCTTGGAAAGAAAATCAAGCAGCATTTTATGAATTTAAAGTAGAACTTAATGAAATCGCTGACACATATATTGATATGTCAGGATTTGGAAAAGGTATTGTATTAGTAAATGATGTCAATATAGGGCGTTTTTGGAGTAAGGGACCATATATGACGCTGTATATTCCAAGTGGATTATTACAGGTTGGAGAGAATAGAATCGTTATTTTTGAAACAGAAGGACAATACACAGAACAAATTAACTTGGTTAAAAAACCTATAGTGAAAACAATAGAGGAGGAATTATAAATGATTATTGGAGTAAGAATAGACGGAAGATTAATACACGGACAAGTAGCTAACTTATGGACTACAAAACTTAATATCTCACGTATCATGGTGGTTGATAATGTTGTGTGTAATAATGCGATTGAAAAAGGTGGATTGAAATTGGCGACACCATCTGGCGTTAAATTAAGTGTATTACCAGTTGAAAAAGCAGCAGCTAACATATTGGCTGGTAAATATGATTCACAACGTTTGTTGATTGTAGCAAAAAAACCAGAAACACTATATGAATTAGTAGAAGCAGGAGTACCAATTGAAGAAATCAATGTTGGGAATATGTCTCAAAGCGCTACAACAAAATCAATAACTAAGTCAATTAACGTAGATGACAATGATATCAACTACTTTAATAAATTAAATGAGAAGGGAGTAAAACTAGTTGCACAAATGGTTCCAAGTGATAAAGCAGAAGATTTTATGTCAATTTTGACAAAATAAGGAGGAAATACCAATGACAATACTTTGGTGGCAAGTGCTATTATTAACATTATATGCAGGGTATCAGATTCTTGATGAGTTACAAATTTATTCTTCTTTAAGTGCACCAGTATTTGCAGGATTGTTTGCAGGTCTTGTGATGGGAGACGTTAAGGCAGGTCTTTTAATCGGTGGTAGTATGCAATTAACCGTTTTAGGTGTAGGAACTTTTGGAGGTGCTTCAAAAATTGATGCGAACTCTGGAACAATTTTAGCAACAGCATTTTCTGTTGCATTAGGTATGGATCCAGAACAAGCAATTGCAGCGATTGCTGTACCAGTTGCTAGTTTAATGATTCAAATGGATATTTTAGGACGTTTTGCGAATACATTCTTTGCTCATCGTATTGATACAGCGATTGATAAAATGGATTATAAAGGAATTGAAAGAAACTTCTTATTCGGAGGTTTTTCTTGGGCGCTTTCAAGAATGTTACCAGTATTCCTAGCTTTAGCTTTTGGTGGAGGATTAGTTGAACAAGTAGTAGCTGTTTTAAATGGAAGTTTAAAATGGTTAGGAGATGGTTTATCAGTTGCAGGAGCAGTACTTCCAGCAGTCGGTTTTGCTATTTTATTACGTTATTTACCAGTAAAAAAACATTTCCCTTACTTGATTTTAGGCTTTGTTATCACAGCATTACTTACAACCGTATTTGGTAATATTCAATTATTAGGAGCAGGTGTGGCAAGTGTTGTCAAAGATTTCCAAGGTGTATTTAATGGCTTACCAATGCTTGGAGTTGCTCTAATTGGTTTTGCTTTTGCCTCAATTCATTACAAAAATGGCTATGTAGCACAAACAAGTACTAAATCAGAAGAACCATCAGCTGAGGAGGAAATTGAAGATGACGAAATATAAATTAACAAAAGAAGACTTTAATCAAATTAACCGTCGTAGTTTATTTACCTTCCAATTAGGTTGGAACTATGAAAGAATGCAAGGTTCAGGTTACTTATATACTATCTTACCTCAATTAAGAAAAATGTATGGAGATGATACAGAAGAGTTAAAAGAAATGATGCAAACGCACGCACAATTCTTTAATACCTCAAACTTCTTTAATACAATTATTACAGGTATTGATTTAGCTGTTGAAGAAAAAGAAGGGTATCAATCAAAAGAAACAGTTTCAGGTTTGAAAGCTGGTTTAATGGGACCATTTGCCGCAATTGGTGACTCAATATTTGGGGCATTGATTCCAACAATCTTTGGAGCTTTGGCTGCTAATATGGCAATCAATGGCAATCCAACAGGTATATTCATTTGGATTGCAGCTCAAATAGCGGTTATGATTTTCCGTTGGAAGCAACTAGAGTTTGCTTACAAAGAAGGAGTATCATTGGTCACAACCATGCAACATCGTTTAACAGCGTTAACTGATGCAGCGACATTATTAGGGGTATTCATGGTTGGAGCATTGGTAGCAACTATGGTGAATGTAAAATTTTCTTGGGCACCAGTTATTGGAGACTTAACAATTGATATGCAAAATAATCTTGATATGATTTTACCAAGATTGTTACCAGCTGCAATTGTAGGGGCTATCTACTGGATGTTAGGTAAGAAAAATATGACATCAACACGAGCAATCTTCATCGTATTAGTTGTTTGTATTGCTTTATCAGCATTAGGCGTTATTTCTAAATAATTATTAGATTAAAGGAAGTGTGACAATGACACATTTAGTATTAATAAGTCACGGAAGTTTTTGTGAAGCATTAAAAGAGAGTACGGAAATGATTATGGGACCACAAGAGTTGATAAAAACAGTTCCATTATTACCTAATGAAGGTCAAGATGACTTCAAAGAGAAATTCATCGAGGCAACAAAAGACTTAGATGATTATATTGTACTTGCTGATTTAATGGGAGGTACTCCTTGTAATGTTATTTCTAAAATGATTTTATCAGGTGGAAATATTACATTATATGCTGGAATGAATATGCCAATGGTTATTGGATTTATCAACAGCATTTTAACAGAACAGCCAGTTGATTTACTTGAAAGTGGAACAAAAAATATCGTATCAGTTAATAAAATATTACTTGATATGGATGACGATGACGAGTAATTAGTAGAAAAAGGCAGCGGAACAATGAGTTCCCTGCTTTTTTCTATGCTTGCTTATATGCTTGCTTAATAGTAGTAAAAATCAAGTGAGGATAATTGTTGAGTCGTAGAGGGAATTTGCTATTAGCAAGTCCACGACTAACAATTAAGTGAGAATTATTTTTGATATAAAGCCCACTTGTTAATTTAGGTAAGAAACCTTGGTCTGGCGCAAGAAGGCCATTTGTTCCAGGTAGCCTCCACTGACCACCGTGAGCATGCCCACTAAAAATAGCAAGCGGCTGATTGAAAGATACAATATAATGATCAAATAACTCGGGATGATGTGCAAGTATAAGTGTATCAATGGTTGGATCGATTGAATGCATCTGATTTATAGGTAGGGCTGTTTGACGGTTACTTAAACCGATTAGATTAAATGATGTTTGTTTGATTGTTAAGTTGGTTACGTCATTTTCTAAATAAACCGCATCACTGGCTTTGATTGTTTGTCTCCATAAAGCATAATCTGGGTTTGTTTCTTCATGGTTACCATTGATAACATAAGTTTGGTAGCGCGAGGTTAACGTAGTTAAAAAATGAAAAAATTCGGTTGTTTCTACAGACTCAGTGCGATCAATTGTGTCACCAGTTAAAAACACGACATCAGGTTGTTCTTTTTCTAATTCGTTTAATAATTGTGTTTGACTAACTCTTAATCTTGGAAACTGTAGGTCAGAAATATGCGCAATTTTTACAGGATTATCATTAACCCGATTACTTGTGATGATAATGGATTCAACATCAAGCTGTCTGTTTTCACGAATGCCTTCTGTCACGATAAAGAGAGGCAGCCCAATTAGTAATCCAGTAATAATTTTTTTCGTTTTAGTCATGTCAGTACTCCTTTTAAAGAATCAATACATTTAGTT
>SKEY01001373.1_pt1 | contig 11183 bp, 7 predicted proteins | sample 4843871 | NCBI WGS metagenome assembly SKEY01 (sample SAMN11008797, study PRJNA524170) | human gut metagenome | biome: Human fecal sample; material: Feces; isolation source: fecal sample from pouch patient p36 | host: Homo sapiens | place: Israel: Tel-Aviv | collected 2016-12-04 | reverse complement strand
GAGGTAGAATTATCAGTTTAGATGATAATAACGAGGAAAGTCGTCAATGTAAAATGTTTTATGATATGTGCAGGCAATCATTGCTAAAGGACTATGATTGGGGATTTGCTAAACGAATCGAGCAAATGGCGCAAGTGGACTCTAAACATTTTGGATGGCAATATGTATATGCGTATCCAAGCAATTGCTTGCAGATTTTACGGATATATAACAGTTACGGTGAATCGTTAGTTCATAAAATCGATGAAGCTGACGAGTGGGATATATTCAATATGTCTGGTAGCAACCAAGCTGTGGCGTGTGACGTGGATTCGGCAATGGTTGAATACATCATTGATATCCGAGACAGCGGTCTATATTCAGCGCAATTTTGCGATGCATTTGCTTGGCGATTAGCTGCTGAAATTGCAATACCGCTTACTGGCGATGCGAACATGAGAAATAACTCGTGGCAATTTTACGAAATGATGGTCCGCAAGGTTAAAACTAATGCAGCACGTGAACGAAATGTTGATAAAGAAACAACAAACAGATATTTGAAAGCGAGGTCATAGTCATGGGTGTATTTCATGCAATACAGGCGGCATTTACGACAGGAGAGATTTCCCCTTCGGTTGCCGCGCGTGTAGATTTAGAAAAGTATAAATCTGCTTTACTTACTGCAAATAATGTCATTCTTCGTGCTTATGGTGGTTTGTACAAACGCCCTGGCACTATTTTTTTAGGCAAAGCTAAATATGACGATAAGAAATGCATTCTCGTTAAATTTAGTTTTAGTTTCGATCAAGAATACATCTTAGAACTTGGACATCTTTACATGAGGGTTTGGAAAGATAGAGCTTACACAGGCGTTGAAGTTGAAACTCCTTGGGAAGAAAGTTTATTGCCTAAACTTAAATTTACACAGTCAGCAGATATTATGTATGCTTGCTGTGGAGATAAGCCGATACAAACTATTTCTAGATATTCAGAAACCGATTGGCGTATTGGTACTTTTGATTTTACTAACGGACCATTTGAAACAATCAACCTTAATGAAGATAACAAAATAACTCCTTCCGCGCAAAGTGGAACTATTACATTAACTGCTAGCAAAGAATCATTTAATAATAAATTTGTAGGTTCGTTAATGAAAATATCTCATTACATATCATCGAAAGCCATTAAATCAAATAGCGGAGTCGGCGATAGCATTCCTGTGGGAGTTACTTGGAAAGTAATTACTCATGGTACGTGGGCAGGAACGGTATCAGTAGAGCAAAGTACGGATGAAGGGGTAACTTGGCATCTGTTACGGCAATACACGTCAAATAGTGATTACAATGCTGTAGAAAGTGGCGATGTGGATGATAAATGTTTAATCCGTGCCAATGCAAGCATAACAAGTGGAAGTGTTACGGTTGATTTAACCGCTTATCCATATACGCATGAAGGGATTGTAAAAATTACCGAATATACAAGTGCTACACAGGTGACAGCAACGGTAATTGATAAGCTAGGAAGTACAGAAGCTACGGCGGATTGGTATATGGGTGCATGGAATAATCAATACGGATATCCTTCATGTGCTACATTTTGGAATGATAGATTGTGCGTAGCTAACACAAAGAAGAGCAAACAAACAATATGGATGAGCAGGACTGGCGATTATCCAAACTTCGGAGTAGAAAAAGCAGGTGGAGAGGTTTTAGATGATAGTGCAATCACCTTACCTCTTGTTTCTAGACAAGTACATGAGGTAAAACATCTTGTACCCCTTGCTGATTTAATTGCCCATACAGCAGGGGCAGAATGGAGTATTTCTGCCGGGGATATAGTATCGCCATCTACTACGAAAGCAACTCCACAAAATTACCGTGGAACAAATGATATTGAGCCGCAACTCGTTGGTAATCGGATTATTTACATTCAACAGCGTGGTAATTCAGTTCGTGATCTTGGTTATTCTTATGACGTTGATAGTTATACCGGCATTGATGTAACGCTTCTTGCAAAACATCTAGTTGAGCAAAACTCAATTGTTGATGTTACGTATGCACAAGAGCCGGATAGCTTACTTTGGTTTGTTCGTAATGATGGAAAGATTCTTACCCTTACATATTTGAGAGAACAAGATGTATACGCATGGTCCTTACAAGAAACCAATGGTAAATTCGAAGGGGTATGCAGTATAAATGGAGATATGCAAGACGATGTGTACTTTGTTGTACATAGAGAAAATGGACGATTTATTGAGGTACTGGATAGCTATAAAACGCTAGATTATGCTAACGATTATGCGTTTATGGATAGCTCTATTATTATTACTTCTGAATCTGGAACGAATGAAGTAACGGGATTAGAACATTTGGAAGGTCAAGAGGTTCGCATCTTAGCGGATGGGCAATGGCATCCGAATTTAACAGTATCAAACGGAAATATAACCTTACAGTTTTCTGCTAAACATATCATTGTAGGTCTGCCTTATATGGCTAAAGTTCAAACACCTAATTTAGAAATGCAACTTAAAGACGGAACACTTCAAGGACGTAATAAGAAGATTTCTAAAGTAGTTCTAAGACTCTATAATTCGCTAAACGCATCAATTGGAAGTAATTTCGATTTAATGGATGATATCAGATTTGACCATTATTCCGGTAGTGGTAATGTTCCATTATTTGTTGGTGATAAAGAAGTGCAAATGCCAAACGGTGGCTTTAACAACGAAGGTAGAATCTGTTTAAAACACGATTGTCCTTATCCATTCCAACTACAATCTATTGCATTCGAGGTGACTTTAGGTGGCTAGATTAAAAGAATTAATTATCGAAAATTATGACGAGTTAAAACATAAAAATGATGTTTTGTATATTGCGGATAACTTAAGAAAACAAGACAAAGATGAATTAAAGGCTTGCGGTTATGATAATTTTCTTACAGTTATTTTGAGTAGTTTAAATGGTGCAGGCATTTCTTTTATTGTAAAGTCGGTAAATCACGAGCCACTTTGTGTGTTTGGAATTTCATCGCATAAGGATAATGATTTAGGTACGCCGATATGGTTTTTAAGTGTAGATTGTATTGATAAGTACAAAAAAGAATTTATTTATTATGCAGGACAGGTTGTAAAGCTTTGGGCGGAAAACTTCGGCAAGCTTTATAATTATGTTTCGGTTGAGAATACAAAATCTATAACGTGGCTTAAAAGACTTGCGGCAAAATTTTCTAAGCCTATACCTTATGGCGCAAATGGAGCTTTATTTATGAGATTTACGATAGGAGGGGATGAATATGTGTGTAGACCCTAATTCATATCAGAAAATCAGCGCATACCCTAAAGGAGATTTTTCTGGATTAATTACTTCGGGAAATATTGAACTTGATAAAAGACCAATCGTGCAAAATTCCGATGGATCCATTAGTACGGTTGCAAGCAGTTCTTACAATATTGAAGGCAAAGAGATATTACTCCCAACTGTAAGCGATGATGGTCGTATGATGGATGATAATGAGGTAATAGATACATATCGTAGAACAGGAAAACATCTAGGTATTTTTGACACCCCCGAAAATGCCAGTAAATATGCAGAAGCATTACATATTGCACAAGAAAAATATTATAAGAGAAAGAAAAGGCGGTGATTTTTAATGTGTGCTGATCCAATTAGTACAGCATTAACTGTTTTCGGTACAATGAACAGTTATTACAGCCAACAAGCAGCGGCAAAAGCACAAGCACAATCATATAACAATCAAGCTGCAGTTGATGAGCAAAATGCTAAAATTGCAGCTAGACAAGCCGAAAGTACAGCAGACAGTTACGCGCAGCAGCAAGAAGAAATCCGCAATAGAATGCGTGTTGCTAAAGGTGCACAAGCGGCAAGCGCTGGTTCTATGGGTATTGAAGGTAGTAGTGGGAGTATGTTAGACATCCTTGGCGGTAGCTATGAAGCGTATAGCAAAGACAAATATAATCTTCTTTCTAATCAGAGAAACGATGTTTGGTCTAATCAAATGCAAGAATGGAACTATAAGCAATCAGCAGCAAGCAATAGGGATGCAGCTGCAAACACAATGAGTGCTGCAAAAACAGCAGGGTTAGGTACAATTTTAGGTGGGGCAGCAAGTATTTACGGATTACAGAAAACAACCAAAGCCACTACGGAAGCGCCTTTCTATACGCCTACGTGGAGCAGTCCTTCATTCAGTCCAACAGAAAAATCCAACCCGTCATTCGGATTGGATTATGATTTTAATAAACAGTATGGCAAGTTTTATAAATCTAAGTGGTTTTAAATGAGGTGAGAAAATGGCAATAAAAACACCAACATATCAGCGTGGCATTGGTCTAAAGCCAACGAACAACGCACAACTTCAATATAATAATGCTGGCACAATGGCAGCGGCAAACGGCGCGCAGGCAATGAACAATATGACAAAGGCGTTTGATTCATGGGCGCAGGTTAGAGAAAAGCAAATTGATGAAGATATTACAAATGCTGTTGTTGAAGCTCAAACTGAATATAAAAAACAAATACGTGATGTCTTATATAATCAAGATTCTGGATTAATGACACGTAAAGGAAAATATGCCCAAGGAATTAACGATGAATTTACAAAGTACGAAGAACAAATCAGAAAAAATGTTATGAAGAATCTTCCGCGATTTGCTAAGGCTGAACAAATTTTTCATAATATTGCAAATGAATATGCAAATAGTAATATGAGTTCAATTATCGAATATCAAGGGAAGCAACGAGACGAATACAGAAAACTAACTTTTAATAATAGCACGGAAGAAATTAAAAAAGATATGCTATACAATAATTCAGAAAGTATTCAAAACGGTTTACTAGAACTTGACCGACTAGGACGAATGTACGCATTAAATGATTATGGAGAGGAATCATACAAGGCTTACATAGCTGGACAAAAAGAAGAAATATCAACTATGTTTGCAAATCAAGCATATCAAGCAAAGGATTGGGATGGATTAGATTCTGTATTGAAAGAGTATGGAAAGTCTATGGATCCTAACAACTTAGCAAAATTTCAAGGCATGCTAAAAGATGAACGAAAAAAAGATAGGATTTATACAACAGCACGAGAGTATATTGAAAAAAACAGAGCTAAATATACAAAAGCAGATGGAAGTTTCGATAGTGAAAAGGCTATTGCAGATTATAAGGATTTAAAACGAAATGAAACGGAAACGGTAACAATCAAAGGGGATAGTAATGTTTTTAAAAATATGCAATCTGTTATTCAATCGGAAATGGGTAAAACGTATAAACTTGGTGGCGGTGGTGTTGGATACGATACAACTGATTGCGGTAAATTTGTTCAAGATGCAACCAGTGCAGCTGGTGTTAATTTAGGTACTCGTATGGCTGATGGACAAGCGCATTGGGCAGTGCAAAATAATAAATTCTTCACCGATCAGAACAATTTGCAACCAGGAGATTTAGTGTTTTTTAAGAATACATATGGAAATTTTCAAGAAACTGACGATTATAATTTAGCTGCACAAGATGGTGACAATTACGCCTATAAAGGAATTACCCATGTCGGCATATATACTGGTAATGGTAAAGTTGTTCAAGCAGGAAGTCATGGCGTGGCTGAGGTAGATATGAACGCATTTAAAGAAATTGGAGGATTCGCTAAACTTAACGATTCTTCGGTGCAGACAATCACTCGCCCTAAAAAAGTTGATTTTGAAGAAGAGGATGCAGTTATTCAACGCATAAAGGCTTTCGGTGCTGAGTCAAGGCAAAATGTAGCAATTAAAAATTCAGATGAAATGGATAGAGTTAAAAATGGTTTAGTTGAATTAAAAGGATCACCTACAGCTCAATTTGACCTTATCGAAAATTCGGCATTACCTCTTTACATGAAAGCAGAACTAAAAGAAAAATTGGAAGATGAGTTAAAACCAAAACCACTACAAGAAAGTAATTTTGGTGCTAAAGCTTCGCTATTAAGAATGAAAGCAGATGGAACATTAACAGAAAAAGATGTATTAAATGAAATGAATCGTCTAACGACAGATGATGCATTTAGTTTTTTATCTGCTGCTTATGATATTGGCGCTAAAAGAAATGATAAAGCCTCTAATATTGCGGATAAAAAATGGCAAACGTATTTAGAAGCTAATAATCCATACAAAAATGATAAAAATAAATGGAAATACATAGAAGTAATGGTTGAAATGACTAAGATATGATAGAATAATAGAAAACAAAAAGCCGTTGCACACGACTTTTTTTATGCCGCACCATGCGGCGCCAGACGGCGGTTTCGGGTTTCCCCTTATTTGAACTCGTCTTGTTAATACATGATTACCATAGCATTAGAAATTATAAATGTCAATATATTTTGGAGGCTTTTTTATGAATTCTGATAAAAGAGAAGATTATTATGTGGGATTAGATATGGGTACAGGATCACTGGGTGGTGCTGTTACGGATACACAGTATCATCTGTTGAAAGTAAAAGGAAAAGATTTTTGGTTTGTAAGGGAATATGAAACTGCAAAATCCCAATTAGACAGAAGAACCCATCGAATCGCAAAAAGAAGGTTACAGCGTCATAAGGCAAGAATCGGATTGATCCGGTCATATTTTGCAGAGGATATACTGAAACATGATCCACTGTTTTATATTCGACAGGATAACAGCAAGTATTATCATGAAGATAAAGATGTCAGACTGACCACAAAAGATAGCATTTTTGCAGATCCTGGTTATGGAGACAAAGAATACCTCGATGACAAAGAATACCCTACGATTTTTCATCTGCGGCAGGCACTTTTAAGAGATCAAATAAAAGACGAAGAAAGATATTCACGCTTCCTGTATCTGGCGATTATCAACATGTTCGAACATCGTGGACACTTTCTTTTGAATACAGAATCCAGTGATCTGAATGCAGATATGATAAAAGATGTAGGTGAACTGGTAATGAATGCTATCTGTGGTGTTTCAGAATATGGCTCGGTTACCTATAAGGAAATCATAGAAATTCTGGAAGATAAGAATATTTCAAGGACTGCTAAGAAGGATCAGATAGCATCTAAAATCGATATCAAAAAATCGGAGAAAGCACAGATGGAACGGATCAAATGCCTGTGCGGTATGGAAGCAGATGCCAGAGTCATGTTTGAAATCGAGGCGGATGAAAAGATTAAGATTGCATTTCAGCAGGCTGCTTTTGAAGATGAGAAAGAAGAAATCGAAGCTGTGATTGGAGAAGACCGCTATCTGATCATAGAAAATATGAAACAACTCTATGATTACAGTCAGCTGCAGTCTGTATTGAATGGATTCGATTATCTCTCAGACGCCAGAGTGCAGATGTACGAAAAACATAAAGAAGATCTGCATCTTTTGAAAAAGGTGTATAGAAAAAATCTGGATCGGGAAATATATGATAGGATGTTCCGCTCCGGAGAAGAGGGAAGTTATTGTGCGTATTCCAATTCCACGAATTCAGTGGATTCTCTGGCAGAAGCGAAAAAGTACAGAAGAAATATGAAAAAAAGAAGCCAGAAAGATCTCTATGACAGGATCAAGAAAGATCTGAAAGAGGTTCATGACGCGGATGCAGATGCTATTCGCAAAGAGATGGAATTAGAACGTTTTCTGCCCAAACAGATTACTGGTGCAAATGGAATCATTCCAAACCAGGTACATCGAAAAGAATTAAAGAAAATTCTTGAAAACGCAGAACACCATCTCGATTTTCTGAAAGAAAAAGATGAAAGTGGATATACGGTATCTGAACGGATCCTGATGCTGTTTTCCAGTAACATTCCATACTATGTCGGACCTGTAGGCAGCGGATCAAAAACAGGATGGGCAAAGATACAGGAATCAGGACAGGTATTACCTTGGAATATGGAACAGAAGATTGATATAGAACAGACTTCAGAACGTTTTATCACGAATCTTATCCGGGAATGTACGTACCTTTCCGGGGAAAAAGTCTTGCCAAAGCAGTCTTTATTATATGAGAGCTATTGCGTTCTCAATGAAATTAATAATTTACGCATTCATGGAAAACGAATCGTACCGGAATTAAAACAGGATATCTACAAGGAAGTATTCCAGGGATTCAGACTGGGAAAGAAAGTTACGAAAAAGAATATTTGCACATATTTGATAAACAGAGGACTGATTACGGAAGAATCTGAAGTTTCAGGTATTGACAAAGAGATCAATGCGTATCTGCCATCTTATGGAAAAATGTATGGCGTTTTTGGAGAACGTCTGAGAGAAGAAGCAGTTCAAGAGATAGCAGAAAAAATTATTTATTACGGAACTATCTATGGGGATGCCAAGTCGATGTTCCGAAAAAAACTGAATCAGTATGTTTCTGACGGATGGATGACAGAATACCAGGCAAAGCGGATTTCAGGTTATAAATTTAAGGACTGGGCAAGACTTTCTAGAAGTATGTTATGCCTGAGCGGATGTGATAAAAGTACAGGTGAGAAAATTTCTCTGATCCGGGCCATGTGGGAATATAATCTGAATTTTATGGAGTTGATCTATAGAGAAGATTTTACTTTTCAAAAAGAACTGGAAGAGAGAAGAAAAGCGTTAGGAAAAACCTTGCAGGAATTTCAATTTGAAGATCTGGACGAGTACTATTACAGTGCACCTGTGAAACGTATGATCTGGCAGGCTGTTCAGGCATTAAAAGAAATTACGCAGATCATGGGACATAATCCAAAACGTATCTTTATTGAGATGACTAGAACAGAGGAAGAAAAAGGAGAACAGGGAAGAAAGAATTCAAGAGAAAAACGTCTGTTAAAATTGTATGAAAGCATCAGGGACGAAAGAAACTGGGCGGCAGAAATAAAAAATGCAAATGCATCCGGAAAATTAAACAGTAAAAAATTGTATCTTTATTATTTGCAGATGGGAAGGGATGTATATACGGGAGAACCCATTGATATTGAAGATCTATTTGATGATAGCAGATATGACATCGATCATATTTATCCAAGAAGCTTGACGAATGACAACAATATTGAAAATAATCTTGTTCTGGTGTCAAAAACAATCAACCAGAACGAGAAAAAGAATGATTATCCGGTGCCGGAAAAGATCAGAAGGAATAAAAAAGTCCGGAATCTGTGGCATACACTTCATAAAATGGGATTTATGAATGATGAAAAATACAATCGCCTGACATCCACGGAACGTCTGTCAGAAGATCAGCTTGCCGGATTTATCGCAAGACAGTTAGTAGAAACTGCACAGGGAGCAAAAGGAATCGCAGAGCTTATGAAGGCGATGCTGCCGGGAACGGATATTGTATATGCGAAGGCAAGAAATGTATCTGACTTCAGAAAAGAATACAAGATGCTAAAAAGCAGGCTGGTCAATGATTATCACCATGCACAGGATGCGTATCTGAATATTGTCGTAGGAAATGTTTATTTTATGAAATTCACCAGAAATCCTATGAATTTTGTAAAGACAGAAGCAAGACGTGATGGCAGAAACTATGATTATAATCTTTATAAAATGTACAGTAAAGATATCATAAGAAATGGAGAAAAAGCCTGGATCGCAACAAGCGAACAGGGACCGGGAACGATTCGTCTGGTAAAGGAAACGATGGGAAGGAATACGCCGATCATTACAAGACAGGCATTTGAACAGAGGGGAGAATTGTTTAATCTTCAGCCGGTTGGAAAGTATTCTGCTAAGAAGGATAATTATGTTCCACTAAAAATAAATGATGAAAAAATGCAGGACGTAAGCAAATATGGCGGTTACACTTCTCTGAATCCTTCATATTTTATCTTCATAGAACATGGAACGGAAAAAAAGAGAAAGAAATGTATCGAAGTGATACATAGCTATTATGCTGCTCAGATAAAAACGGAAAAGGATTTGATTGATTTTCTGCTAAAGAAAGGATATAAAAATCCAAGAGTGATAAATGCCAGGATAAAAAAGAATGCACTCATATAATACAATGGATATTTCTTATACATTATTGGAATGGATGCAAGAAAAAATATTGAATTTTCCAATGCAACGGCAATGTGCCTGAAGAATAAATATATACAATATGTTTGCAAGCTGGAAAAAATGAATAAGGCGATTTTGTTATCAGAAAAACAGAAAACAAATTTACACTGGGATGAAAAAATCACCTGTGAAAGTAATCTGGAACTGTACAGAGAACTTACAGAAAAACATCTGCATTCCATCTATCAAAGACATCCAAGAAGCATAGGAAAGTGTCTTGCAGATGGGGAAGGAGCATTTAAGCTTCTTGATATCGAAGAACAGGTGAAGATTATATGTGATATCGTTCAGTATACATCCTTTCAGAGAGGAGTCTTCTCATTGAAAGTTCTTGGAGGACCAAAAGAGGTAGGAAGAATCCGAATATCCGGAAATATGACAGAGGCAAAAGAATGTAAACTTGTAAATTATTCGATTACCGGTATGTATAAAACAGAAATGGATTTACTGAAAAAATAAGAGGGAGGGATAAGTATGAGCTGGCGGACGGTGATCATATCCAGCGCGGCTAAGCTGGATTACCAGATGGGATATCTGGTGATCCGAAAAGATGATGTGACAAAGATTCATCTTTCGGAAATTGAAACAGTAATGATAGAATCCACATCGGTGTCGCTGACCGTGGCCCTCTTATGTGAACTGACAAAGAAAAAGATCAAAGTGATTTTCTGTGATGAAAAGAGAAATCCTTCGTCAGAACTCATCAGTTACTACGGAGCGCATGATACCTCATTAAAAGTCAGGAATCAGATTGCATGGACCGATGATATAAAAAAACATGTATGGACAGAAATTGTGGCGGAGAAAATACGGAAACAGGCGCTGCATCTGCAGCATTGGAAATGCGAGGAAGCAGATCTGCTTTATCGGTATATTAACGAAATAGAATTTGGGGATGTTACGAATCGGGAAGGGCATGCGGCGAAAGTTTACTTTAATGCTTTATTTGGTATGGATTTTACCAGAAGTGCGGAAAATGTTACGAATGCTGCGCTGAATTATGGTTATTCACTGCTGTTGTCAACATTTAATCGCTGCGTGGTGGCCAATGGGTATATCACACAGCTGGGGCTTTTCCATGATAATGTATTTAATCAGTTCAATCTGGCCTGTGATCTGATGGAACCGTTTCGCCCGCTTGTGGATCTGAAA
>SKEY01004369.1_pt1 | contig 11197 bp, 13 predicted proteins | sample 4843871 | NCBI WGS metagenome assembly SKEY01 (sample SAMN11008797, study PRJNA524170) | human gut metagenome | biome: Human fecal sample; material: Feces; isolation source: fecal sample from pouch patient p36 | host: Homo sapiens | place: Israel: Tel-Aviv | collected 2016-12-04 | reverse complement strand
CTTTTGGGCATCAAGTAGTGCTTGCCAGTCATAGTTGTATGCTTTTGGCATTGTGGCCACCTCCTTGGCTTTCTCATTATCTCATATGGTATTTCTCCTGTATAGATGTACTGTATTTGACGCTTACCAGGCATCCCTGTGATAGTAAGGCTTGCGGCATATTGGTCTGAGAGTGATTTCATACAGCACCACAGCTTAACAGCTTTATTCAGGATAAAAGAATACAAGGTGTCTTTTTGGAGTGTACCATGCTATACTTAAAGACAGAGGTGATGTTATGAATATCAGTTCCCGCTGTATCCTGTGTCTTTTAAATAAAGAGGAGGCAAGTATACGCGCCTGTTTGGATGAAGAGCAGAAAGCACAATACCTTAAGGATGTCATGCGAATCATGCTGGAGGCAGACCCTGCGGATACAATGCCATGGATTTCCGATCAAATCCGTCTGTTGAAGCCGCCTGTTCCAAGAAGCCTTCCGGATTATGCGAAAATAAAAACGTATTTTAACACCGTTCTGATGGAAATGGAGCCAATGCTGAAGGATGCTATACAGCAGGAGCCGGATCCTTTATCCTATGCCCTGCGCCTTGCCCGCTGTGGCAATTACATCGATTTCGGTGCTATGGATCATGTGGATGAGGATATTCTGCATTCCCTGTTGAAGCAGGTAAAAGAAGAAGCACTGGATTCCGATGTCTATCATCGCTTTTTATCACAGGCAGCACACAGCAGCAGTCTGCTCTATCTCTGCGATAACTGCGGTGAAATCGTATTGGACAAGCTGCTCATTCTGCAGCTGCAAAAGCAGTTTCCAAATTTGCATATCACGGTCATGGTACGCGGTGGCGAGGTGCTCAATGATGCAACCATGTGCGATGTCAGGCAGATTCATATGGACGAGGTGTGTGCATGCACGCACACTCAGGTACCGCTTGCCGGCTGCGATTTACGTCACATAGGAGAGGACGCACGTACACTTATTACATCCAGCGATATGATGATCGCCAAGGGACAGGCAAATTTTGAATCCCTGTATGGCTGCGGCCTGCCAATCTATTATCTGCTTTTATGCAAATGTGACTACTTCTGCGAACGGTTCCACATGCGGAAGCTGGAAGGAATTTTCGCTTATGAAAAGACACTGGAAATCACAAGAGAAATACTTGTGTAACAAGCATCCGTATACAGTTAAATCAAGATTTACAAAAAAGACTCTTTCAGCAGAGTATTATCATAACACAACATAAGAGACTTCTTAAACGACTGGGTGACATGTAATGGTTTTGAAGCCTCTTTTTTCTTATCCGATTCAGAAGACCCCGCCATTCGTCATCCTATATCGCATACAATCATTTCCGGTTTACTTCTCTTCAGGCTTTTTATTGAACGCCTTAGATGTTTCAATACTTTTGCATAACTGCTTCACATATACCATCTGCGGCTGGTGAAAGCGTATCAAAGATTCCCGCATTTTGAAGCCCAGAGCCTCCAGCAGTCTGCATGAGCGAATGTTTTTCTTTTGCGTTTCTGCTACGATGCTTTGCAGTTCACCCTGTTCTGTAAGGAATACAAGAACAGCCTGGATTGCCTCTTTCGCATAGCCCTGTCCCCAAACCGCCGGTACGAACTGATAGGAAATCTCCTGCTCTATACCATTATGATAAGGTCCGATTTCAATCAATCCCAGTAAGGCTGAATCACTTGTTCTGCGCACTATGTAGTTTTGATTATCTACCATCGCCAGCATATGGCAAAGCTTCCTGTCTGCCGCTGCCTTATCACAGGCACCACCCAGATAAGTACGTACTTCATTATCCGTAAAAAGGATTCGTACATCCTCCATATCTGATTTCTTCATTTTAAATATACTGCATCTATCTGTTTTCAGCATACGATCCTCCCAAAAAGAAAAGCGGTCCTGCTTGAATGCAGATCACCCGCTAAACTCTATTCCTCCAAATGCTCCATGCGCTCCTCAATCTCCAGCGCTTCCTTCTTCATTTCTCTGGATATCCCTTCCAGATCAACCGCCTTCTTTTTCAGGCGATAATTTACGAATTCCTTCACTGCCATATAGATGACGGCAAAGCATGGTACACCGATAAACATACCGATGATACCAAACAGACCTCCACCGACACAGACAGAGAACAGAATACCGATACTCGGCAGTCCCAGCTTATCTCCCAGAATCAGCGGTCCCAGAATATTTCCATCAAACTGCTGCAGGGCAAAGACGAAGAGTGCAAAGTATAATGCGGTAATCGGATGTATGATGAAGAGTATCACAATCCCCGGCACGGCGCCGATAAACGGTCCAAACACCGGAATCATATTGGTAACACCGACGATCACCGATAACAGCAGGGCATAGGGAAACTGAAAAATCAGAGAGCCGATATAGCAGAGGATTCCGATAATCAGGGAATCAATTGCCTTTCCCACGATGAAGTTATTAAAAATATCCCCGCTTGCCAGCACCATCCTGTGCAGATACTCGCTGACCTCCTTTGGAAACAGTGCATAGTTGATTTTTTTTGCATAGCCAGACAGACGTTCCTTGTCAATCAGCATATACAGACCTGCCATGATACTCAGCAGAATGTTCAGCAGCGTGCTACCAAATGCATAGGTAGCCTTTGCCATCTGCGGCAGGGCATCCGTCACAAAGCCGGTAAGCTTTTCAAAGAAATCGGTATCCGTTATGTAATTGGTAACCTGCTGGGTGTCGATTGCATATTTTTCAACAAAATCCAATGCAAATTTCTGAAAGTCCTCCACATAGCCCGGAAACGCCTTCACTAATGAAAAGATACTGTCAAACAGCTGTGGCAGCAGCAATGCCAGAAATGCACATACAACGATAATACCAAGCAGAACTGCCAGTACAGCGGCAATGCTGCGCCTGTGCTGCGGCTTTATACGAAGCTTACCAAGCAGCTTCGTTTCAATCAGCTCCATGGGTTTGTTTAACAGAAATGCTATCGCAAAGCCAAGGATAAACGGTGTTGTCAGGGAACAGACGCGCCTGAGTGCCCGTATGATGAAATCGATTTTATCAAAAGCGAAATATATGCTGATTCCTATGGCGATTACAATCACATACAGCCATATTTTCTTTCTCATGTCCTCGGTTAACCTAAATTTCATATAAATCGCCTCCATCCCTATCTATTCTATCATGAAAATTCTGTTTCATTTCTTACAAATTCGAAAGTATTAACAATTCAGAATCTTCTGCTTCAGCTCTTCAAACACATATGCATCCTCACGCATCTGTGCTTCCCTCGTATTGGCCAGTGTTCGTTTATGCACACTTAACAATGGCGGCAGCTGAAGACGCTTAAAGCTGTTTTTTGCCATGGTGGAAAGCAGCCATTCCAAATCCTTTAAAAAGGCATCTGCATCGTCAAGATGATAATATTTCATCCAGCGTGCAATGTCCTTCTTCCAGATACTGCCATCTGCATAGCTTTCCATAAAGGAGCGAAGGCTGAGGTCTGTTCCCAGGTGCTCAATGAGATAATCATGATAAAACCATTTCATCGGATCAAACTGTGCATCCTTCAATTCTGCACTCGGCGGCATTGTCCAGTCCATACCGTGCTCATGCACACACGGCAGCAGATTCAGCGGGACCACCTCTTTGCCAAAGTGCGCATTCAGCGCTTTTGACAAATCAAACAGCTGCACCTTGGTCAAATCACCGATGAGTGATAATGCTCCAATGCTGTCACCGTACAGGGTACAATAGCCCAGAGCGGTTTCCACCTTATTCCCATTATTCACTACAACACCGCCAAGGATACCTGCAAAACCACTTAACAGATATCCGCGGGAGCGTGCCTGTAAGTTTTCCATCACCAGTGTCGGCATCGTTTCAACCGCATAGCCGTATTCCTTATGAAACAGATCGACGCTTGCCTGCACGAGTGATTCCATATTTCCTTCCTGATACGCAATGCCCAGAGCCTTCGCCTCCGCAGCAGCATTGGAAATGGTTGTCGTACTGTTGTGGCGGGTTGCTATATTATAGCCATAAACACGCTCCGGCCCCAGGGCGGCAACCAGCAGGGCAGCCGTCACACTGCTGTCCAGTCCGCCGCTCATACCGACAATCCAGGGAACTGCACGATTGAATATCTGTGCATCGAAATCCCGAATACCCAGCAGCAGCGCATCCAGCAGCTTCGGCTGTGTGGTTTTCACTTCCCTTGTTTCCGAAAGATCCACAATCTGCATTTCCTCATGAAACCACGCTGCCTGATAGATGGTTTTTTTCTGCATACGGACACCGCTGCCTCCGGCCATCACCACAACATCCTTGCCGCTGTTCTGCATACCGAGGGCATTGGCATAAATGACATTGCCCTTTAAGCTGCATTCCTGATCCAGCTCGTACATGGCCGCATCCAGATTGATATTGATATCGGTTAGCTGCACCTCACGTCCAAAATTCAAAGCAAAGACATGATCCTTGAATTCAATGGCACTGTTGATCGGATTTTCCTCAAAATAGCGTGCATCATCCGTATAGGGCGTATTTCGCTTTACGCGCATATGCGTCTGTTTGCGATACGCAAAAAATGCCGCATTGAATCTCCTGCGATTGCGATAGCGGATATTTCCCCATACGATGGCGATATCCTCACTTTCTGCAAGCAGTGCTTCATTGAAGCCGTCCACATAGCGGCACCAGTCATCATCCAGCCACTGATCACCCAGCAGGTAACCACTTACTGCATTCTGTGGAAATACAATCATATCCGCCTGTTCCTCTCTGGCTTTCTGAATCATCTGTTTCATATAGGAAACGTTTTCCTCACATTTCCCCTGTTTGACATGCATGGTCACAACGGCAACCTTCATGATATCCCTCCTAATCTTCAACATGAGTATCATACCATGAATCGTGCGAGAATTGAAGAATTCCCTTTTAAAGTTGACGCATCTCCTATATAATATAGAAACAGGAAAAGTGAGGAATTTGTATGGAACAATATATTGTAGAGGGGAATATCTCTGTAAAAGCTGTTTTACTCGCACAGAAGCGGGAAATCATAAAAATTATTGTCGATGAGAAGAAGAAGGATCGCGATACTTCATTTATCCTCCGTGAGGCAGCAAAGCGCAATATCCTGATGGAGCGCAGCAGCAGGGAGGCTATCGATGAGCTTGCACAGGGAAAAACGCATGGCGGATTGCTGGCAGTGTGCAAGGAGCGAAGCTTCCAGACGCTTGCGCAGGTCGTTTCAGGAGATACGGTTTTTCTGGCGCTCATCGAAGGTGTGGAGGATCCCTTTAATTTCGGGTATATATTGCGCACGCTGTATGCGGCCGGCTGTGACGGTGTCATCATTCCTCCGCGGAACTGGACAAGTGCCGCCGGAGTCGTCACCAAGGCCAGTGCAGGTGCCAGTGAATATCTGAATCTGATTGTCGCAACGGATATGGAGGCTTTGCTTCAGGAAATGAAGCAGGCAGATATACAGCTTGTATGCGCACAGCGCAAGGATGCAATCTCTTTGTATGAGTATGCCTTTCCACAGAAGCTGTGCCTGGCGATTGGCGGTGAAATGCGCGGGTTGAGTAAGCATGTGCAAAGTCACAGTGATCAGAACCTGTTCATTCCCTATCGGCAGGATTTCCGCAATGCCATGACAGCAGCAGCTTCAACGGCCATCTTCGCCTTTGAGCTTGTTCGTCAGAAAACAGCAAAATAACCATCTGTCCTTACCATACAGCGCATTGCTGTATGGTTTTTCTTTTTCAGCTTTGACACAAAAAAACTGCATGTGCAGGAGAATATCACAATCCTGCATATACAGTCGTATTCATATAGAGACAGAAAGCCTCATCATCGTGTCGCGTTATGGTTCCTGCAGCAGCGCAGCAAGCTCTTCCAGCTCAGCCTGCTGCATACCGATGGATTTCAGATAGGAAAAGCAGCCTGTCTGATCGAGCAGTGTAAGCAGCGGCTGCAGCATTTCCGGTGTACTTTCAAAAAATGCACGCACTGCCGGAATCGCCATTACATCCGCCGGCAGCATCCGGTTGACCCCCGTAGCGTTATAGGTTGCGGACATCTGATAATCCGCAAGAATATCCGCATTGCACACGCCGCACAGCTTCAGCAGGAGTGCTGCCAGTATGCCGGTACGATCCTTGCCGGCTGTACAGTGAAATAAGACTGCATGTCCCTCTTTCCGTGTAGCCCGAATATGACGAAGCGCCGCACATACCGCTTCCGGTACCGATGTCATCATATCCACGTAATCCAGCTTCATACTGTCAAGAAACTGCTTTTGAGCCTGTGCATCCAGTGAATCCGCAAGCGATACCTCCTCCTTCATAAAGGGGAGCGATACCCGCGCAATTCCATACCGTTCACAGTCATAGGGAGCCTGGGTTTGTTCCGTTTTACTGCGAAGATCCAGAATCAGCTGGATATCAGCTTCCTGCAGCTTTTTCCAGTCCTCCTGTGTCAGCTTGTTCAGCATATCACTGCGATAGCAGCAGTGCCATGCCGTTATCGTTTCCCCGCACGGATAGCCGCCAAGATCTCGAACATTGCTGGCTCCCTGCAGGAGCAATCGACGGGTCTTTCTCATTTCTGATTCCCCGCCTTCTGTGCATAGGGCCAGTGCAGAATACCACCGATGTTATACAGCTCGCTGTAGCCCAGAGCCTTCAGCCGCTTCAATGCCGTTCTGGAACGCTGTCCGCTGCGGCAATACAGGTAATGCGGTTTTCCTGCCTTCACAACAGCAGCCGCCTTCTCTTCCAGCTCACTCAGTGCCAGATGATCCGCTCCGGGGATATGCCCCTCTTGATACTCATCGGCTTCCCGCACATCGATCAGCTGGATGTCTTTTCCCGCATCCAGCTCCTGCTTTACTTCCTCCATTGTTTTATCAAAAGAAAATCCAAACATAGCTGCCTCCTAATCCACGAACAGATAGCCGCAGAATATATATAGCATATTGATGTAAAAGGACCCCATGCCAAGATATGCAAACCAGCGGTTCACAATGGCCAGATCCAGATAGCCCAGCTGCATAAAGAGCAGCAGTAAAACGATAACGATTGCGACAACCTTGCGAAATACAGCATTGCTTCGCTTTTTACGATTCAGTGAGACACCGAACATAAACAGAGAAGCAACCATGATGATAATCAGCAGCGTATGTACAAAGCCGCCCTTCAGCCATGTTTCCACCAGCTTGGTAAGAAATGCTGAAAGTACGATGATCAGCAGCGGTGTTCCCAGTCGTTTGACATCATCCATGCTATTCTTCCTCGATGACCACTTTTTTCATAACATCGCCGTTGCGCATGTTGCGCACAGCACCCAGATTGTCTGTCACCTTGCCGAATACGGTATGAACCCCATCCAGATGCGGCTGCGGACAGTGGCAGATAAAGAACTGACAGCAGCCGGTATCCTTGCCGCGATGTGCCATAGACAGACTTCCATCCTCATGCTTATGCGGATTGTTTGCCGTTTCACAGGGAATCGTATAGCCCAGATCACCGGCACCGGTTCCATACGGGCAGCCACCCTGAGATACAAAGTTTTTGATCACCCGATGAAAGGTTTTGCCATCGTAATAGCCCTCCTTCACCAGCTTGACGAAATTCTCAACCGTTACCGGAGCATCCTCCGGATACAGCTCAAAGGGGAGCTCAGCCCCGTTTTCCATTGTTATTGTTCCATGGTATATCATGTTCAGTCCTCCTATTTCATTCTATAAATATACTATAATCCGACAAAAAAAACAACCGCCAGTAAAGCTGACGGCGATGGCTTGCATGGGGAATGTGCTCTTAGTGCCCGCACATCCCGTCATATCCAAAATAAAACCCGCCTGCTGCAATACAGTGTTCTTTCTTACGCTAGGGTATTTGCAAAAGAAAGACTTCAGCTTTATTGATAAATACAATAGTATTGAAGTCTCCCTGTTTTAAGTTTACCCACAATCGAAAAAGAACCCCCTATAGAAGAATAAGCAGGCTAGGCCAGCAGAACCATTTGGGCACTGTTGATAATGCGTATTCTGCGCTTCCTGAAAATTTCGTTTCCAAATACGCCGTCAAATACAAAATCATCAAACAGTCTGACCCTGCCTGTCATCGTATCCTTCAGGGTTATCTCCGCCTTATCCAGAAAGAGCGTCCACTCCCTGATAATTTTCAAATCCATCCGTTCCAAGCCGTGAACACCAAAGCCCATAGCACTCCCCTCATGCACGACCGTAAGAGCATGCTTTTGAATTGCATGTTCTCCGATCCAGCTGACACGGGAGCCGCTGTCAAAGCCAAACAGAGAAATCTTTTGATCCGGGCGCCTCACCAGAAAGCAGGGGAAGCTGCCCTGCAGCATATTGGGGTATGGTATCCGGAACCGGTTTTTTAAAACGATAAACTGCTTCGCGATGTCATCCAGCTCAAAATCAAGCTGATGCAGGATATCCCAGCCCAGAATCCCATCAAAGCCAAACAGATCGATATTTCCAAAGCGCAGGGAGAAGTCTGAGGAATCCAGTGCGATCATCGCCATGTTTAAAACCTCCAGACCCCCCAGCTGCATAGAGTCTGCCACCAGCCCCTGCATATCGCGCTGTGTACCGCCAATACTGCCAATCTGCAGGGAACCCCCTGTTTTTTTCAGCTTCAGCTGTGCAATTTTATCGCTTTTGACACCACTGATCTGTGCTCCCGTATCGACCACAAACACCGCTTTTACATGATTGATATACACCGGAATTGTAAACAGTCCGAAGATATTGCGGGAAAGCGGAATGGAAAATTCACGCTGATAATATCGCATTTCCCATGTATGCTCCCTGCCCATCACCTGCTCCTGTGCTTTTGATAATGCATTCTGAAACAGACCAAGGGATACCTTTTTCCTTTGTTCCTCGTACGCTGCCGGCTCCACGCTTACGGCAGTATGACTTTGTACCTTACAGCTATGCATGCCATCACCCCTTTTTGTGTTCGATTATATCATAAGCATATGTGATGAATATGGGTTACTTTCCTAATGCTATGGATTTTTAAATTTTTTCAAAGCTTTTACGCTATGCAGTGTCAGCGTTTTCCTTCGTACGTGCATCGCTTCCCCTACACCTCTTCAATGATGCACCACCTTTATGTCAGATTTTTTAAGAAAAGCTGTCGGTAGACGTTTTCAGGTTGAAGAGTATTCCCTTGTATAGTAAAATGGAAGCATGTGAAAACAAGGAAAAGGAGTGGTTGATATGCAGACAAATAAAGCTTTATTACCTGTGATGAGTGTCCAGGGAAAGGTGGATCATCCTGTTATGAGCGGAAACGGATATCGCGTGGGCTATGACGGCTATGGGAGAATACCAATGGCAACAGGCGGTATTATTTACAACTATAAGATTGGGGATTCCTGTATGGGGATTGCCGGAGATCACATCGAGCCGGGTGTCAGCCTGAAGAATCCCGTGGAAAAGGAAAATAATGCCCTGCAGGCCTTTGCCTGTATTGGGAACAAGGCGAAAATCATCAGCGGTGATGCAAAGGGCAGAGAGGGCTATGTGACTGGAAAGCATGGCGGTATCGATCATGTCATGGTGTATTTCGATGAAGAAACGCTGGAGCTGATGACCACTGAGGATAAGGTACTGATCAAAGCCTGCGGACAGGGACTTAAGCTGATGGACCATGAAGAAATACAGGTGATGAACATCGATCCCGCACTGCTTGAGAAGCTGGGCATCGAGGAGCAGGAGCAGGGAATCCGGATACCGGTCGTAACCTGTGTTCCGGCCTACCTCATGGGAAGCGGGTTGGGAAGTGCGACCACCATGCTGGGAGATTACGACATTATGACGCAGGATGCACAAGCGAATGAGGAATTCGGTATCAACGAGCTGCGCTTTGGTGATCTGGTCCTGATTCAGGATCATGATAACCACAATGGACCGCACTATCGCAAGGGAGCGGTATCTGTCGGTATCGTCGTACATGCAGATTCCTATACCAGCGGACACGGTCCTGGACTGGCTATCATCATGAGCAGCCGATGCGGAAGCATTGAGCCGATTCTGGACCCTGAAGCAAATATCGCAAATTATCTGCATATAAAATAACAGAAAATAGCTGCCATCCAGAACTCGTGCATGGCAGCTGTTTTTGTACAACCGCGTTTGTTTATGAGGTATCGATTTATAAAGCAGAACAGCAATTTCTAAGCGTAAGGCTTGATCTGTAAAAGCAGTGCAGTCTTTGTTCAGCCTGCTTAAAATCCCTGATCATCAAATCGGCTGTGCGCTCCATAACATAATGCAAATAAAAAAAGTGCCTCTGTGACCGTCAGGCAACGGCATAGCAGCACTTTTTCTGTATGAAACACATGTTGTATCAACTACTAGTCTCTGTTTCCAACAAAACGCAGAATGTACAGGAAGATATTGATGAAGTCCAGATACAGCTCAAAAGCAGAATAGATGGAAAGCTTTTTCAGCATTTCCTCATCACCTTCATAGCTTGCATACAGTGCCTTCATCTTCTGTGCATCATAAGCAGTCAGTCCGGTAAAAATCAACAGACCGATTGCACTTATCAGCATGGTGCTTGTATCAGCACCCATGAACATCATGATAACCTCAGTGATAATCAAAGCAAGCAGACTGCCAATCAGAATCGGTCCAAAGCGGAGCAGATTCATTTTTGTCGTATATCCGATCACAGCCAGACTTCCGAAATACACCGTTGTCATCAGAAATGCCATCACCAGTGTGCCCGGCAGATACACAAGAGCGAGCGTTGAGAAGGTAATTCCCGTCAGCATGGAGTATGCCAGGAATAAAAGCTTGGCACTCGTTGCGGACATCTTCATCAGACGAGCTCCCAGAGCGATTACCACACCGAACTGTGCGGCGATCAGAATCAGCGGTGCGAAATTAACTCTAAAAATATAGTAAATCAAATCTGTGGAGTATACAGCAAATGCAGTAGCCGTAGTTACCAGAAGACCCAATGTCATCCATCCAAATGTACGTACAGCATGCTTCTGCAGGCTGGTTGCTGCATATTGCGGCTCAAAATAATCTTCGTTGCGTTCAAACATAAACATTCCTCCTTTTCCTATAGTATAAGTCATATTGTATCATTTTTACAGTAAAATAGAAAGATTTTGCAGTATTTTACGGTTCTTTTACGA
>SKEY01004368.1_pt1 | contig 11206 bp, 8 predicted proteins | sample 4843871 | NCBI WGS metagenome assembly SKEY01 (sample SAMN11008797, study PRJNA524170) | human gut metagenome | biome: Human fecal sample; material: Feces; isolation source: fecal sample from pouch patient p36 | host: Homo sapiens | place: Israel: Tel-Aviv | collected 2016-12-04 | reverse complement strand
GTATCAGATAACTCTTTTATATTCTTTATACCCACTAGTCCCATATTAGCATCCCCAATATGTTGGATATCAATACCTAATATTTTATTTCTCAAACCAATTTCTCTGATAGTTTGCGGATTAGCACTCTCTTGAGAAGTACCAATAGCACTCATCACTAAACGATTATTCTTATGAGCCGTATCAACTGCTTCTTTGACCATTTCTTCTGTAATTCCCCAAACTGTTCCCACAGCTGGAACAAGAATAATATCCGCCCCTGCATCAATAAACTCTTGTGTGGAATCCTTACTTACTACAGGCTCATCTACCCCCGCACTATGCATTTTACCAGCAATTATAACACCATTAAAATAGTTTTTTGCCAGTTTAATATTTTGTGCAATCAACTCATTTGTTACACCTGTCCCTGGATTTCCTGTTAACAATATAAAATCAAAGCCTAATTGATTAGCTAATTCAAAAGTATCTTTAGAAGCCTGTCTCCCCAAAGAAATATTTAATTTATTAGAAAACATTTTTGCGGAAGGATCTACAGGTTCAAGATTAACACCGATTGGTAGCCCTATCAGTTTCTTTAAATCGTGAATTATATCTGACGGTTGATGATTTTCTGTATGATGATACAACCCTTTAATTTCTGGAGACAACAAATCAAAACAATTCAATAAAATCATATCTGCTCCATAAGATCTTGCAATTTCGCTAGTTGTGATATCTTTAATTAAAGGCTCCTGTACAACCACATTTTCACTTAAAATAACTCGACCTTCACTTGCTTTGATACTTTGAATTAAATCTTCTTTACTAAATGCTTTAATATCACTTGCATTAGCACTTATTAGTCTTTTAACCATCATCTACCTCCAATTACTTAGTCTCTGCGTAACAAACACTATAAAGGTCAATTATTTCTTTTGCTAAATCAATAAATGATATACTTGTCATTAAATGATCTTGTGCATGAACAAGTAATAATGTTACTTCCACATTATTCCCTGAGGCCTCTTGTGTTAATAAAGCGGTTTGTGCTCCATGAGCATCTACAATATTTTTTTCTGCCGATTCAATTTTTTGTCTTGCCTCATCAAAATGTTTCTGTTTAGCTTCTTGTATTGCCTCCATTGCATCACTTTTTGCATTACCTGATTTAACAATCAAACTCATAATTGTTGTTAATAATTCTTCTTTAGTTTCTCCCAAAATATCCCATCCTTCTCTTATAATTTACAGAGCATCAAAATCGAAATCTTCAAAGTTAATGTCATCTTCTAATTCTTCCGCATAATTTTTTTCTTCCTCAAGGTATTGGCGATCCATCATTTTAACAAATGGATAATAAATGACCATGCCTAGGAACAATAGTAAAACTTGTAATACTGCTCCTTGCCAACCACTTACTAAGAAACCTGAAAACACTATTGGTGTTGTCCAAGGTAATTGAATTCCATTAGTAAATGGAACTAATCCCCAGCTCATCGCAAAGTAAGCAATAATTATATTAATTGTTGGAACTAACACAAATGGAACCAAAATAATAGGATTTAATACAATAGGTAAACCAAAAATAATCGGCTCATTAATTCCGAAGAAACTTGGAACTATTGATAATTGTGATAATTTTTTGATACGTTGACTCTTACAAAATAAAACCATGACAATAACTAGAGATAATGTGGATCCAGCTCCACCAAATGTCGCAAACATATCTTGAAATTGCCCTGTAATAATATTTGGAATTTCCGTATGTGCCTTATAAGCTTCTAAATTTTCCATTGATAATGCTCTTAATACGGGGTTAAAAACCGCTCCAACTACGCTACTTCCATTAATTCCAAAGAACCAAAAGAAATGTAAGAAAATATACGCAACTATCATTGCTCCCAGTGTATTTCCTAAAGATAATAATGGCATTTGTAATAGATTAAAAATGATATCTTGTAAGCTTCCATAAGATGTTAACGTTGCTAACCAATCAATGACAAAAAACACAAAAATAATCACAAAGCTTGGTATCAATGCTTCAAATGATTTAGACACGGTTGGTGGAACACTATCTGGCATTTTAATTTTCCAACCTTTTCTAACGACCCAAACAAATAACCTAGTTGCAACTAATGCTGTAATCATTCCTAAGAATAAACCACTGGAACCCATCCATTTTAGTGGTAAGCTAGTAACTTCATACACAGTTTCTGTGTTTTCAGGAGTAAAAAATGTGGTATAAGGCGTCACTATAAAGAATGCTACTAACGAAATAATTGCCGCTTGCATCGCATCCTCATCAAACTGTCTAGCTAAACTATACGCAATCCCCGCTACTGCTAAAATAGTCATAATATCAAAACTAGCACTAGCAGGGACCATCATATGACTTGCCCATTCTTTCCCTAGTAGCGTACTCATCCATGTATCCCATTGATTCAGTGGAAAATTAGCAATTAATAAAAAGAACGACCCTACAATTAATACAGGAGTAGATAATAAAAAACCATCTCGTATAGCAATTAAATATTTATTCTCACCAATTTTTTTTGCCATTGGTGACAATACTCTCTCTAAACTATTTAGAAACTTTTTCATCCCTCTCACCTACTTCTTTTTATTATTTTTTGCTAATTTTAACGCTTCTTTTAAAGCTTTTTCTCCGTCCATTGCTCCATATATCTCTGAATCAATTACCATAACCGGAATACCTTGTGGCTCATATTCTTCTTTTGTTTTATTAAATAAAAAACGTACTTGTGGTCCTAAAAGAACTGCAATTGGTCTTTCTTTTTCGACAATTTCTTTAATTCTAGCAACTGGATAAGCCGTAATATCTAAAGGTAGGTTATGCTTCTTCACTACTTCCATCATTTTATTAACCATAATACTAGTAGACATCCCTGCATCACAAAATAAATATATTTTTTTTGTACTCATTGTTTATTCTCCATTCTTTATTTAGTCTATTGGCGCCTTAATCCTTTTTTCATATGCATCTAGCCATTCTTGCGTAATTGGCTCGATAATTGTTGTATGGTTTTCACCCATATTTGCTATGTATATAGCTGCTTTATTTTGATCATTCCCAACCGAAAAAGTAAACTCAACATTAGTAGCAACTCCCCAATCGCCTTTATTGTTCATTGCCACTAAAGACATCGCTCCACATTTTCCGTATTTTTTGGTTAATTTATCATGAAATGAATACACTGCTTCATCACATGCTTCTTGCGGTGTCATTCCTCCCTCCATTTTACGAACAATTTCGTATGAAAGAATTCCTTTCATTAAATCTTCACCTAGTCCTGTTGCAGCAGCTCCACCAATATCACTGTCCACATAAAATCCTGAACCAGATAGTGGGGAATCTCCGACGCGTCCAGGTTTTTTCATAAAAAGTCCAGAGCTTGATGTACCAGCACTCATGCTACCATTCTTATCTAAGCTGATAGCACCAATCGTATCATGGCCATCATAGGGACTAAGCGAGTGTTTCGCTATATCATCTAAGCGTTTTTCCCATAGTTTTCTCGCCCGTTCGGTCAACATATTTTTTCGTTCAAAACCATTTATCATGGCGTACTTTGTTGCACCTTGACCAACTAAGAAGCTATTAAATTTTTCATGACTTAATTTTCTTGCCACAGAAATCGGATGACACACATCTGTAATCCCTGCTACAGCTCCAATTTGGAACGTATCGCCATCCATAAAGGCTGCATCCATTTCTAGAATCCCTTCAATATTTGGTAAGCCTCCATAACCAACGGACTTGTAATAAGGATAGTCCTCAACATGTTTAATAATCATCTCAATTGCATCATTCGATGTTCCTTCATTTTTCAGTAACTCTAAAGAAGACTCAATACCATCATGAGACATTCGCCATGTTGCAATACTGCCAAAATTCATTTAATCACCTCTTTATAATATTATAACGCTTTCATTATACAATAGTATATACTATAATGTCTATACTGATTGTGGCATTATTTTTAATTACATGCTAAAGCTAAAATTGCATTCATATATATTTCCATGTTCAATAATAAATCTTTTTCGTCCATATATTCATCACTATTATGAGCTATCCCTTTTTGACCTGGAAATGAAGGCCCAAAAGCAACAGTATTCGGGAAAAAACGTGCATATGTTGCACCAGTTGTTGTCACTGGCGTACCGTCTAAACCGGTTATTTTTTCATAGACTGCACTTAATTTTTTTACATTTGTATCATCTTTTGGGAAACTTGTACTTTTTAATTGTCGAATAATTTTAATTTCACTTTCTTTAGGCACAACTTTATGTAATTGCTCTGTTACCTCTTCTTCTTTCGTTGAAACTGGATATCGAATAGCAATACTCAACTGAATTGTATTTTGCTCAACCTTCAACTCATAGGGGGTTAAAATTAATTTACCACTATCCTCGTCCTCAAAATCTAATCCAATCCCTTCACCATAATGTTTCTTTGAAAAACTCTCTTCGATCCATAAAAAATAACGGCGCAATTGATCTGACATTTCTTTATTACTAGACAGTTTTGTAGCTAGTATTGTAATGGCATTTTCACCTAATTCTGGTGCATTTGATGGCGAACGTTTACCTAAAACGTGATATGACTCTTCTTGAAATATTGCTGTTAATTCATCCGGCACATGCGCACTAGACTGATCTCCCTGAATCGTTAAATTTTGTAGTTCACTTGCATCAAAATGCGTAGAGATAGTATAATTTACAATTCCTCTTTCTCCATAAACAACTGGGTATTTACAATCTGGTGTAAATGCAAAGATAGGAGCTATTTCTTCTGCTAAATACAAAGGCAAGTCTGAACTGCCACTTTCCTCATCTGTTCCAAAAATTATTCTAATGGGTTTGATTGGCTTAATCCCCATATCTTTCAATAATTTCAATCCAAACAAACATGACATAATCGGTCCCTTATTATCTAAGACTCCTCTTCCATAGAACTTTTCATCTTTTTTACTCAATTTAAACGGCGGAAATGACCATCCATCACCTGCTGGAACAACATCTAGATGTCCCACTATCCCAATATAATCATCACCTTCTCCAAATTGAGCATAGCCTACAGCATCATTCACAATATTTGTTTTAAAGCCATAGTCTGAAGCTATCTTCATCACTTGTTCCAACGCTTGTTTTGGACCTATTCCAAAAGGGGCATTACCCAAAGGGGCTCCCTTTACACTCTCAATTTGCATCACTTTATCTAAATCTTTGTAAAATTCTTCTTTATTTTTCTCTATTAAATGTTTTATATTTACTGTCATCAGTCTTCTCCTTAATTATTTCCTCTTACTAAAGTATTTTTGAAAGTATATCTATCCGCTCTATAATATGAAATATCGTATAATATCGGAGTCGCATTAATAGCAAACGTTATTGAATTTACTAAAAGTAATGGATCTCCCACTGGAACATTTAACAACTCGGACATCTCTTCATTAACCAAAATCGCTTCTACTTCTTGATGAGAATAGGCAATTTCTACTTTCGATTCAATCAATTTAAACAATGATTGATTAAAGTCTTCTTTTGATAACCCATCTACATATTTTTCACTTAAATAAATTTTTTCAACCGTCATCGGTTCATTATCTAAGATTCTACATCTTACTAATTCATACACTGTATCAGACTCGCTTAACTCCAATTGAGTCATTATTTTATCATCTAACTGTTTAAGTTTTTCAAAAGAAATAACTTTAGTATCACTCGTTTTTCCATACGCTTTTGCAGCTTCAGTAAATCCTTGCAACCCATCACGACCGCTTTGGATTTTTTGTTGTGACATAACATAGCTACCTTTACCACGTTTTTTTACGATAATATTTTTTTTAATCAACAAATCGATCGCTTTTCGAATTGTTAATCTACTACACTCAAATTCTGTTGATAAATCATACTCAGATGGCAATTTTTGAGAGCTTACATAGATACCTTCTTTAATCCGTCTTTCTATTTCTTGTGCAACACTAACATATACTGTCTCCGTATTTTTTTTCTCTTTCACAAAAATCAAACCCCTACTTTTTTATTTTTTTCCCATTCTTTTTTTATTTCTTCTGACAAACGTATAATTCGCTTACCAACTTCTTCATATGACTCAGTTTTCAAATTGGCCAATGAAATTCTAACAGACCATTCATCACTACCAAAGTCATCTGTTTTTAATAACAACAACTTTTCTTTTTCGGCTAATCTTGTTAAAACTTTGGTAATTGTCCATTCAGATTGTAAATATCTCGAAAAATCTAGGCCATATCTTGATTCTACCCAATCTTTAAAATTAAACTCAAAATAATACGCTGTATTTAAAGGCTCTATCTCTTCTTTGATACCTAAAGAATGAAATAATCGTTCTTCTCTTTCATGACATAAATTCATTACAGATGTCTTATAATCATCTTTAGTATCTAATAAAGAGTATAAGCTAAATAGAGTCATCATAACTTGTTGAACAGAAGATAATCCTGCGGCGTGATTTAAAGCAATATCTCGACTATCCGCTACCATCCGATCGATAAAACGAATACTGTCACCTTTTTGATTGAGTGATTGATATCTTAATTTTAATTGTAGTTCTTGCTCTAATGGTAAATCGCTAATTAATTTATCAAATATATTGTCTTGTGCTACAGCAACCGTTCCCACACGCCAACCTGTCGCACCAAAATATTTCGAATATGAATAAATACAAGCTGAATTATACGGTAATTCTACGAATAATGAATTAAAATCTGATACAAATGTACCATAAACATCATCCGTTAGAATCATCAAATTTGGATTATCTGTTTCTACAATCTCTTTTATTTGATGAATGGTTGATTGACTCATGGAATTAGCTGTGGGATTGCTAGGATTAACTATAAACACGGCTTTGACATATTTATCTTTTAATTTATCAATTTCATGAGTTGGATATTGATAAATTAAATTTCCATCACAAATAGATTGTTCCGCATTAATTTTTAGTACATTAAAATTATATTGTGGTAATTCAGGTATTTCCAAATATGGGGCAAAGCTAGGGACTAATAAAGCAATTTTATCTCCCTTCTTTAAAATAAAATTGTTAACTAAAGTATCAAATAAGTAACAAATTCCTGCGGTACCTCCTTCTACTGTAAATATATCAAATGACGTATCAGATCCAGAAAATAATTCATATTTTAGATAATTTTTTATTGGATATTCACACGCATCTAAGCATCGAACCGGATTAGGATAATTATCACCTATGGTATAGTCTAACATTTTATCTAACCACTCATGTTGATTCATACCGAAATAAACTACGCCATCTGTTAAAACTTGCTGTAAAAAGAATGATCCTCTACCTGAATTTTTTTCCAAAAACATTTGAAATCTTTTATATCTAGTTGAATCCTCTTCCATCATTCCGCGTATCAAAGAGTGGTGCATATCTGTTGTTTCCATTAAAGCAAATTGACTCAGTAGTATGAACGCTTCTCTTGGAATAGGTGCTGTCCAATTAGGATTGCCTCGACCAGCATTTAATGATTCTCTTTCTGTCTGTATTTTTTTCTCCAATAATAAATTTAACTCAAACGAACTCAAATCCTCTAACATTTTTGTTTCCTCTTCTCTATATAGTATATACTATATAGAATATACTATTATTGGTAACGTTTTACAAATGTTTTCTTTTATAGCTTTTTTCTAAAAATTCTTGGCAAAAGACCATAAAAAAATCGTATCAATAGAATTCAATCTATCAACACGATTTAGTGTACAGCCCTAATTATCTAGTCCTTGTAGGTTTGATCTAATATATCTTTAGTCTTTAAATATTTTTCTTCCAATGAATTATAATCGTCTATATCCTTTTCATCAAGTTTCTTATTTTTTATATTTACATCATCCAGATCTTTGTTAGATAGAATATCGATTTTTGGCATAAGTGGATTAGATTCTTTATCCCCTATAAACACTGCATTTCCAAACGTAAACGATTTTGCTTCTCTGCCACTCATCATGACCTTAAAGGCACTATTCATTAAGTATACTCTCCCTTGATTTGCTGTTTCGTGTGGAAAGGTCGTTGGTGCATACGTTGCATCAACATAAGTTGGGCTACCTAACCAAGTAGCAATAGAAATCTCAGGCGAAGCCATCACAAGAAGTGAATCTGGTGACTTATTTTGACTATTTGGTACAGAACTCTCAAAATTACTTGATCCTGACTTCATAACATAGGTATCTTGACTAAAGCCTGTGTATTTAGGTCCTGCATAGGGTTCTGATCCATTTGCCCCAGTTGCTTCTTTTAACATATTCACCACGGTTTTTGCCGTACTGGAACTCATCGTTCGTTTGCTTTCAGCATCAGAAAGATTAATTTTGACAGAGTCTGTTTCAATACTTTCAATAGTTGTTGGTTCAACTCGAACCCCATCGTTACCAAATACACTAAATGCTGAAGATAGTGCCAAAACATTTGTAGGGTAATTAATTGCTTGCTCAGCTGTGTAATTTGAGCCATTTGGGTTATATGATGCTAGGCCGAGTGGTTCCATCATAGTATTTTTTTGCTGATCATTGGTCATCTGAAATGCCTCAACAGCAGCTGTATTTAACGACAACCCTAAGGCAAACGATGCACTAACTTTACCAAAATTCTGATTGCCATAATTATTAATTTTCCAATCTCCTACTGTAAAAGAACTTCCATTTTGAATCGTATTTGGTGTCAATCCTGCATACTCAACAGCTGGAGCATAATCAAGAAGTGGTTTTATTGTAGAGCCTGAAGATCGTGTTGCTGTATATGGAATCATTGGATTATCTGAATTAGTCGCAAGACCAATAATATGTCCTGTTTTCGTATCCACAACGGAAATAGCAGTCAAACTTTGTTTATGTTCAATATACCCATTAGGTAATCGATCATCCTGAGGATAAGTTCCTTCTACTATATTATGTAACTCCTTCAATTGATTACTATCTGCATAAGTTTTAACAGTAATCGTGGCATTTTGCGGTAAATTTAAACTACTCAATTCATCTTTTACTTTTGAAACATAAGGTTGGTATTCCTTCGGTGTCCCTTCCTGTTTATATCTTTTTAATGCAAACTCTTCCTTTTCACTTTGGACTAGTTCAACGGTTTGTTTATATATTTTATCACCAATCAGCTCATTTTCTTTCATAATTGCTAATACAGTAAGCGTCCGTTGCTTACCACTTTTTTCAAAGTCTTGAACATAAACTGATGGTGATTGACCTAACCCAGCCATGTAAGCAATCTGAGCTACCTGTTTAGGGTCATTTGTATTCATATCTGACATATCATTACCAAATAACTCAAGTGAAGCTGCTCTAACTCCCACAGTATTGGGTGTTAGACGTAGTTCATTTAGATAGGCTTTTAAAATATCATCACGATTATATTTTTGTGATAGCTTTCTAGCATCAATTAATTGAATAACTTTATCTGACAATGTATTTTTATTGTTTGTTCCAAAAACCATAATCTTAACCAACTGCTGCTCAATTGTTGATGCACCTCTTGTAACAACTTTTTGACCTAGCTTTTTTCTGACTTGAGACACCACTGCCCCCATTGTATCTTTAATGGAGAAACCTTTTGTTTTTCTCGTATAAAAAGACGCATCCTCTACAGCAAGAAGTGTGTCTCTATATAATTTATCTACATTCCAATTGGGCTGATATTTAACGGGATCAAATTTAACGACGACATTATTTTTATCTAACGGTTCATCATTTTTATCTAAAATAATGAAAGACTGTGTGATCTTCTCATCAATGTTTTGAATTTCAAGTAAGGAGCTGTAAGGACTGTAACGTTTACTTATTGTATAAGCTCCTATCGACATAAATAGTATGACAATCATAGCAATCATACCGAGAATTATGGCTGTTAAGTGACGACGGCTAAGAAATCTAAAGCGTTTCTTTTTATTGTTTTTTGAAAACATCTATAGCCTCCTTTCCTTGTTTGTTCAATCTAGTATTCTTAAAATAAAAAATTTTAATCATCTGAACTTATTGTTTCTTCTGTGCTTGATGAAGTCGTCTCACTTGTTATTGAAGAGTTAGAACTAGAGTTAGAGTTAGAGTTAGACGTAGATGAGCTACTTGATTCTGAAGATTGCGTGCTTTTTTCAACTGATTGATTTTCAACCACTATTGTAACAGTAGAGCCTTTAACGATATATTTATAATTTTGAGATGAAGGATCCTGTTTTAAAATGAGATCTTTTTCATTCCTATCCCAACTCTCCGTACCGCGGATGTTCTCAAGAACTGATTCTCCACTTTTATACATCGTATTTGTATATCCTTGTATACTCAAATTTAAATCCAATTGATCTATCTCTTCTTTAGCTTCTTTAACAGTCATACCAACTAAATCCGGCATATTCACTGACCGTTTAATTAATCGTTCATTAGTTTCTAAATCAGATTGAAGTTCGTTATACTTTTTTTTAAACTCTTCTACCATATTTTTCGACTGAATATAGTTATTTGTTCTATCTATATAATCACCTAGCTCCATACCAAACTTAGTATTTGGTTCAGGAATAGTTTCTATGAGATTGGCATAGGAAAAAACTTGATCTGTTATTTTATTTGCTTCAATTATATTATTATTTATGTCATCCAATAAGCTAACAGATTTTTTAAAGCTCTGTTCATTTGTAACTGTCAACATGCCTTCTTGATTATATATTTTATGCAATAAGTCAAGCAAATCTTGCGCCTCTTTGCTCATTTTTTCGGCGTCCGCAATCGTTGCATTTTGAAAAACAACCATTAATTCATCATATTTTTTAGGTAATATGCTTTTATAGTACAACACATATAATTCTTCAATATCTATATCTTCTACAATATCAATACGTCTCTTTATTTCCGACATAACATTATCAATATCTGAAACGTCTGTTTTACCTTCCATTACTTCTAATAATAACTCTTTATTTTTAGCTAATGTCTTAACCTTTTCATCATTTGCTTCATACAACCAAGACTCAAAGGCATCATTTTTTAAAGATCTTATTAACCTAGTATCTGTTTCTTCAATCCTAGTTAGACGATATATTTCTTCTTGTGTTATATTTTGTGCTTCAGGAATATCGTTAATATAATGATATGCTTTAAAAAATAAATAAGCACTGACTAAACTGACCATTACAAAAAA
>SKEY01004358.1_pt1 | contig 11235 bp, 9 predicted proteins | sample 4843871 | NCBI WGS metagenome assembly SKEY01 (sample SAMN11008797, study PRJNA524170) | human gut metagenome | biome: Human fecal sample; material: Feces; isolation source: fecal sample from pouch patient p36 | host: Homo sapiens | place: Israel: Tel-Aviv | collected 2016-12-04 | reverse complement strand
ATTTATTATAGAAGCTATTTCTTTCATTTCTTCTTCTTTAAATCCTCTAGTTGTTATAGCAGGAGTTCCTATTCTAACACCACTAGTAACAAATGGGCTTCTTGTTTCATTTGGTACAGTATTTTTGTTTAAAGTTATTCCTATACTATCTAAAAGAATTTCTGCATCTTTACCAGTTATATCTTTATTAGTTAAATCAACAAGTATTAAATGGTTATCAGTTCCATTTGAAACTAATTTAAATCCATAAGATTCTAAAGCTTCTGCTAAAACCTGTGCATTTTTAACAACTTGCTCCATATATGTTTTAAAACTTGGTTCTAATGCTTCTTTAAAACAAACAGCCTTTGCAGCTATTATATGCATTAAAGGACCACCTTGTATTCCTGGGAAGATATTCTTATCTAATGCTTTTGCAAATTTTTCTTTACAAAGTATTAATCCACCTCTTGGTCCTCTTAAAGTTTTATGAGTTGTTGATGTAACAAAATCAGCATAAGGAACTGGTGATGGATGTAATCCTGTAGCTACAAGCCCTGCAATATGAGCTATATCAACCATTAAGTATGCTCCTACCTCATCTGCTATCTCTCTTAAAGTTTTAAAATCTATAATTCTTGAATATGCACTAGCTCCTGCAACTATTAATTTAGGTTTATGTTTAAGAGCTAATTCTCTTACAGTTTCATAATTTATTGTTTCTGTCTCTTTATCTACACCATATGACACGAAATTAAATAATCTACCTGAAAAGTTAACTGGTGAACCATGAGTTAAGTGTCCTCCATGGCTTAAATCCATTCCTAATACAGTATCACCTGGCTCTAATATTGAAAAATAAACAGCCATATTAGCTTGTGATCCTGAATGTGGTTGTACATTAGCATGCTCAGCCCCAAATAATTTTTTTACTCTTTCTCTTGCTAAATCTTCAACCTCATCTACTACGTGACATCCACCATAGTATCTTTTTGAAGGGTAACCCTCAGCATATTTATTTGTTAAATATGATCCCATAGCTTCCATAACAGCTTTGCTAACAAAGTTTTCTGAAGCTATAAGCTCTATACTATTTTCTTGTCTTTCCTTTTCCTTTTGAACAAGATGTGCAATTTGCTCATCTTCTCTTTCTAAGTTGTCAAAATTCATTTTCTTCACCCCAAACGTAAAATGTATATTACTTATTATAAATTTATTAATTATTTTTAGCAACAAAAAATAATTTGTTTATATTTTGATTAAACTAATATGAGTTTGTATAGCTTATTTTAACTTTTCATATGTTATAATTACTATATTGGTTATAAATTTACATAGGGGAGAATAATATGGATTTTGACAAAGTATTACATATTGCAACTTTTGCAGGTAGAATAATACTAGAAAGCGGTGGAGAAACTTACAGAGTTGAGGAAACTATTTGTAGAATCTGTGCAGCTTACGGTATTAGATATGCTGAAAGTTTTGTTACCCCAACTGGAATTATGGTTTCTGTTTACGATGAGAATAATTATACAACTACTTTAGTAAAAAGAGTTACTAATAGAACTGTTGATTTGCAGAAAATCCACTTGGTTAATGAACTTTCAAGAAAACTTTATACGGAAAAATATTCTCTTGATGAGGTCTTAGAAAAATTAATAGATATAAATGAAAACTGTCCTAAATACGATTTCAGAACAAATCTAGTATTTTCAGCCATAGCAGCTGCTGGATTCACCACTATATTAGGAGGTAATATAGAAGACTGCGTAGTATCATTTTTTGTTGGAATGTTTGTAAAACTAGCTACCTTTAAGGCTGGGGAATTAGGAATAAACGCCTTTTTTATAAATACTTTAGGCGGAGCAATCGCTGCTCTCTTATCCTTAATAGCCTATAGCTTAGGAGTTGGAAGTAATTTAGACACAATGATAATAGGTAGTATAATGCTATTAGTTCCTGGTTTATCTATTACAAATGCTATTAGAGACACAATAGCTGGTGATTTAATATCAGGCCTTATAAGGGCAGCTGAGGCCTTCTTAGTAGCTATCTCTATAGCTGTTGGAACTGGTATGGTTATGAGTATTTGGATTTACTTTGGAGGTGGTATATAAGTGGTTTTAATTAAAGAAGTTCTAGCTACCTTCATAGCTACTATAGCTTTTGGAGTATTATTTAATATTCACGGAAAGAATTTATTCTTTGCCGGAATAGGTGGAGCCTTAGGGTGGCTAGTTTATAAAATAGGATTATATTTTGGACTAAGTGTCATATTATCAATGTTCTTTTCAGCAATTGCCTTTAGTGCTTATTCTGAGATATATGCAAGAATTTTAAAAACTCCAGTAACCACAATAGTTGTTTGTGCCTTAATCCCCTTAGTTCCTGGAGGGGGCATGTATAATACTATGTACGAAGCTATAAAGGGAGATGCTATGTCAACTTGGAATCAAGCCATAATGACAATTTCATCTTCAGGTGCATTAGCCTTAGGAGTTTTATTTGTATCTACAATCACTCGTTTAATAAACAATAGAAAAAAACAATATACTCATGGATCATTAAATCCTAAAAACATATTATTATTTAAAAAATTAAAAAACAAAAGCAATATAGATTTTCATACAAAAAAATAGACCACCTTTGTGGTCTATTATTTTACAAAACTATTTAGTGTTTTTATTAATTGTTCTAATCCTGCTAATTCCTCTTTATCCTCTTCTCCTATACCCATACAATTTCTAGCATAGTTTTCTATAAGAAGTACCCCAACTTTGTTTATAGCAGCTCTTATGGCAGATATTTGAGTTAATACATCCCTACAACAAACATCCTTCTCTACCATTCCTTGAATTCCTTTTACTTGCCCCTCTATTTTTCTTAATCTTACAAGTATATCTTTTCTTAAAGCTTCATTATCATTCAAAATTTACACCTCATACCATCATTGTAATCTAATATATAATATTTTTAATTTATATTATTATTTCATATTAATTACTTAATATACCTTAATTCCTAATTGAAAGTCAATAAAAATAGCAATCTATAATTAAGATTTACTTTTTAAATGGTAAAGTAATAAAAACTCTTAACTTATAAAGTATAAGCCTTTTTACTCATTTTCCATATAAATTGACTAAAATTAGCGTGAGTAAAAACCCACGCTAATTAAGTTTACTTTAGTATCTCAATTTAGATTGCTCAAAAATTATTCTGCCGTATCTTCTTTCTTTATTGTTTCAATTCCTAATTCTTTTAATTGTTCTTCATCTACTATATTAGGTGCTTCAGTTAAATAACAGAATGCATTTTGGTTTTTAGGGAATGTTATAACGTCCTTGATATTTTCAGTTCCTGCTAAGAACATTATCATTCTATCTAAACCGAAAGCTAATCCGCCGTGTGGTGGTGGTCCAAATTTAAATGCTTCTAATAAGAATCCAAATCTTTCCCAAGCTGATTCTTGAGTAAATCCTAATACTTCAAACATTTTTTCTTGAAGTTTAGTATCATGTATTCTTATAGATCCTCCACCTAACTCTTCTCCATTTAATACTAAGTCATAAGCCTTAGCTCTAACTCTTCCTGGATCAGTATCTAAGTACTTTATATCCTCATCCATTGGCATTGTAAATGGATGGTGAGCTGCAAAGTATCTTCCTTCTTCTTCATCGTACTCAAGAAGATCAAACTCTGTTATCCATGTGAAGTTAAACTCACTCTTATCTTTGACTAAATCAAATTTTCTTGAAAGCTCTAATCTTAATTCTCCTAAAGCTTTTAAAACTACTGAGTTTTTATCAGCAACTATAAGAATTAAATCTCCTGTTTTAGCTCCCATAGTTTCAATTATTTTGTTTAGCTCTTCTTCACTAAAGAATTTAGCTATTGGTGATTTAACACCTTCTTCTTTTAATTGAATCCATGCTAATCCTTTAGCTTTGAAAGTTTTAACGAACTCTCCTAATCTATCAATGTCTTTTCTTCCCATAGAAGCTCCGCCTTCTAAGCATAAACCTCTAACAGAACCGCCATTAGCTACAGCGTCTGTGAATACTTTAAATCCACATTCTTTAACAACATCACTTAAGTTTGTAATTTCCATTCCAAATCTTAAGTCTGGTTTATCTGAACCGTATTTTTCCATAGCATCTTTAAATGTCATTCTCTTTATTGGAGTTTTTACATCTACTCCTAAAACTTCTTTAAATACATGTTTTATTAAACCTTCATTTAAAGCCATAACATCATCTTGCTCAACAAATGACATTTCTAAGTCAACTTGAGTAAACTCTGGTTGTCTATTAGCTCTTAAGTCTTCATCTCTGAAACACTTAACTATTTGGAAGTATCTATCAAAACCTGATACCATTAATAATTGTTTAAATAATTGTGGTGATTGAGGTAATGCATAGAACATTCCTGGATAGTTTCTTGATGGAACAAGATAGTCTCTAGCTCCTTCTGGAGTTGACTTTGTAAGTATTGGTGTCTCCATTTCTAAGAAACCATTTTGATCTAAATAATCTCTTATTGCTTTAGTTGTCTTATGTCTTATTTTGAAGATATTTTGCATATCTGGTCTTCTTAAATCTAAGTATCTATACTTTAATCTAATACTTTCAGCAGCATCTAAATCTTCTTTTATATATATTGGAGGAGTATCTGACTCAGATAAAATCTTTAATTCCTCAGCTTTTAACTCAACCATACCTGTTGGCATGTTTGGATTTACTGATTCTCTCTTAACTATTTCACCTGTTACAGCAATACAATATTCAGGTCTTATTGATTTTGCTTTTTCTAGGATTTCTTCTCCTAAATCATCATTAAATACAACCTGTAAAATTCCTTCTCTATCTCTTAAGTCTATAAATTGAAGACCTCCAAGATTTCTATTTCTTTGAACCCAACCCATTACGGTTACTTTTTGTCCAATATGGCTTTCTCTAGCGTCGCCACACATTATGTTACGCTTTAATCCATTTAAAGCTTCACCCATTTTAATTCTCCTCCTGTCTACTACTTAACTATATTTACTATTTCATTTATATCTAAGCTGATTTCGAATTGTTCTCCATCGCTCATTCTCTTAATTTTAATTTTGTTTTCTTCTATTTCAGAATCACCTATAATAAAAGTATATTTAGCTCCTATTTTATTAGCATATTTCATTTGAGCCTTAACACTCTTTCCTAAGTGATCTATTTCAGCCTTAATGCCAGCTTTTCTAAGATTAAATGCTAATTTCATAGCTTCAAGCTTAGCATTATCTCCCATTGAGCCAATATAAACTTCGCATCTAACAGGTTCAGGAATTTCTATTCCTTCCTCATCTAATATTAAAAGAAGTCTTTCTAAACCTAATCCAAATCCCATAGCTGGAGTTTTAGGACCGTCTACTTCTTCTACTAGATAATCATATCTTCCTCCACCACAAACTGTTAATCCATCTTTTATAACTTCAAAAACAGTTTTACTATAGTAATCTAATCCTCTTACTATTTGTGGATCTATGTTATACTCTATTCCCATAACATCTAAGTAAGCTTTTAACTTGCTAAAGTGATCACTACACTCTTCGCAGATGTAATCTAGTATTGAAGGAGCTTCCTTAACTATTTCCTTACATCTCTTTTCTTTACAGTCTATGATTCTCATAGGATTCTTTTCAAATCTTGTTTTACAAGTTTCACAAAGATTATCATAGTTCTCTTTTAAGTATTGTTTTAAAGCTTCATTGAATTTTGCTCTACATTTTGGACATCCTAAGCTATTTATATTTAAGCTTAATCCTTTTATTCCAAAATCCTCTGTTAATGCTCTCATAACTAAAGATAAGATTTCTGCATCAATAGAAGCTTCTTGTGAACCAAAAACTTCTATTCCATATTGATGGAATTCTCTTAATCTTCCTTTTTGCATTTTTTCATATCTAAAGCATGGAGTAAAATAGAACATTTTTGTTGGCTGAGCATCAGCATATAAACTATTTTCAATAAATGCTCTAACAGCTGGAGCTGTCCCCTCTGGTTTAAGAGTTATACTTCTTCCACCTTTGTCTTCAAAAGTATACATTTCCTTTTGAACCACGTCAGTAGTTTCTCCAACTCCTCTTTTGAAAAGTTCAGTTGCCTCAAACATAGGAGTTCTGATCTCTCTAATTCCATATTCAGCTGATATTTTTCTTAACTTTTCTTCTATATAATGCCATTTATAAGCGTCATTAGGTAACATATCCTTTGTACCCTTTTGAGCTTGTATCGCCATAAACAACTCCTCCTACATAATATTAAATTTTTTATTTATATAAAGTATCAAGTAATTCTATCTTACCTTCAACCATTTCCTCTATTCTTTTTACATATTCCTTTACATCTTTAACATTTGCAAATCTTTCTATACGATTTTTATCTTCTTCTAAAAATACTACCTTAGAAACTGCATCTGCTCCTAATGCAATTATAGTCTGCTTATCTTCAATCATTTGAATATTGTAGATACATTCCTTGTTATCTTTTGAATATCCTACATTCTCCATGTTACCAACCATATTTTTTTGTCTATACATATAATATGGATGCATATTTAGTTCTCTACCTAAAACTTTACTCATCTCATACATCTTATTAAGATTTTTTTGCTCTGCAATAGTTATAGTATTATGTAAAATTAAATTTTCATGAAGTCTTGATGCCCTTTTAATAGACATCCCATGAATAGTTAAACTATCTGGATTAAGCTCCTTTATCATAGAGCATGTTTTAGAAACCTCTGAAATATCTTCATTTGGAAGACCTATTATAATATCCATATTTATGTTATCAAAGTCTAGGCTTCTTGCCAAATTGAATTTATCCACTACATCCTCTGTTAAATGCCCTCTACCTATTGATTTCAAGGTTTTATCGTTCATACTTTGAGGATTTATAGATATTCTAGATACTTCATATCTCTTCATAGTTTTTAATTTTTCTTCAGTTATAGAATCAGGTCTTCCACATTCAACAGTGAACTCCTTTATTCCTTTATTATTAACGAAACTATCATATATATGTTTCATTAATACTTCAAACTGTTCATTATTTACTGATGTTGGAGTACCTCCACCAAAATAAACAGTTTCTATCTTTAAGCCTTTCTTTAATACATAATCACTTATAGCTGAAATTTCTTTGCTTAAAGCTTCTAAATAAGGCTTAACATCTTTCTTACATCCAGCAATAGGATTTGCTGCAAAGGAACAATAAAGGCATCTTGTAGGACAAAAAGGCATACCAACATATATACTTATGTTTTTTTCCTCTTTATTTACAAAACTTTCTTCTCTTTCTGCAACTTCTATGCAAAGTTTAGCCTTTTCTTCCCTAGCCATATAATTATCTTCAAAATATTTTATTATCTCTTCCTCAGATTTTCCTTCTCTTATTAGAGATAAGGCTATTTTACTTGGTCTTATTCCAACTAATGTTCCCCAAGGATATTCATCCTTAAGAGTTTTAGATAAAAATTTGAATATTCCCTTTTTAAGTTCTGTTTTAAATCCGTATCCTTCTTTGAACTCATAAGAAAAACTATTGTCTCCCTCTGAAATCTTAACCATATTTTCAGATATAAAGACATCGTAGTCTCTCTCTTCATCTTCATTTACAAACTTTAATTCCTTAAAAGTATAGAATATATTAAACATTTGATAAACGTCATATCTATACTTTAAGTCATTAAGATATATTTTAATATACATAAAAATCTCCTGCTAAAAATGGGTTTCTTTGTCTTTCGTGTTTAATAGTTGAACTTGGTCCATGTCCTGGATATACTGCTATGTCATCACCTAATGGAACCAGTTTATCATTTATACTCTTAAGAAGAGTAGCATGATTACCCCCTTCAAAATCACTTCTTCCAATTGATTCTCTAAATAGAGTATCTCCTGTAAAAAGACAATTATCTATTAAGAAGCATACTCCTCCTGGAGTATGTCCTGGTGTCTCTAGACATTTTATTTCATAATTATCTGAGAACTTAAGCATATCTCCATCTTTTAAATATCCATCTGCCTTTGGAAGTTTTCCAAAAACATCAACATTTCTTTCTATCATATCTTCATCTTTTTTATCTATATAAAAAGGTATTTTATATTTTTCTGAAAGTTTTTGTACAGCTCCCACATGATCAAAATGTCCATGAGTTAATAATATCATTTTTGGTTTTGCATCTAAAGATTCTATTACACTTTCAATTCTTGATGCTTCTTCACCTGGATCTACTATTATACAATCCTTAGTTTCTTCATCTATAACAACATAACAATTAGCTTGATACATTCCTACTGGAATTGTTTTTATTAACATATCAATCCCTCCTAAAAAATGAAGTTTAATTTATATTTTTAACCGAATTTATAGGAGTCTAACTTATTAAGCTAAACTCCTATAAAAACTTTCAATGTTTAACTTTTCTAAAAGCCTATATTTATTATAATGCTTTATACACAAAATAGTAATATTTGTTTAGAAATTCTTTTTGCTATCTAAGATTAAAGTTACAGGCCCATCATTTTCTATGTCAACTACCATATGGGCACCAAAGACTCCAGTTTCAACTTTTATGCCCTCTTCTCTACACATGCTTACAAACTCATCAAAAAGTTTCTTAGCTTCATCTCCTCCAAGAGCATTCATGAAGTTTGGTCTTCTTCCCTTTCTACAGTCTCCATAAAGGGTAAATTGTGATATAAGAAGTAGTTCTCCACAAACATCCTTTAAAGATAAATTCATTTTATCTTCTTCATCTTCAAAAACTCTTAAGTTTAAAACTTTATCTTTCATATATTTTAAGTCTTCAATAGTATCCTCTTTACCAATTCCAACTAATACATTAAAGCCTTTATTTATACTTCCAACTATCTCATTATCCACTTTAACAGAGGATTTATTTACTCTTTGAACTACAACTCTCACGGTTATGCCCCCTTTTATTTATTTACTCTATAAACGTCTAATATTCCTTGTATTCTTCTTATTTTCTTCATTAATTCTTTTAATTGTTCTATATTATCAATTTTTACTTGAATATTTATATTTGCTACTCCATTTTTACCTGATTTAGCATTTAAAGAAAGTAGGCTAAGATTAGAGTCAGTTATAACTAACATAACATCAGACAATAAACACATTCTATCCTCTGCTTTAACTTCAAGTTCAGCCACATATGCAGTTCCCTTTTCAGTTCCCCAACTAACATCTACAACTTTCTCTCTCTGTTTTTCTACTATAGCTTTAAAATTAGAACAGTCTTTTCTATGTACAGAAACTCCTCTTCCCTTAGTTATATACCCAGCTATATCATCTCCAGGTACAGGATTACAACATCTTGCAAATCTAACCATTATATTGTTTAATCCCTTAACAGTTACTCCATAGCTTTGTTTTTTCTTTGTTTGTCTTTCAGTTTTAGCTATTTGTTCTTCAATATTCTTATTTAATTCCTCTTCAGTAACCTGTTTTACAACATTTTCTTTAAGCTTAGATATTACGGTAGATGAAAGTAACTCTCCTTCTCCTACGGCTACATATATTTCTTCAACATTATTTAAATGATATCTCTTTAATAATTTATCATATAGTGGCCCTTTGCAAAGATCTGAAAATAATAAGGATTGCTTTTTACATTCCTTTTCAAGCATTTCCTTTCCTCTTTCTAAGTTCTCTTCTCTTCTTGCTTTTCTAAGCCATTGTTTTATTTTACTTCTAGCTTGATTACTATTAGCTATATTTAACCAATCTATATTAGGTCCTCTAGATGATGAAGATGTTAATATCTCTACTATTTCCCCAGTTTTAAGCTTGTAATCTAAAGTTACTATCTTTCCGTTAACTTTGGCTCCTACACACTTATTCCCTATATCTGTATGAATCTTATATGCAAAGTCTATAGGAGTTGCTCCCGCTGGTAAATTTATAACTACCCCCTTAGGAGTAAATACAAATATTTCATCTGAGAATAAGTCAAGCTTGAATCCTTCCATAAATTCAGTTGCATCAACAGCTTCCTTTTGCCACTCAAGTATATCTCTAAGCCATGTTAACTTATTTTCAAAAGTCATATCTTTTGAATCAGTTCCAGTAACACCACTCTTATATTTCCAGTGAGCTGCTATTCCGTACTCAGCCGTTCTATGCATTTCAAAAGTTCTTATTTGAATTTCAAAAGTCTTTCCTTCACTTCCTATTACTGTTGTATGTAAGGATTGATACATATTAGGTTTTGGCATTGCTATGTAATCTTTAAATCTACCTGGTATTGGCTTATAAATCGTGTGTACTATACCTAGTACTGCATAGCAATCTTTAACTGTATTAACTAAAATCCTTATAGCTGTTAAATCAAAGATTTGTTCTATGCTCTTATGTTTATTTACCATTTTTCTATATATACTGTAGAAATGTTTTGGTCTTCCTTCTATATCGCTATCTATATTAGCTTTATCTAAATTTTCTTTTAGCTCTTCAATTATACGAGAAATAAATTTTTCTCTCTCCACTCTTTTTTCAGCTATCATATTTACTAAGTCATAATATTCTTCTGGGTGAATATATCTTAAACACAAATCTTCTAATTCCCACTTTATTTTAGATATACCTAATCTATGAGCTAAAGGTGCAAATATATCTAAAGTTTCTTGAGCTTTTTTCTTCTGTTTTTCAGGCTTCATATATTTAAGTGTTCTCATATTATGAAGTCTATCTGCTAGTTTTATTATTATAACCCTTATGTCTTTAGCCATTGCTAAAAGCATTTTTCTTACATTGTCAGCTTGTTGTTCTTCTTTGCTTTTATATTTTATCTTACCAAGTTTAGTAACGCCATCAACTAAATTAGCTACTTCAACATTAAAAATATTACTTATATCTTCATAAGTATAATCCGTATCCTCTATGACATCATGAAGAAGTCCTGCAACTATAGTATTTGTGTCCATTCCCATATCAGCTAATATCATAGCCACGCTAATAGGATGGATTATGTATGGCTCTCCTGATTCTCTTTTTTGTTCTTTATGTGCTTCAAAAGCTAAATCATATGCTTTTTTAACTAAATCTATATCAACATTGTTCCCATTAGCTTTTATTTTAGAAATTAGTTCTTCTAACATACTGGATTATTCTCCCCTACTTAAAATTTCTTTTAATATATTATATTATTATATAACAAAAAAATAAAAAAAACCAATAATAAAATAAA
>SKEY01004352.1_pt1 | contig 11252 bp, 6 predicted proteins | sample 4843871 | NCBI WGS metagenome assembly SKEY01 (sample SAMN11008797, study PRJNA524170) | human gut metagenome | biome: Human fecal sample; material: Feces; isolation source: fecal sample from pouch patient p36 | host: Homo sapiens | place: Israel: Tel-Aviv | collected 2016-12-04 | reverse complement strand
GGCTTTATTTATATCGCCTGTACTTGACATGGAACATCTTATACTTGACATGATGAGTTGGGCAAATGTATCGGAGGAGGATTTGCGTGAGAAAGGAGAGATCTCTACGGAGTTCGGGGAAACGTTATCGTGGAAATATTTATGTTTCGTTAGGGAAAATCATGTAATATGGAATGTTTATACAGAAATTTTATGTGCAGAGAACGATAATCTTGTATCGCGTCAAACTATAAATCAGTTTATTGGTGCACATAATGCAAATCTAACAGTAATGGAAAATGGAGAGCATTGGTTCCATACAGACGAACAGCTTGCCTTTTTAGATAGTTGGATGGAAAAAGCAATACGATAACTTCCGGTTCATCAAGAAAAAGGAAGTGGCGGAGAATGGAACAGGCAACGCCGGACGATGAAACGATACGTGCCACGTGCCACCGGCATTGAAAAACTGGTGAAGGGACTGACAAGTGAATTCGTTGAAGATCCGTTGTTCTCTATGTTCCGCATCATGTGGTTGAGCGAGATGCCATTTGCGGAACGGCTTCCCTATACGCAGAAGTTGATCGGATACATCGATCAGAATGTTGCGACGGAAGAAGGCTTTTCCTGCTTGGATGGACTGAAGGAGATTGTTCCTTGCTATAACGCGATGCTTCTTGAAGCATATGGTCGATTGTCTTTGACGGAGAGCAGGCAAGCACAGGCGGCTCTGCGTTGGATCAAGCAGTACAGGCTCTGGGGCCGGGGTCAGGGCACTCCATGGCCGCATGTGGGTATTCGCGGACACGGTGGTTGTCTGGATGCAATACCTTGCTGCATCGGGAGTTGGATGAAGGCTACCGGTGTGCCGACTGCCGACGGTCGGTCCGGGTGGATTGCCTGCATGAATGCGGCCGGTGTAGCCGGTTGTTTGTGTTCAATTGGGGATTGTGGTTTTAGTCATGTAAAAGTTCCGGGTTGGGGGTGGTGCGGAAATGTTGGACGGCGTTGTCGCTGTTCTTGATTATGCCATGAGGCCCGGTCTGCGTCGTCGTTTGGTGATGCTGGTGCCGTATTGGGTCTTGATGCGTTCGTCCCTGTACCAGACCATGTAGGCGTCGAGGGCGTCGATGAACTCGTCGATGCCGTCGTCCCGGTGGTCCCGGTTGTAGTGGAACTCCTGCTTCAATCGGCCGAAGAAGCCCTCGGCGGCGGCGTTGCCCGGCGAGCAGCCCTTGGCGCTCACGGAACGGGTCAGCCCGTGGCGTTCGCAGATGCGGATCCATCCGGGCCAGCGGTAATGACAACCCCGGTCCGAGTGGATGACCGGACGCTCGCCGTCGGACAGGGTGGCGCATGCCTGCTCGAGCATGGTGTCGGCCAGTTCGGCCGTCGGGCTGGTGCCGATGCTCCATGCCACGGGCATGCCGTCGTAGCAGTCGATGACCGGGCTGAGGCATGTCTTTCCTTCGCCGATGCGGAACTCGATGATGTCCGCGGCCCACAGCCGGTTGGGCGCTTTGGCGTGGAAACGGCGATTGACAAGGTTGGCGGGCGCCGGGCCGTGCCCGCCCGAATAGGAGTTGTAGCGCCTGCGACTCCGTAGCTTGGGGGCGATGCCGTGCCGGGTCATGAGCTTCATGACGCGCCGGCCGCACACGCGTATGCCCCGGTCGCGCAGCATGCGCCATATACGCCGGTATCCGTATCGTTCCCGGCTTTGCTCGAACGCCCGCCGGACGGGATCGAGCAGCCACTCGTCCCGCTCGGGCCGGCCCAGACGCTTCCCGTTGTCGTAGAATGTGCTGCGCGACAGGCCGCATTCCCAGCAGGTCGCGTGGCTTCACGGCGAACCTGCCGGCCAGATGCAATACCAGACAGGTCCCCCCGGCGTTGGTCAGGTTGTCGGGGTCTGCGCCCCGCCCTTTTCCCAACAGCTCCTTCGTGTAGCGGATGATCTCCAGCTCGATCTCCAGCTCGATCTCCGGCTCGTCGCGCTCGGCGCGCATCCGCGTCAGCTGCGAACGTATCTCGTCGCGTTCCCGCCGCATGCCCTCAAGGGATCTGCCACCGTCATCGCGGTGCCGGTCCTCGCGGGACTTCGGCGTTCCGCCCTTGTCCGCGTCGTCGCCCATCGCACGCTCCTTGTCGTCGTCCGCAAGCATCTTGTGCTTCCAGTTTCGCACGACATCGGCGCTCACACCCAGCTCCTCGCCGATCCGGCGACTGGTAGCCTCCCCGCACGCATACCTCGCCACCGCCCGCCGCCTCGTCGGCTCGTCCACCGGCGCGCGCCGCAGCCTGCGCCGGCCCGGCTCCAGCTCGTCGATCCAACGCGCCAGCACCTCGTGGCTCGGATACCCCAGCGCGCGCAGCGTGCGCCGCAGACACCGCCCATGCTGCAGATAGTGATCGACCGCGGCGCGTTTCTGCTCGAACGTGTAACGTTCCCCGCGCCCGTCGTCAAGCGAGCCGCCGCCATCGCAGCCGGCCTCGACCCATGCCCGATGCCAGCGCGCCAACATCCCTCTGGACGGATACCCCAGCTCGTTGATCGCCGACGCCGTGCTGCGATCGTACCGCTCGTACAACCTCACCGCACGAAGCCTCTGCTCCCTCGTATACCTCGCCACCAGTGGACTCCTTTCCCACTCAAGAGTCCAACTTTCCTGCACCACCTCAAAACCAAAACACCAACTTGACAAAATACAATCACTTCTCAAAATGGGGAGGGTGCAAGAAATGAACCGCACCCCAAAAGTTGGATTGGGAATATTCCGATCTGGTTTTTGGAGGTGCGGTTTCCTGTGTCGTGTGATGGGCGAAGACATTACGACGATTGCCATATGCGGAGGCTCGCCGGTTTGCTACGTGATGGCTGGAGCGCCACGCAGCTCACCGCGGCGCTTGGCGTTTCGAGGCATACCACGAAAAAATGGATCCATAGGTTTTCCTCGGCGGAGAGGACGGCCCTATAGCGGTTGTATTCAATTGGGGATTGAGGTTTGGGGTGCAAAACAAAACGCCGATTTGACAAAGTACAATTGGCGTGTTGGCTCAATGAGTTGGAGCTAAGCCGATACAGGTTGCGCCGCCCGCCATAGGCGTCCGCATGTGCGCCAGACGCGTCATGAGGCTGATAGTCAAGTAGAACATCGCCGCCCACGGCTCAGGACTTGCTTAGGGTAGTCAGCAAGGAAGTGGGGCGCGAAAGAATCCTAACCCCATTCCTGCATTCGGCTAGCTATCCTCCTCGGAAGCGAAAGTCGAGAGAATGATCTCAGAGATCACCGCCCTCCACTGTGGGGCGTCAAGTACATCACGGTCAGCTGCTCCCAGCTCAATCATCTTGCGTAGCATGGCATGCTTGTCTCCGATATTGTGCTCAAAGAGATTTTCGAAAAACATGCGGAAATCAAGAAGCCGAATGGGAATGATCGTGAGTCGCTGTTTGATTTCCTCCTGCGTCTCGGGATCCCTTGCATACCAAACACCGTGTCGGAAGGTCTCGGCTGTGTTCGTATCAATGTTCTTAGCGATGAAGAGCCCGTATACCGGCTTGATGCCCTTCCCGTATGTCTCCAAGGCATTCGATACATGTCGTCGAACTGGCTCGCCTTCCATGGCTTCCTGTCTGGAAGATGAGGACATAGTGACTTCTGTTAGGATCGTACAATCCGCATAATCACAATAGAGATCGCCTTGGCCGCCTCCCGCTGTATTGGTAGGTAGGAAGTCGGGGCCGATGTGGAAACGGCGTACATCATTGGATTTGTTGATGAGATGACCGATGGCAAGGGCCGCGCGCCACATGACCCATTCAAGGTATGCGGGCAATTCACTCTTCGGCACCTCGATGCCGGTGTCGTCATCCTTGTCATAAGTATGGGTACCGCCACCTTTGAGGATGAGATCCATGTAGTCGCGAATTTCCTCCCACTGATTCACCTGATCAACGGCGTACTGCTCTTCCCTAGTGTTCTGCCACGCCTCCTCCAAATGTTGGCGAGCAATGTTGATTTCGGCAACCGTGTCGAGAGAGAACTCGCTGAGGTCGAAACTGATGTTATTTTTTCTCAGCAACGCCCTCATATTGTTCAGCAGCCTTAATGCAACGTCTCTATTGTCGCTCGGTAGTGGTGCGCCATTGCATAGTTCCCGATACATCTCGAGCATGGGTTGATAGGCAAATGCACTGGAGGCCAGCTCTTCCGCCATCTCATGCTTGGCTTCTGATATGACGATACCGCGGCCTTTTCGTTGCACAACTCCGCCAACTCGTAGATAGCGCATGTTCATGTCGCCGTAATCGCCAAAATTCTGCTTTTGCTTGGGGTAGTGTTCGGCTCGTTTCTCAATTTCGAGTCTGTCGAATTTGCGCTTGGCAGACGATTTGAGCCTGCGCGCTCGCAGGTCGAGAATGTTGTCGACCACCTCATCAACGTTATAGCTAGGATCGGTGGTTTGCCCCCACATGATGAATTCGATTCGCGTCAGTTCGCTGGAGCCGGTCCTCTCTTCAAGTCTGAGCATGACGGCGAGGATCCAGCGTAATGGCGAGAATAAGCCATCATGATATGGTACTTCATATTGCGCTACGCTCAATGACCGCAGAAAACACTCCTGCTGCGAGGCGAGGGATGTGGCTTTGAGAAAGGTTTCTCCAAAGGGCGTCACTTCATCCAACGGTCCAAGATCAAGCTGCTTGTGCTCAACTCCTTCGGACTTTGACTGCGGTAATTTTGGGTAAATGAAACCGAATTTGCCGAACGTCAGCCTCCACTTTCGGGCATAACTGCTGGTGTCCTTCGCCTCGCCGGTTGGGTGAATAATTCCGGCGTTCTTCAATAATGTTTGGAACCTCGCCTCGTTTTCTCCTCGAAGATTGCCGTTGAAAGGAGACTCGGCAAATAGTTTCAGGCCCTCCCAGACACGTTCGGGACTGCGAAGACCTGTATTGCCAATGTTCCAAATATTGACTTGTTCGCTCATGCGTCACCACCCGAGGAAGAAATATTCTTGGACTTTGTTTCGATTGGCGTTACTGCTGCGCTGCGTTCCGAACGAGTACCTATAGTCGACCGGAACGACCTCCACATGTTCCTTGTATTTGCCCAGCATAGCCAGCATCTCTTCCTTACTGGGCTCGCTATTGGACGAGTAGGAGATGATGAGGATGCTGTCGCGATGTCGTTCGAACAATGTTTCAAATGCGGCGGAAGCGCCAGCCCGCGTAGAGAATGGCGTTGGATACGACTTGAACTTCTTGGTCTTCGTGTGCTCCTGCATTTCGACCCCCTGCCAGTCACAGGCCAAGCCCTCCACAAAATGGTATCGGCGCACATATTCATTATCTGAAAGAGGGGAGTAATACGGCGGATCCATATACACCAGATCGGGTTTCACTCCAGTGAGTCTCAAGGCATCCCCACGAATAGAGCGATTAGGTTTCCCGTTGTCGAACACTGCCACATTCACTGCTTCCACATTCTCCAGAAATTGCTCGGCCAAGGACTTCTTCAAATCACGGCGCCCATCGTCGTAACGATGTCCCACGTATGTGAAAATGCCGCGTGGGCGTTTCTTTATGCATGCTCGGATGAGTGCGGTCATCGCAATGGCATGCTCGTAAGGATTCTCGAGCTCTTTGATATTGGCGCGAAGTACATCAATGAGATGATTGTCGGAATCTGAATAATACAAATCCTTGAATGTGGTAGTCACGAAATCGTCGGTGCCGTGGTCAACGAGTAGCTCCTGTGCCTTTTTGCGGGGCAGGACCGTATCCTGATTCTCCACCATGGCTTTGGTGAAGACAGCGCTCATGGCCATGTAATCATTGCTGATCACTTGTTTGCCCTGTGCTTTGAACATGTAGCTTACGATGCCAGATCCTGAGAAGAGATCCACTACCGAATTGAAGTCGAATCTGGAGAGTACATCCCAAAGATTTGTAAGCAGCTTTTGCTTAGAACCCATGAATCTGGTAGCGGGGTAGCGCGAGACCTGTTCCGAAAGTCTCAGGGGGGAGTCCGGGGACGGGGGCTCGATGAGTATCGGTAATGGCTTGGCAGTGACCAGAGTGTCTTCACCGGTGCGCGTTGTTGAACGGCAGGAGACAGAACGCTTGGTGGAGATGACTTCTATGCTGTAGGAATTATACAGATCATGCACAAGTGGGTGGTTGGAGTTGGTGAGCATGGCGTGACATCCTATAGAGTGGAGTCTGTTGAATTCGACTGCAAGTTGTGCATGGTTCTCGATGCTGAACTGCTCCTTGGTGTAACGGTTGAAATCCGAATATGCGGAAACCGGGATGTAAGGAGGGTCAAGGAACACAAAATCATTGGCGTGGGCGTGTTCGGCAAGCACAGTGCGATAATCGCCGCATATGATGTGGGTGCTGGCAAGAGCCTTCGAAGCCGCGTAGAGTGCTTCGGGGTTGCATATGGTCGGGTTCTTGTATTTGCCGAACGGGGTGTTGAATTGACCTTTGCGATTCAGGCGGTACAAGCCGTTGAAGCATGTTTTGTTCAAATACAGTGTACGTGCTGCGGCCTCAGCTGGAGATAAAGACGTCCAGTCGAGGGCGCGAACCTCAAGGAATTGCTTCTTATTATTAGAGTAAGTGCGCAAAAGCTTGATCACTTCGTCAACATGGTCTCGAACTTGGATGTATAGATTGATGAGTTCGGGGTTGCTGTCACTGATGACGGCGTTCTTGGGCTGAAGGGCGAAGAACAGCGCGCCCCCGCCGAAGAACGGTTCGATGTAGGTGTTGTAGTGTTCGGGGATGCGAGACAGCAGGGTGTCGAGCATCTGGCTCTTGCCGCCTGCCCACTTGAGGATCGGTTTGATTCGGTCGTCTGACGCTTTCCCTTTTTTTGTGTTGCTGGTTTTGCTCGGCCGTCCGGTTCGTTGGGGATTGATCAGTCGATTGAGGACGGCAGAGAGGTATGGTTTCCCTTCGTGTGAGTCGAGCGTGCCTCGGCTCACCAACTTGGAGATGGTGCCTACGGATACGCCCAGCACTTTGGCCGCCTCGGCTTTGGTCATCAAACGGTCTTCATACATTGAATGCTTGGCAACATGCTGCCCAAGTGGAGTGTTCCACCAACTTGGTTGAGTCTCACCCTGCCGGATTAGATTGTTGGTGAGCTGAATCCAGGTGGGGTCGAAGGATGCAGGGGTGTTGAACTGGATTGTGAGTGTATTCAGCGACGGAATAGTTGCGAGTATTTCATTGGAATCCGTGCCGAACAGGGGCATTGTACTTAGCAGTTGGTCGGCTTCTTGTGAGAACTGCTGCTGTGCATCGAATTCCATAGCACCACCTTCACTGGATCTCATTCCAATAATGTCTACCACCAATATTGACATTTCGTTTGGACTGGATCCGGTAGCCAGTGTTGCTTGATTGCGTTTTTTGTAGATGGCGCAGGTATCGGCTTGAACTTTCCTATCCCGTTGATTTGTGTGCTTCAATGTTCCTAAGGCTTATTGGCGTATATGAGGTGACGAGAATGTGGGTAACTGATTCAGTAGATGTGCCTGATGAAATTTTAGCTGCTGCGAAGAAGGGAAAACTTGTCATTTTCGTTGGGGCCGGTGCCTCATACGACCCACCGTCCAATCTGCCTTTATTCACGGGGCTAGCAGAAAAACTCGCAAACGAACAGAATGTTCCAGGCCCAACGAAAGAGGAAGAAAGATCGCTTGACCAGTTCCTTAGCAGATTGCCAGACACGGTGAATGCTCATGTGCGTACTGTTGGAATCATCAAGAACTCAGGGGGTCATTGCAATAGCACTCATGAAGCGATCGTTCATCTCGCGCTTGCTTCAGGTCATCCAAGGATAGTCACTACAAATTATGATTTGATGCTCGAAGACGCATATGAGACCCTCCGAGGAGAAAAACCGAAAGTATACGATAACCGAGCACTTCCTCGAGCTGGATTTTTCGAGGGGATTGTCCACTTACACGGGAGCATCCTGCAGCCTCCGACAGAGATTGTTCTTGATGCAAAGGATTTTGGCTCAGCGTATCTTATGGATGGTTATGCCACTAAATTCCTAGTGTCCATGTTTAGGGAGTATACGGTGCTGTTTGTCGGCTACAGCCTTTCTGACCCCATCATGCGATATCTGATGGCTGCGCCAGATCCTGAAGCTCAGCCTAAGTACATGTTCGTTCCTTCTGATTTCGAGAGCGATCAGATTAAAGATTTAGTTGATCGACAGATACATTCAATCAGATATCTACTTCAAGTCTCCGCCCCGAAACATGCAGAGCTGCCTCGCTCGTTGCAGGCAATGGCAGACATACTGCAGGATGACTACTCCTCGCATAAGGAAAAGATGCTTGAACTGGTCAGACAAGGCCTACCAGTGAAATTTAAGCAGGCCAGTGAGGTGCGCCATGCAATAGCCACTGAAGATGGTGCGAAGGCAGTGGTAAAGGTTCTTAGTTCATTGCCTTTGGAAGAGCAGACTCAATGGGTTCGATGGCTGCTAGGCGAACAACTGTTAGGCTCTCTTATAAACAAGGATGAGCCGTCAACTCCAGCAGAGCGGTACATGGCAAACTGGTTGACCAAGTTGTTCTGTCAGAGGGAAAATCAAGATTTATTCATAGATATTCTTATTGGGCATCATCATATCGGTAACTGGATCGTGCGACCTTGTTGTCAGGAGATATATCGGCGACTGTCGGCCGGAGATGAGTGGGCGGTAAGAACCTACGCCATCATGTATGGTGTCCGCAACAAGATGGCCCATAGATTGCCTCGACCCCAAAGCCTGTCCTTTGAAGGAGTGCTGAAGGCAGGATTGCCCGCCCCCTTGATGCTCAATCTGATGTCCCTTTCTCTCGAGTTTCGGCTAGACCCATCTCGAGAGCGTTACGTTTTCTCGTTGACAGAACCTTCTGTGGATATCCAGCGAGATGAGCATGACGAGATCGAGTCTATATCAGAAGATTCTATCCTATTGTCTCCGCGCGCAGTTGAGTTTGCCGACATGTATTTGCGTCAAGCCTCTTCTCTGTACGTGTCAGTTGGCATATCTAATCTCAACTACTTCATACGATCTGCTATTGAGCCGCATAAGCGGAACGCGGGATATGACTATTACGATGAAAGGCTATTCCACGTCTGCGTCAATATACTGCGAGACTATGCTACGCGACATCCAGAAGAGCAAGATTACTTGATTGGGGAATGGTGGAATTCCGGGTTGATCTTATTCTGCAGACTCGCAATCTATCTTGTGGGGATAACGGATTGGTCTGCATCAGCCAAGATTCATTGGTTGACGGAGAGGAGAGTATTATCTGAGCCTCAATTCGGGCATGAGGTGCATCGGGCACTGGCTGCGGCCTTGAGCCAATCACTCAAAGACGATCGTGACTATTTGCTCGGGTACTTGCAAATGATGGTTAATGACGGAGAGGACCATATAGCGGGCACGAGTGCCGTATTTCAGCTAGTGGACTGGTGTCTACGACATTTGCCTCAGTCAATAAGATGGCAGGAGGGTGAGGAATTCCGTAGATCATTGAGCCAGAAATATGGCTATGCCAGTACCGTCGATTCTGATCTAGTTGTACCTGATGTGGAGGCAAGTATTTACTCGCCATACAGCGATGAGTTGCGCCAGCTTATTCTGAATCGACCTCAGGACTTTATCGCTCTCCTCAAGAATCCGGATAACCTCACCGATTACCTTCCATCATCTCCGTATAGCAAATTGACCTGGCAGATAACAGACACGGTGTCAAGACACAAGGACGTGGGAATTCGAATTTGGACTCTGATTACGGAGAACGTGAATCAAGAAGATCAGGTGAGACCATTGCTTTCGGCTGTCATTGATGGATGGGCGCTAGGCGCGTATCGGCCAGATGAGGACAAAGCCGTAGCTGAATTCATATGCACCCAGTTAAGGGAGGCGAAACAGACCCGCTTAAGTATCCCTCCTCGGGCGGCGTCTTCATATCTGCACATGATCTCAAATTACCTGAAAGATTTGGATGAGAAGGAGAGAATTCAGCTCGATCATCTTGCGCAGAAGCTATGGTGTGAGAAGATTGAAGATCAATCCTATGCGATTGATGGCTATGCTCGAGAAGGCTTATATGTAGAAACGGGCAGCAAGTTGCCCGGACAAATTGCGTGGTACTGGATTCGGCGCATATGGTTCCAACATATAGATAAGGATGGGGTGACTGTTGGGTTCACCGCCATCGAGAAGGAGCGATTGCTGCAATTAATCAATGTAACAGGATGTCCGTCGGTACTGACTCATGCTGTTTTCCTGTTCAATGCTTCTGCCTTGGAACGCATTGATTCCAGATTCACATACGCCATGCTGAAAGTCGTTCTCAGCACAGACAGTCTCGAGGCGATCTGGTCAGCATTGTTGTATAAGATGCCACCCACGCGCAAGTTGGTGAAGAGAGAGCTCTTTGCCAGTTTTATAGATCTTTGCGATGAATTCGAATATCTTTCCCGCGACCTTCAACGGCGAGCATTGCACTTCGCCGCGATAATGTTGAACGATTACAACTTGAGCCGTGCACGACGTAGTCGCTTGCTGCGTGGATCTATAGTGGATGCATCCCATCCTGATCGAGTTGTCAATTTTATGGAGGCGATAGCGGAAGGCTTCCTTTCCGTGACCGATAGGCGCCGACTGCAAATTTGGAGGAAGTGGCTGCATGGGTTTTTGGAGGATAGAGCCCAGCAAATCGGAGGCACGCGCGATGAGAAGGAACGTCGTTGGCTGGCGACCATTGTCCCACGATTGGGAAACGACATTCGGGAAGGCATTACTGTATTGGGCGAACTCCCGGAATTCGATGGTGACGAAAGGAAGGTGCTTGAACTCCTTTTCTCAGACACTATTTGTTTTGACTCAATGGATGAGCAATCTAAAGCCGTGCTGGCGGACTACTATTGTCGACTCCTCGAGAAGATGCCTGACTGGAAACGACTTGAAGGATTAGATGCGTTCCTTTCCCGTGCGCAACGACACTTATCAGAAGAGCAGTTCGCAAAAATTAAAGATGTTGTGCGCCGCAAAGATCTTGAATGATACTGGCTTGGAGTGGGCAGAGCTAGTCCACAATAGAAAAGATGGCCTGACCCGTAAGGGGAAATCGTAGCCCGTAACAAAAAGCTAGCCTGTAACGGGGTTGCTGGCTCGTAACAGGAGATAGAGCTTATTGCTTACGGGATGTCGTTAATCGTTACGGGATGTTTGGGGTGAAGT
>SKEY01004348.1_pt1 | contig 11258 bp, 5 predicted proteins | sample 4843871 | NCBI WGS metagenome assembly SKEY01 (sample SAMN11008797, study PRJNA524170) | human gut metagenome | biome: Human fecal sample; material: Feces; isolation source: fecal sample from pouch patient p36 | host: Homo sapiens | place: Israel: Tel-Aviv | collected 2016-12-04 | reverse complement strand
CGTAGAAAGCGTTGCAGGCATATATTCGGACGCGGTTTCGATTACCGCCATCTCCACCAACAAAGAATAATCCGAAACTTGTTATCATCGGTAACAGTTTCGGATTTTCTGTTTATATAGATACAAGGCAGGGATAATCCCTGCCTTGTTTTTATGCCTTGTTATTCGGATTTTCGTCATTGCTCTCGTTCTCATTTTGCTCGGCAATTAGTTCGAGAAAATAATGAGCAAGTTTTTCTAATTCATAATCCGGAATGTTCCATTCGCCTTTTGTTGCCATAAGGCAACACGCTGACTATGATTTTATATCTGCCTCCTTTAATTTATTTTGCCTTTTGTTTTTGTGCTTGTTTTCATATTATTTGCCTCCTTTTCAAGCACACAATACGCTAATGCGTTTCAGAAGTCAAGTACCATATTTTGCACGATTTTTTGTTCACAGGCTTGCACAAATCGCCTGCAAGCCGTTTTTAGTTTTAGTCCGACGAGTTACTCTATTTCAGAGCAAACTCGTTAATTTTTGCTTACAGCGTTGCTATAATTTCTTGATTTTTAATCATCATACCACAACGCTTAAGTGAATACGCAAAAGCCTTGATTTTCTGCGAAAAACAGTCCTTACTGCATACGAATTTGGAATCATACGCAAAAGTATTACGATTTGAAAAGCCGACAGGCGTTGCCGGACGGCGTTTTCGGGCATTTCAACGCCCGAAAATCATACCCCTTTATCCTGCTTTAAAATCGACGGCTTGAAATCCACCTCAAAATCTACTCAAAAGCTGTAGATTTTCGTTTCAAAAATCATTATTTTTTCATTCCGGCTTTTATATTGTTTATCCATCGAAAATGCAAAGGTGGAATACTTTTTATTTAATTATGATTATCTGTATCTAGTAAAGGCAGAATGTTGAAGATATGAACTATTAATTTTTAAGTTTTGTGAGTATTGAGTGTCTTTACCACAAGAACATTAAAAGTTCTGTTTTGTTCTAATTGACTGCTTATGTAGAGCAGTAGGGATTACCTTTTTATTCTGCATTTTTGTGCAGACAATTTGCGCTCAAATGAAAATATATTAAAAACTTAAATATTGCTTAGAGGTGTACACTGACAGCGTATAGATATTTGGGCTTTATATTTGATATAGTTATATAAGAGCCTAATAAGTTATAGATAGAATTTGCATATTATTTTTTGCTTGCTTAATTTTGGAGGATGCTATGAAACAAATTAAAAATAAGATTTTATCAGTCATTCTTTCTGTAGTGATTGCTTTGACTCCATGTGCTGTCGCGCTCTTGACAAAGGCTCAAGAAAAAACGATCAATGTAAATATAGAATTGTTGGATTCTTTGTTGCGTGATCGTTCATGGATCATTGAGTCTATTGTGAGCGGTGATATTCAAAACAATCCATATGCTATCGCTAATCCAAGTTCCACCGCAGAGTGCCTTTTGTATGAGGTACTGGAGAACTATAAAAATAATGCTGCATTTAAAGCGCTTGTAGATGCGATGGATGTATATGCGAATACGGGCCAGTATTTAAACGGTTTTACTGACGATGTGTTATCGACATTTGAAGGGTGGTTTGGCGATTCTGCTGCCGCTAATAAAATCGTGGCGAGTACAGATGAATTGAAATATGAGAGCATTTTAAATGAGGTGATCAAAACAGATTATACTGCTTCTTGGGGAGATACACTGTTTGAGGAGAATATGGAACTGGAAAATTTAAAACAGCGTGGGAAATTGTTAAAAAAGCTAAATACGTATCAAACAGCGTTAAAGGATGCAGTCGGCTTGTATGGAAGCGATTCTTCAGCAGTTACCGTTTACGAACCATATGGCGTGCAAACAGAAACATATGAAATTGACCTCGCTGAATATGTGAATCACTTCTTAAGTGCTTATCAACAGGATTTGGAGACGTATCTGAACAGTACGATTTCAATCCCGGCGGTTGATGGAAATGAATCACTAAAGAAGAAAGTGCTGTCCGCAGGAGCACTGGGATTACTGTCAGCATATGAACGGACCGTTTTGCCGGCAAGTAATTATGATTTGGATGACCTGTACTACGATGGAATGTTCGAGTCTACAATGCAAATATTAAACGGCACGAGTAAAGTGTTGAAAGTTTCTGACAAAGCGATGGATTACGCAATTTTGTTGGAGGCCTTACAATCTCAAAAGAACTCAACAGTACAAGTCATGAATCGAATTTCCAACAATACTGGAAATGATGATTTGTCCAAAGTGTTGAATAATTATGCTGCTTTGGTGCGTGCCGCCGGCAACAAAAAAACTTTGGCTTATGAAGTAGTGACCAACTATTTGAGAAATGAGACAGCTGTAACCAACATAATCAAAAAAGAGACAGGTGTAGGTGCACAGCACTTGGTGGAACAGTCGGTTCAAAAATATTCAAATGCAAAGTTAGCTGTATTGTCTGGCGGTATTGCTAAGTCTGTAGAGATCGCGAATATTGTTGTTTGGGTTGCGGATGAGACGACAGGCATTGAGCAGACGGCAAAAAAAATATTTGAATGTAAATATCTCAAAAAGATAATTGATGAGGCGGTTAAAACCTATAAAACAGATCTTGCAAGCTATCAAAGTAACAAAACGGATGAAAATGCAGAAAAAGTTTTGACGGATTTGGATTTTATTAAAGCCCTAAGATTGTATGGTGAGAAAGCGGCGTACGGTGCCATGTCTGCTCAGATGGAGTCTCTGATCGGTGAAGTTTTAGGCGGCGGGATGACGAAAGAGTATCTAGATCGTAGATATCAGAGTATGGTGGACGCGTTCCTTGGGTGTACTTTTAATCCGGTGTCCAATCATAAACTGGTGTTGTCCAGTGGCGATGTTCTAAATATTATGAACAATGATGATGCGAAAAAAACGCCCTGTGCACAAATCAAAAAATCAAATGGCACGACACTCTATTTTGCAGAAGCAGACACGAGATTGATGGGCGGTATAGCGCTCAATGGCGCGACGGTTAATATTTACGAGAGTGCATCCGGTATATATTTGCCTTTGATCACCAATGCGAAAGACGGTGCACAAGTTAATATATATTGTGACAATGTAGCGTTTGGCACGATCAATAACGGCAACAGTGCCCAAATGACTATTGAAGTGAAAAAGGCGGACAAAACCTTTAGCGTAACGGATTCTATTGAGAATGCAGGGAAGCTTACAATTAAAAATTCATTGGCCTCGTCTAAAATCCCTGTTTGTGATTTAACGAATCAAAATGAGCTTTCGTTGGTAAATTGCGTCCTGCAATGTAAAGGCACTTTAAAAAACGATGGAACAGTGAACGGAATGGTAGACGTTTGTGGTGGAAAACGGGACTATGAAAATGCATATTATACCGTTGGTTCGCAGTTGATGGGGGGAACTGGCACCTATACTGATCTGTATTTTACAAGTACAGCAAAACAAGGCGTGAAAATAGCCGGAACGCAAACAGTAACAAATTATATTTCAAATCCGAATTGCAGATTGCGTACAGGCGAGAATATTGTTTTAACGGGAAGTTGTGGTGTGGCTAACAACAAGCTGAAATCTGCGGTTACACTAAAAGCATATTCATCAACCAGTGATCTTGTGTTTGATAATTTGGTGCGAATTATCGGCGATGTTGAACTTTACGGAAAATGCAGATTTAATGATACTTTGTATTTAGCAGATACCGCTAACCAATTTACACTGCATGATGAAACAAATGTTAAAGGTGATTTTATATATGATGGGGGTAGCATTGTAGGTGGCGAGAAATTGCGACTATACAATAACGTTGATATCAACACAAGCTCTCCGTCACTGACAAGTTTGTTGTTGGTTGGAAAAGTTCCTCAAACAATCCATATGGCCAATCCCATGACAGTAACAAAGCTCCAGAATTACAATACTTCGGTCGGCGGCGTTACATTTGATGATATCATCAAAGTGTCAGCTGTTTTAGATTCCGGAGGAATATCCAACTACACAAACAGTGAAAATATAGTGTTGACCGGGAATGCATGTGTTTCCGATCATGTAATGAAAGGAAACATATCGGCAGAAAATTGGACATGTACCGAATCCCTGCAAGTATCCGGGACATTGAATGCAGCCGGTACAATAAATCTTACAAATGCAGCGGATGTGACTGCAAAACAGTATAAACAGAGCGGAGGCACACTAACTGTTGGCGAAAATAGCACTTTGTATTGCGAAGAAAATTTCATTCAGACCGGAAAAACGGTGAATGATGGGACGATCTTTATCGGCGAGGATGGGAAAATAGCATCAACATTTTCCGGCGGTACTTTGAAAGCCAAGGGCGATTTGATGCTTACAGGAGACTTTGCAGCAAACGAACTAATATTGGATTCTAAATTGCCACAGAAATTTGAAAATTCTTTGACAACAAACATTAAAAATTTAACGATCAAAAACGATTCACGATCTGGCGTTGAGGTGAATAGCAAAATCTATGTATCCGGTGCATTCAGTAACCAATGTAAGAACTTAGTACACGGCGAAAATATTATTCTTTCCGGTGATGCTGCCTATGTGGTTGATGGGGTGACTAAAAATGATTTGGCATTATCCGGTCAATACACCTTGAAAGCCGGAGAAACACTGACGGTTTATGGAACACTGTCTCTGCTGCCGAATGCTACACTAAGCGTACAAAACGACGCCAAATTGCTTGTTGTTGGGGATATTCGAGCTGATTCTGCATCGGTTTCTGTGGAATCAGGCGGTTCCGTTTATGTACAAGGACATAGTATTTCGAAATCCGGTACTTGGCGTGTAGACGGATCCATGCGTATGGATGAATATTTGGATTCTTCTTCTGATGCTTGGAACATTGGTGGTGACGTTACCGTAAAGGAAGATACAAAAATAACATCCTCGACCGTCGGCGGCAATGGCGTGTTAAGAATGATGGGCGATTTGATGGTATCATCCGGTACATGGAATAAGCCGAATATTGCTTTTATAAGTAAGCTGCCGCAAAATGTTAGCGGTTCCTCAATTTCTGTGAATCAAATAACGATTGAAAACAGGTCTAAGTCCGGAATCACTTTTGATAGTACCGTATATTACTATGGAAACTGTATAAATGACGATTCGATGATCGTAAATCCCAACAAGATGATTGCAAAATCATAAAGGAGATAGAGCTATGAATTTGAAAAGATGCTTATCTATGATCTTGAGCTTTTTAGTGCTTCTCGGCGTCGATAGTATGTCTACAGCTGTTTATGCTGCGGCAACATTGGGCACAGAGAGCAATCCATACCAAATTACAACAGCAAAGCAACTGCAAGACATAAATAATGATCTTTCCGGTTGTTATGTTTTGACGGCAGATATTGATTTGGCGCAGGTGGACTTTGCCCCGATTGGCGGTGATGCAGAAACAGGCTCCTTTTCAGGTGTCTTTGACGGCAATGGACATACAATTTCTAATTTGAATGTTTTTGCGGGCAAATATGCCGGCTTATTCGGCTGTAATGAAGGCATAATAAAAAATGTTGTACTTAAGGATGTCGATGTGTATGGTAGTCGCTATGTAGGTGGCGTAGTTGCAGAAAATACAAGTTGCGGTACAGTGTCTGCTTGCACGGTACAAAGCGGTAATGTTCGGTCAGATGGTAGTGTGAGCGGAATCTATATAGGAGGAATATGTGGCATAAACAATGGCTGTTTTCAAGGCGAGTTTATGAACGGTACTGATGTAACGGCGCAATCGAACTCCACAAACAATCGCATCGGCGGCATAATTGGTAAGAACGAACTGAGCGAAAATTTAACTATAAGCGCTATAAACACAGGCAATATTTATTCCTCTGTTCAGAATAAAGACTTATCTTCTTATGCAGGTGGGTTGATTGGAGTTGAAACAAGTAGTGGTAGCTATACATTAACCATAATGAACAGCCGTAACATAGGTGATGTATCTTCTTCTACTTCTGCTCGCCATACTGAAGCAGGTGGATTAGTCGGATGGTGCGGGTCAAATATTGCGGTGACAAATAGTTATAATAGCGGCGATATTTCTTCCTCTTCTAATCTCAGTTCTTCTTATGCTTCAAATTCTTATGCAGGTGGACTTCTTGGGACTTTTGAATCTGGTGATTTGAGCGCAGTTATTACAAACAGCTGTAATGTAGGTGAAGTTTTTAGCAAAGCTTGTGACTATATTTATGCAGGTGGATTGCTTGGATCTAATTATCGTACGTATCTAACCATTACAAACAGCTATAATACGGGTGAGGTCTATGGAACGGGACATTGCTATGCGGGTGGACTGATTGGAGCTGATGATGGGTGGAAAACAAGCATAGCAAACAGTTATAATACGGGGCGTATAGCCTCTGCGTATTATAATGGTGGACTAATAGGATTTCTCTCTAATACAAAAACAACTATAGAGCACAGCTATAATACAGGCGATATGCCTGGCAATTCATGTGGGCTGTCAGGAACAGAAAATTATGTAAGAATAGTCGATAGCTATGTTCTAAAGGGCATTAGGGCGAATACAAACAAGGATTCATTTGGAACAGTGTGTGCCAAAGATGAGCTTATAAATGCAGCAGCTGCTAAATGGGATTCATCTTTGTGGAATTTTGATTCCAAGCAAAACGATGGCTTCCCGATTCTGAAAAACGCTTGTTCTCCACTTCAACTGAACAAGGCAAACTGTAAAACTCCACTAAAAACGGCGTGCCAGTTGATCGCATACAAAAATGGTGCTGTAACAGACGATGTGGTTTGGTCTGTTGATGATTCATCAGCCAAGGTGACTGATAAAGGCGTTGCTACATTTTCCAAAGAAGGTTATTATACGGTAACAGCTGTAGATCGTAATGGGAATAAGGCGAATTGCTGTATCTACGCGTTTGTTCCTGCCACATCTGTGACGGCAAAAGATCTTACAATAAATACTTCTCAAACCAGTGTTTCCAATTCGTCCAATTGGTCTTTTAAGGGCAGCTCAAGCGATTATATAATAGACTGGAAGAGTAGTAACGAAGCCGTTGTCTGTGTAGACTATAATGGGCGGTTGATGCCAAAATCTGCAGGCACGGCGATCATTACAGCAACAACCGCCGGCGGAGCAGTAGGTACGCAAAAAGTAACGGTGGTGGATTCTGTACAAAAAATTTCAATTCCATCTACCGCTACTATTGCAAGGGGGAGTAAAAAGAAACTTGAAGCCACCACAACGCCGTCGCCAACCTCAAGCAAAATCAGTTGGACAACATCAGACACGAATGTGGCAACGGTGGATCAAAGCGGTAATGTGACAGGTGTGAATATAGGTTCTGCAGTTATTACAGCTGCAACGGACAATGGCTACTCCTCTATTTGCACCGTAACGGTGGATGCGCCTGTGACATCCATGGAATTTGAAAGACCCTCTATTACCGTTTATAAAAATGATGTGCAAAAATTAAATTTGATTTGTATGCCGGGCGATACCACGGACAGTATTACTTATTACACCTCAAATTCTTCTGTTGTATCTGTTTCCGGTGATGGTACAGCTACGGCGGCAGCTGCCGGCAGTTGCATAATAACAGCTAAGGCATCCAGCGGGGTTAAAGCGTATTGCACGGTTAAGGTGGTTGACTATCCTGTAATTGTAACGGCTATTGAATTGGATCAAAGCAAACACGATATGTTTGTTGGTGAGGTGTTCAAGTTGCAGTCAACAATAACGCCGTCAAACGCGACAAATAAGAGTGTGTCCTGGGCATCGACTGATGAAACCGTTGCTACAGTAAGTCAAGGCGGAACTGTCGAAGCCAAAGGTGCTGGAAAAACCGTGGTTACAGCAACAACAGAAAATGGGATTATTGCATACTGCGTAGTGAATGTGACAGGCGTTGCGAGTGCTAATCTCTCTAAAATATATGTACCTAATGTTTTAGATTCGGATGGGGAGTATGTTGAGATCCCCGTCTTAATTGAGAAAAACCCGGGAATTAATTTTGCTTCACTAACGGTGTTTTATGACGAGAAAGAACTGGAACCTCTTTCGATCACCAACGGGAATGTGTTTGAGTCAGTCACGGGCAGTGTGGACAAAAAAGGGCAACAGGTAAAGTTGTATTTTGTCAGTGATAAGAATACTGTTAAGGATGGAGTTCTGGCAAAAATCAAGTGCAAAATTTTGAATGGCACCAAATCACCGCAAATCAGTTTGTGCTATTTCCCGAGTGAGATAAGGAATGTTGATGCCGAGACGGTGGCGTTTAATTTGGCAGATGGTCGTATAAACTTAAACATTCACACTCACACATGGTCTGCTTGGAAATACAATAATGATGCTGTTTATAATTCATCAAGCGATTATAAAGATGGTACGCAGACTCGTACTTGCTCCGCTTGCGGTGAAAGCGAAACAAAAGAGGCACCCAATACGGCTCTTCTTCGCCGCAGAGGTAATGCATTGTCGCTTGAAAGCAGTATCACCCTTGCAACTTACATTACCAAAGATGTAGTCGATTATTATGACGAAGTGTATGCCGAGTTTACCCGAAACGGTAAAACCGAAAAAGTATATCCGTCTGGTAAAACATTAACTTCAAATTCAATTGTTTATTGCATATTTGATTATACGGGTATTTCACCGCAGGCTTTAGGTGATGATGTAAGTATTACATTCTATGGTGTCAAAGACGGTGTGACATATAACGGTAATGCTTATAAATACAGTGCAACCGACTATATTAAGTCAACGCTAAATAAGCCTACATCTTCTGCAAAGCTTAAAACTTTACTGGTGGATTTGGTATATTACGGCGAGGCTTGCCAGGTATATCAAAACTATAAAACCGATAATTTGCTTACCGATATACTTACGGATGAGCAAAAAGCACTTCGCAGCACGGCTGATTTGAATTTAACGAATATCAAGAATGCAAGCTACGAAACCTGCGAAAACAGGCTTGTAAAGTTTGGTACGGCATTAAGGCTGAATAATTCGGTTGAAATTGCAATACCGCTGAATATGACCAATGTTACTCTTGATGACCTTTCATTCAAAGTAAAAATAGGTTCAAGAACATTGACATATACCTATGCCGAAAATCCGGATAATTTTGAAAAAGGAAAAGACGGTTATTGGTATTTCTATTTTGACGGTGTTTATGCAAATCAAATGAGTGATGAAGTATTTATCACTGCATACAAAGGCGATGAGCAAGTCAGCTATACACTTAAGTACAGCGTGGAATCCTATGCCGCAACTGTTACTGATGCAAAGTTAAAAGCAGTTACAGACGCAATGATGCGTTACGGCAATTCTGCAAAAGCCTATGCAGGCAAATAATCGGCATATCCATTTATGTGATAGATATGAAATAATTAAGGAGGTATTAAGATGAAGGAAAAGTATATCAAACCTGATTCAGACATTCAAAAGTTTGCTGCCGTTGATGTAATTACGACATCCGGTGGCGGCGATGAACCGATTGTCACTCCACCTGATTGGAACGACTAAAGAGTAAAGGAGTCAAGATTTTATGTCTTGACTCCTTTTGACTGCTTAGCAATTGATGAACCCCCCCGGTTCTACCGGTGGAATCTTTTCTGAAGAGATAAAAACAAACGACAGATGATTTCTCATCTGCCGTTTCAATGTTATCGGGATTCTTTTTTATCCTTGCTTTCTGCTTTTTTCTTTGGCCTTTTGCGGATTTTCTTTGCATACAACAGCGATTTGCATCTGGTGGTTTTTAACGCTTAAAACCTTTATCACAAGCCCTGCAGCAACACAATGCTTTTCAGCGTTGAATCAAAATCGAACAAGGAGAAATCAAATGGACGAACAAGAAAAAGAAATTGAAGAAATACTCAGAACATTTGACAAAGCACCTTCGCCTTCGTCAGAGAATAGTGTTCAAAATCAAGCACAGCAAAACAATAAGCAGCCTCGGCAAATTTCCCAAAAACCAACTGACACCGAACGGACTGCCCGCACATCAAATCAAACAGAATACAAAAGACAAGCTCAGTCAAGCAAAATGGATATTTGGTTTGAAAACAAATAGGAGTGTAATTAAAGGAGAGGCTTATTATGTTTAAGTTAGGTATTTATTTGCCGCCATATATGACACTTTGTTTGTGAAATTAAATGAAGAGCTTTTATATTCTTCGTCACCAAACGGTGCACTACCCTACTGTAAAAGATAATGTGGATTTAGAACTTCTTTCGACACCTCAGTGTAAGGTTCGCAATTCCTCATACGAATTTGCCGTGCTGAGCAAAAATAAAATCCTGAGAGATTTTTGAGAGACGCAAAGTCTGAAAAATGGCTTAAATAGGCAGTTTTGAAAAAAGATTGCGAGCCTCTGACTCCGCCATTTAAGGTTCGAATCGTTATTACGAGCAAAGCGAGTAACAAGGTTCTGAACGCTTGCGTTCAGGTTCTTACACCTCTGCCACAAAAAAAGAGCTGAAAATTCAGCTCTTTTTTTATTTATTTATTTTCCCCTATTTTTGCTTGTGTTTATGATATTGATATTTTTAGAATTTTGTGATATATTGATACTTTTAGAATTTTGTGATATATTGAATATGTTAATTATCAAAAAATCAGCGAACATACTTTTTTGATAATTACTCCGACAACCGTAGATAGTAATAGTTGCATTGAATGGTGTTTATTATTTATTGTTCGTATTAATTACCCCAAAGGACTTAAAAAAGCTCCTCGGTGAGCGGTTATTCTAATGCATTATTATGTGGTGTGTTTTCACTTCGTTCTACGGAGAAAGGAGCAGACTATGGCAAATAAGAAAAAAGGTGTATCATCGAAAACGCATACACAAAAGCAGTTGGATGATTATGCTAACCAACACAATCCAAACAACAAAGCCTACAAAGCAAATCAGGCAAATATGGCAAAGTCTAAAAAGCACAACAAAGGCTATATTGACAATGTCGCTGATTTAGAATGGTTTTGTTATGGTTGGTGTGATGATTAATTCATAGTCTTACACTAAAAAGAATATCAATTCTTTTGGCACCGTGATTTTTCACGGTGCCTTTCTTATTTTCTGCCTTTTATATTGTTTATCCATCAAAAAGCCAAAGCGATCTGTAATAATCAGATCGCTTTTTACTTGCAATTCATATTAGGTCAAGTTAATATAATTTTAATAGTTTTCATTTGCATTACTTCAAATTTCATATAACTATTTTGTAATGAATTGCGTTTACAATGTAAACAC
>SKEY01004334.1_pt1 | contig 11308 bp, 8 predicted proteins | sample 4843871 | NCBI WGS metagenome assembly SKEY01 (sample SAMN11008797, study PRJNA524170) | human gut metagenome | biome: Human fecal sample; material: Feces; isolation source: fecal sample from pouch patient p36 | host: Homo sapiens | place: Israel: Tel-Aviv | collected 2016-12-04 | reverse complement strand
ATCACCTGTTGTTGCATGTTTGCTGAAAATAATATGTCCGGACTGCTCTCCTCCAAGAGAAAAGTTATTCTTGCACATATTTTCATAGACATATTTATCTCCGACTGCTGTCTTTTCATACTTCATGCCAATCTTGTCACATGCTTTATAAAGTCCCAGGTTTGACATTACAGTTGTAACGATGGTGTCACCATTCAGGCGTCCATTCTCCATGAGATATTTTCCGCAAACATAAAGGATCAGATCTCCGTCGATCACATTTCCTTTCTCATCGACAGCAATGCATCTGTCAGCATCTCCGTCATAAGCGAATCCTACATCTAGATGATTCTCTTTTACATACTGCTGCAGGACTTCAATGTGAGTAGATCCACAATTAGTATTGATGTTCGTTCCGTCCGGCTCACAGTTGATTACATAAGTCTTTGCTCCAAGTGCATCATAGACACTCTTGGCAATCATAAACGCACTACCATTAGAACAGTCAAGTCCGATTTTCATATCCTCAAATGATCTTGTTGCAAGTGAAATCAGATATCCGATGTAACGGTTTCTTCCTGCCGCGTAATCAACGGTACGACCGATATCTTCTTTTTTTGCCAATGGCAGTTCGTCAATCTCCCCGTCAATGTATGCTTCAATCTTAGCTTCTACCTCTGCCTCCAGTTTGTGTCCTTTTCCGTTGATAACTTTAATTCCGTTATCATAGAATGGATTATGGCTTGCAGAAATCATAATTCCACAGTCAAAATTTTCTGTTCTTGTCACATAAGAAACACTCGGTGTTGTTGTTACATGAAGAAGATATGCATTTGCTCCTGATGCAGTCAGCCCGGCAACGAGCGCGTATTCAAACATATAACTGCTGCGTCTTGTATCTTTTCCGATCACAACCTTTGCTTTGTGATCCTGTCCGTAATACCAGCCAAGAAAACGTCCCACTTTAAATGCGTGTTCTACTGTTAAAACTACATTTGCCTCTCCACGAAAACCGTCTGTTCCAAAATATTTACCCATTTTTCTTATCTCCCAATTACTTTTTAATCCTATCTGTCTAAATTGGAAATTCATATCCCAGCTGATATATTTTTTCATAAATGAACGGATTTTTTGAACTTCTTTGGTTCAGACAAATACGATATCTTTTTTTATTATACTGTTTTATTCTTTATTCGACAACCTTTTGGTATATTTTCCTGCTTTACCTTATACGTTCATCTTTTTGCAGATTTCCCTTGCCACGCAGATACCATTTGCAGATGCCTGCTGAAGTCCTCTTGTGATAGATGCTCCGTCTCCCATGACGCGCAGATTCTTGATATTTGTCTCAAATTTATCGTTCACTACGACTTTATTCGAATAAAATTTTACTTCCACGCCGTAAAGCAAAGTCTCATCCGATGCAATTCCGGGTGTTACTTTATCGAGTGCCTTAATCATCTCATCTATCGCGACCATGATACGATGCGGGAATACCAGTGATAAATCTCCAGGCACAGCATCTTTCAATGTCGGTGTAATATTGTTTCTCTGTAATCTTTCTGCAGTTGTTCTTCGTCCTCTTCTGAAATCACCATAGCGCTGAAGCAAGATTTTGCCATCGCTTAACATATTTCCAAGCTGGGCTATATGCTTACCATATTCGATTGGTGACTTGAAGGGCTCCGTAAAATTCTTAGATACAAGGAGTGCAAAGTTCGTATTCTTTGTCTTCATGTCTTTTGACTTATAAGCATGGCCATTGACAACTGCAAGTCCGTTGTCGTAGTACTCTGTTGCCACTTCTCCGGAAGGGTTCGTGCAGAATACACGTACCTTATCGTCAAATGTTGGTGTATAGTATACAAGTTTTGCCTCGTAAAGCTTCTCATTGAGTTCCTTCATGATCTCATCGCGGACTTCTACCCGGACACCTACATCAACGGTACCATTCTGTGTTTTAATACCATGATTTTTACAGATTCCTTCAAACCAGCTTGAGCCTTCTCGTCCGATACCTGATACGATCTCATCCGCATAGTAAGTTTCCTCTTTGTCTGTGACGACCCCCTTTGCCACACCATCCTCGATTATGATATCCTGTACCATAGTCATGAACTTGATCTCTACACCTAAAGCCAGCAGATGTTCCTGCAGTCTTGTGTAAATCTTATATCCTTCCTCAGTTCCAAGATGGCGGATCGGACATTCGATCAGTTTGAGATTCGCACGAATTGCTTTCGCCCGGATTCTCTCGATAGCTTCGTAATCGTCAATTCCATAGACCTTCTCATCTGCCCCGAATTTCAGATAAATATTGTCTGCTTCTTTGATCAGTTCTTCCGCCTTCTCATAGCCAAGGATCTCCGGCAGAGTTCCCCCTACATCTGGTGACAGAGATAGCTTTCCATCGGAAAATGCGCCTGCTCCCGCAAATCCTGTTGTGATAGAGCATGGCTTACAACCTACACAGACCTTTGTCGCACGCTTCGGACACTGACGTTTCTCAATGGAACGTCCTTTCTCAATCATGAGTACTTTCATATCCGGTTTCTGTCTCATTAATTCATAGGCACAGAAAATACCGGAAGGCCCTGCACCTATAATAATTACGTCATATTTATTCATATATCTGATCCACCTTTCTGTGAATAAAAAGTATAACATTTCCATAGAAAAAAGACAAGGTAAGCCCCGAAGCCATACAAGCCTTTCGGCTCATTTTTCTCCGTTAATTAATTACCTTGTCCATAGTGTCCTGCCCAATAATATCGATCAGTGAATGGCTGACTAAAAATTCATAAAACTTTACCGCTTCTTCTGCAGATATCTCATTCCTGTGCTTTGAGATCCAATACTTGATCCCATTGACCAGGGTCATAGCCTCATACTGCAAAAATGTCTCTTTGCTTATGATTTCTCCTTCTTTAATATGTATCGGATTACGCTCCACGACTACATGCACCAGATTACAAATGTTGTGATATAGCATATCTTCAAAGGAATTCTGCCCCTTCACTTCAAATACCCGTGCATAATATTCTTTATCCGCAGCAATCTTTTTAAATATCATCTCCAGTGCAGACCTTGCCATATTCATCTTCACAAGTTCCGTCGCACTGCTAAATACATCTTCCCACAAAAGCCATTCCATTACTTCATATTTATCCCGGAAGTAATTGTAGAATGTCGGGCGTATTACCCCTGCTTCGTCCGTGATCATCTTAATCGTAATCTTATCAAAAGATTTCTTCACGACCAGTTCTTTGAATTTCTGCCCTAGAAGCGCTTTTGTCATCTCGCCCTTGCGTTCCATGATTATCTCTTCCTCACAACATAATCTGTGAATTATTATAACACAGATTCCGTGTTCTAAACAAGACGGAACCTGTGCCCAAAATATCAGATTCAGTATTTCACCCCTCCATGAAATACCAAGTCCATTGTTTATTTCTGTTTATAATTCTGATAGCCTTTCGCCTCACGCGGATGCTCGCTCCAGAGTTTATCCGCACACTCTGACCAACACTTCGCGTAAGTATGACATTTGCCACACAGATGCTCCACTGTTTCCGGTGACTGAAGATCTGTGGATTTGGCACCTGTCTCATGTACCATCTGTTGCAGCAATTCCGGATTTTCCAGCATCGGACATGGTTTTAAGTGATTACAGTTAAATGGCTGATGATCCCGATATGCCATAAAAAGCGGCTGTCTGAGCGCATCTAACAAAGATACTTCTTTTATATTGGCTCCAGAATAATGGATAAATACACACGGTTCCACATCTCCGTTCGGATTTATGTGGCAATAGTTTCTTCCCCCTGCAATACAACCGCCTACAAATTCACCATCATTCTGGAAGTCCATAGCAAAAATAGGTTTTCCACCATTCGTGGAACGAATCTTGCGAACTCTGTGATACATATATTCTCTCTGCTCTTTTGTCGGCAAAAGTTCCACTGCTGCATCATTTCCTACCGGCATATAATGGAAATACCATGTAAATCTACATCCTTTTTCAATAATCATATCCAGGAACTCATCGGACGTAACTGTCTCAATGTTCTTACTTGTATAACAGATAGATGTTCCAAAAATCTGACCGGAAGCCTTCAGCAGATCCATAGCGTGCAATACTTTTTCATACACACCTGCGCCTCTTCTAAGATCATTAACTTCCTCAAATCCTTCCAGACTGATAGAAAGAGAAAGATTGCCGACTTCTTTCATCTGCTCACAAAATGCTTCGTCGACCAGTGTTCCATTGGTAAATGCATGGAACGCGCAATCATTATGTTTCTTACACAACTTTATAATGTCAGCTTTTCTGACAAGCGGTTCTCCACCAGTATACATATAGAAATAAATTCCAAGCTCTTTTCCCTGTGTAATAACACTGTCCAGGTCATTGTATGTAAGATTCAGCCGATTTCCATATTCTGCCGCCCAGCAGCCGGTACAGTGCAGATTACAGGCACTGGTCGGATCCATAAGAATCAGCCACGGGATATTACAGTCATATTTCTTACGCATTTCACGGATTGTCTTTGTTCCGTAAAATGCTGCCTCATATCCCAGATTCAATGCAGTCTGACGAATGACATATGGATCCAATTCATCAATCATGTGGTTGACATATTTTACCCATTTGTTATCTGGATCTTGAATCATCTTACGTGTAGCCTCATAATTTTCTTTTTGAAAATTATCTCCCATATATCTTTCTGTCAGATCTACCAGTTCCAAAAGACCTTTTTCACGATCTTTCTTCACATGTTTTAACACTGCATCAATCGCGGTTCCATACGCTGCTCTGGCAGCCTTATGTGTCAATGTACCCATATCACATTTCCTCCTCGTATATCTTATTTTTTCAATATTTGAGCTGATTATCAACATTGCACATCAATACATGCAATATTGAATCACTACATCTACTCCTGCAATCAGGAACAATGCGCCACCTGCAAGATATGCCTGACTATTATGCACTGTACCAAGCCTATATCCTACATATACACCACCAATTACACTCAGTACCGTAATTGGGAAAATCGTCAGTGACTGGTGTATCATTTGCGCTTCCAGAAACCCCATTCCAATTCCCGCAAGAAATGCATCTACACTTGTAATAAGTGCCAGAAATGTCGTTTTCTTCCAGTCAATTTCATCATTGCGCTGTTCAAGAATGTTTCGCTTCTTAAGTCCCTTCCAGATCATATATATGCCTAATCCTATAAATATCAGAACTGTCACTGCCTCCCAGTGATCTGCAATTCGTGAACTTGAATTTGAAGAATCCCGGAATATCGGCAACAGAGTAAGCAGATTTCCTACAATCAGACACCCCCATTGAACACCTCCGAAAAGCAGGCATAAACCAAATAGATTTTTCTTATTGATCTTTGAAAATCCAGCCCCCATATAAGCCATCGCTACAAATACATCTAAAGACAATCCTGCTGAGATTATTACAATCTCAAGAACAGACATAACCATCACCTGCCTTGTACTCTTAATTATGTTGTGATGAACAAAACCTTTCACTTCTCATGCATTTGCTCACAAATAAGTAAAAAAGTTTTGTTCCGTCCCTTGACATCATTGTATTAAAACATGAAAAAGAAAGGAATGTACAAAAGGTGGGAAACGTTATCCAAATGCTACATTTATAAAAATATGTCGCATACATTCTCACTCTCTGATAGAAAATGTTCTTCATCTGCCATAGGATTCACAATATAGAAAAGAACACCTTCCAAAAAATCTACATTTTTCAGAAAGTGTTCTTCTTAAATATTCTATGTTCGTTTTTCTTAGTGATGGAACAGACGAATACCTGTGAATGACATCACCATGTTATATTTATTGCATGTATCGATAACATTGTCATCTCTTACAGAACCACCCGGCTGTGCAATATATGTAACACCACTCTTGTGTGCTCTTTCAATGTTGTCTCCAAATGGGAAGAAGGCGTCAGATCCAAGAGCGACACCTGTCAGTTTGTCCAACCATTCTCTCTTGGCCTCTCTTGTAAATACTTCCGGCTTTTCTTTGAAAATATTTGGCCATGCGTCATCTGAAAGCACATCCATATAATCCTCACCGATATAAAGATCAATTGCATTGTCTCTGTCAGCACGACGGATATGATCTACAAATGGAAGATTCATAACCTGTGGAGATTGTCTTAACCACCAGTTATCTGCTTTCTGTCCGGCAAGTCTTGTACAATGAATCCTGGACTGCTGTCCGGCACCAATTCCGATTGCCTGTCCATCTTTTACGAAGCATACAGAATTGGACTGTGTATATTTCAAAGTGATCATGGAAATTGCAAGATCAATTTTAGCCTGATCTGTCAGTTCTTTATTCTCTGTAACAATGTTGGAGAAGAAGTCATTGTCGATCTTTAATTCATTTCTTCCCTGCTCAAATGTAATTCCAAATACTTCTTTATGTTCAATCGGATCTGGTACATAATCCGGATCGATCTGAATAACATTGTAATTACCTTTTTTCTTCTCCTTCAGAATCTCAAGCGCTTCCGGCTCATATCCAGGAGCGATCACGCCGTCAGATACTTCTCTCTTGATAAGTTTTGCTGTATCGACGTCACAGACATCAGAAAGTGAAATAAAATCACCAAAAGATGACATACGGTCTGCACCTCTTGCTCTTGCGTAAGCGCTTGCAAGCGGTGACAGTTCACCAAGATCATCTACCCAGTAAATCTTAGCCAATGTCTCATCAAGCGGAAGTCCCACTGCAGCTCCTGCAGGTGATACATGCTTAAATGATGTTGCAGCCGGAAGTCCTGTAGCTTTCTTAAGCTCACTGACTAACTGCCATCCGTTAAATGCATCCAGGAAATTGATATATCCCGGTCTGCCGTTCAATACCTGAATCGGAAGATCCTTTCCGTTCTTCATATAAATCTTGGATGGTTTCTGATTCGGGTTACATCCATATTTTAATTCCAGTTCTTTCATGATATTCCTCCTACTGATTCTTATTTATGATCTTTGTCTCATAAGTTCCGGTTGCAATATCAATATAACGCACAAAAAGTGAAACTTTATTATCTGCATTCAGACTGTTCCATACAAGATCTGTAAATGCTTCCATATCATCCGGAATGCTGACAAGCTTTGGCTCCCCTTCAAAACTTGGAAGTGGATTACCATCACACTTGTATGTATGGATAAAATGTCCCTCTCCTGCTGCTGGATTCTCATATGCAAAGGTATAGCGGTGTGAACTCTCCGGATTACCATTGTTGCTCTTTAAAATAGACATTGCATAGTTATATGTTCCATTCTCAATATGCATGATTCCGGAAATACGAGGAGTATAATTCGGTCCGTCCGGCTCAAATGTACGACTTCTCAGTGACTGTTCAAAAGTGAGCTGCTTGTCCATGCCTTCATAAACCGTGTCTGTCTGGTCGCCATTCGTCACAATGGTCTTATTACCAAGCACACGCACCGGTGCATAAATGATCAGACTTGGATCTGTAAGCTTTGACGGATCAAATGCCTGTGTACGGATTCCTTCTCCATCTTCTACGAACACGCGGTTTCTGCTGTTCTCACTTCTTCCCATAATAAAATATGCGGTCACAGCCTTCGTACCGTCCGCACTTCTACCAATAATAATTCCACGTCCCGGGTAGGAATTACTCTGTAATTCTTTTTCAAGATTCAACATTTCCATGAATATTCTCCTCCACAAGTATTCTAGTAACTGATCAAATCACATAATTGATTATATCATCATATGATTACCGATTACTACGCGCTATGCGCTCTCACAACTATTATATAAAAAATAATGATGTTTTTCCAGTCTTATTTGTGGTATATTATAAATAACTATTTAACCATTTTCATACATGGTTTTATATTTATCTGAATACGGAGGAAGAAACTATGAAAAAAAAGCATTTATGCCTTGTGTTAACGCTTATCTTTGCGTTGTTACTTGGCGGATGTGCCAGCGGTGAGACCGCAGACAAGTATGTAGGAGATTTGATTACTTCTATAAAAAAAGAGGATCCGTCTTCTCTATCTTCTTTTCTGGAACAGGGAATTTCAGATGAGAACGAAACATATGTACTTCAGTTTCCGGACGAGCTAAAAGATTCTTATCTTAAGTTCCTTCAGGCATCATTTAATGCCGTAGAATTTGAGATAAATGGTGCTAAAAAAATTGACGATGAACGTTATTCCGTGCAGCTTACTTTTACTCCACTGGATATTGAAGCAACGACGAAAAACACTTGCGAAAAATATAGTCCGGCCATCTCTTCTACAGATTTGAATGCCGAGATGACAAAGCTTCTCGAAAAAGCAACGGAAGCTGTAAAAAGCTCTCCTTCTTACGAGAACTCCACTCAGCTTACACTGGAGGTTAAGAAGTCAAAAGACGGTTACAGCCTAGACGACGAGCAGTTACAGAAATTATTCTCTGCTACTATGGATAACATTATGGCACCATATGATAGTGTATGCGAGATACTGGACGCTCAGGATTACCTCACATCCTGTCTGAATGCACTGTTTAAAAATGATGTGGCTGAATATGCAAAACATACTGGCGAAGACGAGTCTTCTGTCCAGTCTCAATTAGAAAGTTCTATGTACGCACCACCGGAAGAGCTCAGCGCCTCATACACAGAGCGTTACAGCGCCGCGCTGAAAGCAATCTGTAATAACTGTCAGTATTCTGTTGGAACACCAAAGAAACAGGACGGATTATTCAATTACATTATTGATGTAACCGTAACTCCGAATACAAGCTTCCAAAGTGCTATGAATGAACTCGAAACCGGAACTTACTATTCTGAGGAAGAAGTAGATCGTGCTCTTGTAGAATTGATGGAAAAATACGCTGCTGCACCAACTTATGGTGCACAGACAACGGTTACCGTTTCTCTGAACTTCAAAACACTGGCAGCGGCCGGTGCCGAAGATTCTGAGATCACTTCATTAATTGATACCATACTTCCAGTAGAATAGAGCATTCAGAATAAAACTGTATAAAAGAACCTGCCCCCAAATTGTGAGGCAGGTTCTTTTATACTTATATCACTATGGATCCAATATTGAATCTATTTTGTCAGAAGCATCATAATATCATTGCTTCTCTGAACAAATGCTGTCATCTCTTCTGGATTTAATGGCTTATGTGCCAGCATAGCCAGATCATACAACTGCTTGCAGATCAAAGATGTATTTTCTCCCTCTTCATGTTTCTGTACATACTGTACCAGTGGATGATTTGCGTTCAGGATCAGGGTATTCTCTCCACCCATATCCATTCCCATGGAATCCATTCCATACATCTTCATCATCTCCTGCATACGGCGGCTCTGCTCAGATAATGTCATAATAGAAGCTACATTGCTGTCTTTCAATTTTTCAACTTTCACATCCAGCTTGTCATTACCAAGCTCTTTGCGGAATGTTGCAGTCAGACTGTCTACAGTCTTCTGGAATGCTTCCTTTTCATCTTCAGCAACTTCCTCTTTTGCATTATCTGTAACATCTGCATCAATTCTCTGGAACTGAACATTCTGATAGCGCTGCTCCAACTGCGTAATGAACGGAGAATCAATGTTGTGTTTCAGTACAACTGCATCCTGTCCCTGTGCACGGAACATATTGATATACTGACTCTGCTGAATCTCATCTGTTACATAATAGATCGTTGTCTTCTTCTCTTCTGCATTTTCCTCGGCATTGTCTGGTTCCGCATTTTTATCGAGTTCTTTCAACTCTCCACCATTTGCTTCTACACAATCTTTCAGTGTCAGATATTTTCCGTCGATATTCTTAAAGAGAACTGCATCTTTCATCTTGTCACAGAACTTCTCATCTTTCAGACAGCCAAATTTTATAAATGGACTGATGCTGTCCCAGTATTTCTCATAATCTTCACGTTTTGTCTTGCACATACCTGCAAGCTTGTCTGCAACTTTCTTGGAAATGTACTCAGCAATCTTGCCTACAAATCCATCATTCTGAAGAGCGCTACGTGATACATTCAGTGGAAGATCCGGGCAATCAATAACTCCCTTTAATACCATCAGGAATTCCGGAATGACTTCCTTAATATTATCTGCAATAAATACCTGGTTATTATACAGCTTGATCGTTCCTTCAATAGAATCATATTCTGTATTAATTCTCGGGAAGTACAGGATACCTTTTAAGTTGAACGGATAATCCATGTTCAGATGAATCCAGAACAACGGCTCTTTATAATCCAGAAATACTTTGCGGTAAAACTCTTTGTAATCCTCATCACTGCACTCATTCGGATGTTTTGTCCAGAGCGGATGAATATCACTTAAGGATTCCGGACGCTTTTTAATCTTTACTTTATCTTTTGCAGGTGATACTTCTACAACTTCTTTTTCACCATTTTCATTCTCTTTTTCTTCGGTCTTGGCATCTTCATGAATGTGCTCAACAACCTCATCGTCCTCTTTCAGGTCTGCCTCGTCAATTGTCTCATACTCTGGCTCTGCATTTGCCTTTGATAAGAAAATCTCTACCGGCATAAAGGAACAATACTTCTGGATAACTTCTCTTACACGATACTCGTTCGCAAACTCCAGACAATCATCGTTCAGATACAATGTAATCTCAGATCCTACAGTCTGCTTGTCTCCTTCTGTCATCTCGTATTCCGTTCCACCATTACTTACCCAGCGTACCGGTGTTGCTCCGTCTTTGTAAGATAATGTGTCAATATGAACTTCATCTGCAACCATGAATGCAGAATAGAATCCCAGTCCGAAATGACCGATCATATCGTCTTCTGTTGTCTTGTCTTTATATTTTTCAAGGAACTCTGTAGCTCCTGAAAATGCAATCTGAGTAATATATTCTTCAACTTCCTCTGCTGTCATACCAAGACCATTATCAATGAACTTCAAAGTCTTCTCTTCCGGATTCACTTCTACATGAATTGATGCCTTATAATCATCCGGTAACTGGTATTCACCCATTACATCCAGTTTTTTTAATTTTGTAATGGCATCACAGCCATTGGAAATCATCTCTCTGACAAAAATGTCATGGTCAGAATATACCCATTTTTTAATAATTGGGAAAATGTTTTCACTGCTGATTGAAAGACTACCTTTTTTTGCTTCCATTCTAATCACTCCTGTTTCTGATATTTTAAATTTAATCATTTGTGTTTTGATGCCAGGGATAAAATCGAAATCTACATGAACTTACTCATAAGTAAGCATATACAAAATCTTGAAATGTCCCTGATTAAATCTATGATAATCCCTCGCTTTTTAAAA
>SKEY01004333.1_pt1 | contig 11309 bp, 10 predicted proteins | sample 4843871 | NCBI WGS metagenome assembly SKEY01 (sample SAMN11008797, study PRJNA524170) | human gut metagenome | biome: Human fecal sample; material: Feces; isolation source: fecal sample from pouch patient p36 | host: Homo sapiens | place: Israel: Tel-Aviv | collected 2016-12-04 | reverse complement strand
ATATATGATTTAGATGATAAAATCAATCATATTTCAAATTTATTTTCATAAAAGGATTGATTTTTGTTGAATTAACCTTAAAAAATACGTTTAAATCAATAGTTTGGGAAATAAAAAAACTTTCGAGGAAACGAGTTGATACTCATTTTTTCGAAAGTTTGTCATTTATTCTTTTTAAATGTTGATTTTATTCCACGTTTTACGACATCCATAAAACTTAATGAATGGACCATTTTTTCAGGATCAACATACTCTCTTACAGCTCGTAATACAACTTTTGGTTTTTTTGATGAAAAGGTATACGTGCCATTTTTCTTCGTTTGAATAGCATATCGCGGAATCCATTTCCCTTTAAACATAACCGAAGCCACAACATAGTCGACTTCTTCCCAAGGTATTTGGATAAATTTTCTTGGATCGCGACCATGATAAAACTCGAACCCTTTATCACCTATCATAATTTCACCGTAATCTGTTAATCCTGTATAAGCAGTTGCATCAATTACTAAATCAATTTTTGTATTTAAAGACTGTACCACATTCTCACGTCCTTTTTACTATCATATCATTTTTAATCCAAAGAAGAAATCTCTAAATAAAAAGAGAGGTCAAAAGTTGACCTCTGCCTTTTATAGTAAGCCGATGACGTGTCCTAAAATACCAACGATGAATAAACCGATGATGATAACAATTGGACTAACTTTTTTCTTAAGCAACCACATACAGAAGAATGTTAATAATAATGGTGCTAAACCTGGGATTAATTGATCCAAGTTATTTTGTAATGTTGTGACTTTAACATCACTTAACGCACGACCAGAAGCAACTTCTTCAAACGCTTGTTTCACACCAGCCATACCATTTGGAAGATTTGCCCAGTCAACATAGGCTCCTTTATCTAATGGTACTTTGGAAACAATTGGTTTAAAATCAATGGATACCCATCTTTCCACCAGTGCTGCCAGAACAAACATCCCTAAAATAGAAGCACCTTTTGTCACGTCTTGCAATAACCCACCTGATAAATCATCAGTGATTTTAGATCCTGCACGGTAACCAAATTCTTGTGTGTACCACATGAATCCCCAACGAATAAGGTTCCATGCTACGAAGAAAATAATTGGCCCTAAAATACTTCCACCCATTGCTAGAGAAGCTCCAAGTGCTCCTAACATAGGACGTAAGGTAAACCAGAATACTGGATCTCCAACACCGGCAAGAGGTCCCATCATCCCAACTTTAACCCCTTGGATAGCCACATCATCAATATCCGAACCATTGGCACGCTCTTCTTCTAAGGCAAGTGTTACTCCTAAAATAGGAGAAGCAATGTATGGATGTGTATTAAAGAATTCCAAGTGACGTTTTAACGCTTCAGATTGCTCTTCTTTTGTTTTGTATAATTTTTTAATAGCTGGAATCATTGAGAATACCCAACCACCATTTTGCATACGTTCATAGTTCCAAGAGCCTTGGATAAATGTTGAACGCCACGCAACGGTCATACGATCTTTTTTCGATAATTCTATCTTTTCTGCCATTTTTTCTTTCCTCCTATATTAGTAATCGTTTAAAATATCGCCTAGTGGATCACCTGTGTTGCTTCCACCACCAGAATTTGATGAACCACCCATTTTAGACAAGTTAATGTAGATTAATGCAAAGGCAACACCTAATGCTCCTAATCCCATTAATGTGATATCTGAAATAGCGGCAATCACAAATCCCATTGCAAAGAATGGCCATACTTCTTTTGTTGCCATCATGTTAATAACCATTGCATACCCAACAGCTACTACCATTCCCCCACCAATTGCCATACCTTCTGTTAACCAAGCTGGCATTGATTCTAAAAAATGTTGTACTGTTTCAGCTGGAATAAATAAAAGTGCTGCTGCTGGAATGGCAATACGAATCCCTTGCATGCAAACAGCCATAATGTGTAAACGCTCAATTTTACCCATATTTCCTTCTTCAGCTGCGCTATCCATCATATGAACGATTGGTACAGCAAGTGTACGAACAATCATTGTTAAGAATAAGCCAGCAACTGCTAATGGAATAGCTACTGCGATTGAGGATGATACAGCATCTTTAACTGAAATTGATTGTGCTCCTAAAGCTTTAACTAAAATAATTGCTGATGCTACTGAAGCTAGAGCCGCGTCTGGTGCTACTGCTGCCCCAATGTTTGCCCAACCTAGAGCGATCATTTGTAGTGATCCTCCTAAAAGAATCCCTGCTTCTAAGTGTCCTGATACTAATCCGATTAACGTACAGGCAATTAATGGTTGGTGAAATTGAAACTCATCTAAAATCCCTTCCATTCCTGCAAAAAAGGCTACTATAATAATTAAAATAATTGATAATACAGACATGATATCCCTCCTATAATTTATTTAGCTAAATCTGTTTTAGCTTTTTTAAGCAACTCATCCATATTTGCTTTTGAATCATTTGGTACTTTACGTACGTCAAACTTCACACCATCTGCTTTTAACTGTTCAAACGCTTCTACGTCTTCTTGTCCCATTGAAAGAACTTTATTCACAACAACTTTTCCAACAGAGTGAGCTAAAGATCCAACGTTTACTTCATCAATCTTCACACCACCATCAATCACACGAACAACGTCTGCTGGATTTTCAAATAATAATAACGCACGTGTCCCACCAAAACGAGGATCTTTTGCGATTTCTATCATTTTGCTTACTGGAATAACGTTAGCCTTAACCCCTGGAGGAGCTGCTTGCTCAATTAATTTCTTACGTAAGTCATCTTTTGCTACTGAATCTGACACAACGATGATACGTGTTGGATTAGTTGCTTTTGTCCAGGCTGTTGCCACTTGACCATGTAATAAACGAGAGTCAATACGAGCTAACACAAATTTAATTTTCCCATCACCTATCACTGTTCCTGGGGGGATTGAACCCATCTGTGCTTCAGGTTGTGCTACTTCTTTTTTCTCTTCTTCTGGTTCAAGTTCTTCTGGACGAACTTTGATTCCATCTTTACCAGTTGTGACAATTTGTGACGCAATTTTATGAGCACTTTCTTCAGATAATCTCATTGCGTACGCTTCAATCAACATTGGTAAGTTTAATCCACTAACAATAGCCCAATTGTCTTTGTGCTCTTCAAACAGTGTGTTTGCTTGATTGAAAGGTGTGCCTCCCCATAAATCAACTAGGAAAAGAACCTCATCTTGTTGATCAAACGTCTCAATTGCCTCAACAATTTTTTTCTTAACATCTTCTGGACCTTCACTTGGCATTAATGTAACAGCTTTAACATTTTCTTGTTCGCCAAAAATCATTGAACCAGATTGTAAGATTCCTTTAGCAAACTCACCATGACTTGCTAAAATAATTCCAACCATACTTTTGACCTCCTATTGTATCGCTTTCTTTTTGTCGTTTTTTGTTTGATTCTTTTTAAGTAATTGAATCAAACCCACAGGACTATCAGAAACAACTTTCCTAATCTCGATTGACACGCCTCTGTCATCTAGATAACAAAAAGCATCCTCATCAACCTCATCAACAGCTACAGCATTAGTTAACATGTATTTTCCTTTTTGATAACTCATGCCGCCAACATTCACACTATCAATAATGACACCAGCTTCTACCACTCGTTTAACGTCTGTTGGATTAGTAAATAATAGCATCGCTTTAATCGAATCATTAAACCGCGGATCATGATAAACTTCTATCATTTTTGCAACTGGTATAACATTGACAACAATGTTGGGTGGAGCTGCTTGAATTAGCAACGTTTTTCTAAGTGAATCCTGCGCTACATCATCACTGACAACTAGAATACGATTTATTTTTGAATGTTTTGTCCAGACTGTAGCTACCTGTCCATGAATTAACCTGTCATCGATACGAACTAAACGAATATCCATATGATGCCCCCTTCTTCTTCACACTAAACATTCCATTAAATATATAAGCAATTACTGTGCCAACTTTTCAAAACATACCATTATCAATGATTTAAACAAAAAAAGATACACTAGTAAAAGTGTATCTTTAGTGTATTAATACAGTGTTTGTAATTGATTGTCGATAATTTTGATAACATACACAAATTCATCTTTTGGAATATTAAGATGAAATAGGTGTTCTAATAATTCTAGACTGTTTTTTAAAGTATCTAAGTACTGACAATTAGCTAATTGATTTAGTTCTTCTTGGTTAGCTGTTAGTGTATCATTTTTTAGAATTCTCTCTACCATTCCGGCTAGGTGCATACTCAAAGACATGTAGAATGAGTAATCTTGTTGGTTACACAGAATATCCTCATCAATCTGTTGAGAGAGTTGCCACAGAGGATCAATTAATTTAACTGGATTAATAAATGTAAAGTATTCCGTCATATAGTCTAAACATGTTTGTCTAGCTGTTACTTCATTCAAAGTGACACTATCATCTAAATCTAGTGTATTGGATACAATACTTCCGATATAGGTTGGTCCATCTTTAGAAAAAAGTTGATCCATTGTCACAAATGGAATGGATAAATTAGGATTTTTGATTCCAGTACTAGCCAAAAGATGGTATTGTGCTTGAATGTCATCTATTTGTGTATCTAAGTCTGCTATTGACATTGTGATAACTTCAATATCTTCTTCCATATAAAGCATTAAATAATCATTAATCAGCTCTTTCATTCGTTGTGCTGTTCCCTTACCAGAAGCACAAATAGCTAAAATGGCCTTAGGCTTGTCCAGCTCTTCAATTGATTCAGATAGTTCCTTAGCATGATAGCCATGAAAATGACTTAGTGATTCATACAAATCAACCAAATCTCCTTCGAGCAAGCTTGATTTTCTCCCTGCTTCTAATACCAAAGCTGTGGTTACCATATCAATAATTTTGACATCAATGGATGTGCGTTCTTTTATGTCGTCGGTAAATGTCGTTAAAGAACCCATATCAACTAGTAACAACACACCACTGCCTTCATCAACTTGTCGTACTTCATGAACTACTTTTTCTAAAGCCTCATTTGGCTTCATATCTAAAGGCATGTCCACTGCCCGAATATTATTAATCTTCAATAATTGGCTGACCACTTCTACCATACTTGAAGCAGTACTTCTGCCATGTGCAGCGACAATAATACCAATACGCCCTTTCTTTACGGACTCATTTAAAGAGATAAGTAACACTGTTAGATAATTAATTTCTGATTGCGGAAGAATGACTTGATGTTCTGCTTCAATAATTTGTTTAAATACTTTAGCCACACGATGTTCATTAGGATAATCTTCTATCATATTAATAATATTCTCGTCATTACCTGTTTCAATTTTAATTCCCTCTTTATAACGATTTAAAAAAGAACTAATATGTAAACCTATTGCATATAAAAAGTTCTGTTCAAACTTATAGCCAACTTGTTCTGTTGCATATTCATATAATTTACGCGTTGTTTTGATTATTTTACTATCTATAATTTCACCTAACTTATTTTCCGAATCAAAATTAAAGCCATGATTACGATAAAATGATTTTAAATGCACATTGATGTCTGTCGTAATAAAATGATTGATGGCTTCTTGATTAAATCCATCTTCTTTTAGCAAAGCTGCTTTATCCCCAATAATTTCATATAAATTATAAGGTAATTCGTAACTATCTCCCTCGTATGTATCAAACGATTCATTTGGGGAAATGATCATCTTTGACTCAAGAATTTGAGTTAACTCAGACAATGTTGTGCGATCTGTGGCTAATTGAACTAAGCCTTCCTTAATGCCATCATTTAGCTCATCCATGGTTATCGTCACATCGGATTGGTCCATATGTTTTAAAAATGATTGTGCCGTAACGAGTTGAATATTTGACTTTAATTGTCCCACATTTCCATATGAGACACTCCCAATTAATGCTTTCACCACATCTTCTGTTAGAACGATACGACGATTAATTCGTTTAGCTTCAATAATCATCATATTTTTTACTAGTTCAACCTTTTCTTTAGCACTTCTTTCTTTAAACGTTGGCAATTTAATCGTAATAGGAATACGTCTAACAAACGTATTTAGTAAAGCTGAACTAGGGTCTTCCGTTGTCGCACATATGATTCGAACATTAGCTTCTCTATTTTTAGTTGATTCACCAAGCTTAGAATACTTTCCATTATCCATAAAATAAAAAATCATTTCTTGTCCTTCAGGGGGCAGTCGATGAATTTCATCGAGAAATAGGTAACTATCATTGGCTAAGCTTATTAACCCATCTTTTTCTTCGTCTGCTCCAGTAAACGCACCCTTAATATGACCAAACAAGTGACTCATCAATAACTCTGGATTACTCGCATAGTCCGCACAGTTGAAAACAATCAATTCTTTTTTCTCATCTAAAACGTATTGCTGCTTGGCATATTGAAACATGGTATGAGCAAAATAGGTTTTTCCTGACCCTGTTGGTCCTGTAATTAAGCAATTTAATCCATTTGGTGGGTATAAAATCGCGGCTTTTGCTTGCATAATTGCATTTTTCATACTGGCATTTATTCCGATAATTCGTTTAAATATATCATCATTCTCATAAAAACGAGTCGTTTCTGGTACAAAGATGGATTCTTTTTGCTCCTGATAACTTGGAACATACTTTGAAAATGGTTTGTGTTGAAAAATTGATTTTGTTACATATCTAACAGGTCGACCATCTAACTTTTCAACTATCCCTTCTCGAACAAGTGTATTCAAATCCTTACTGGCATTTGATCGTTGAATACCTAAATAGTCGGCTACTTCCTTTGTTGTAACACCAGAGTCCATTTTTAGCTCATTTGGTGACAAATTTTTAGTTTGGTCAACAACATAATTATATACTTGATCAATTCGTTTCATTTTTAACCTCCTAAAAGCAATACACTATCTTTATTGTATACTAGTGTATTACTTTTAGGAAATATAAAATATAAAAAAGACCTCGTTCACACGAAGTCTTCATACTACTATTTTACAAATTTTGCAGATTGTTCACCAGCTTGGCGACCAAATACGATGATATCACCAACTGAGTTTCCACCAATACGGTTGCTACCATGTAACCCACCAGTCACTTCTCCAGCAGCATACAATCCAGTAATTGGCTTGTTGTCTTTGTTTAATACTTCTGTTTTATCGTTGATTTTTACACCACCCATTGTGTAATGAATACCTGGGGCAATCTTAATCGCATAATATGGACCTTTGTTTAATGCATTGTCCATACCAGTTTCACGAGAAAATTCTGTATCGGATTTCGCTTCAACTGCTTTGTTCCAATCTTGAACAGTCGTGTCTAATGTTTTACCATCCATGTCGATTTCTTTAGCTAATGCTTCGATTGAATCAGCAGATTTTACAAATCCTTGTTTTTCATAAAAATTAATTGCTTTTACTCTTTCTTTAACACCTGCATCAAAAATTAAATAAGCAGATTTATCAGGTAATGCAGTAATAGCAGCTGATACATTATCACGTGTTCCCATTTCATTTGTGAATCGTTTACCATCTTGATTAACCAAAATAGCTCCTTCACCACGAACCGCTTCACCAATTAAGATACCTTTATCTTGTTGAACAGTAGGGTGAATTTGAATTTGATCCATATCAACTGTTTGACCACCTAATTTTTCAATCATTCTAATACCGTCACCAGTACTACCTTCTTGGTTAGTTGTCACATAACCTTTAAGTTCAGGTTTTTCTTTTTCTAACATTTCTGGATTAGCTCCATATCCACCAGTTGTCACAACAACGGCTTTACCATGTACTTCTTTCTCTTTGCCTTCAACAGTTACTTTAACACCATCAACAACTGAATCTTTTTCTAAAATCTCTGTTACATCAGTATTAACAAAAATTGGAATTTCTTTTTCATGTATATTGTTTAATAATCCATGAACTAAGTATTCGCCAACTGCTGAGCCATCTTCAGGTCTATGCGTTCTTTTTTCACTCATTCCACCTGTGATTGTTAAGTTGTTTAACTTAATCCCCATTGAATCTAACCAGTCTATTGCACTTGCTGAATTGTCAACATAATAACGAAGTAGTTCTTTATCGTTTGTATTATGTCCACCTTTTAATGTTTCTTCATAAAACTTATCATTAGAGTCTGTAATCCCCGCTTCTTTTTGGAATTTTGTTTCTGAAGCATTCATCCCACTTGAGGCTTTCAATGTGTTTCCACCAGCAACAGGCATTTTCTCTAAAATAACTGGGTTTTTACCTTCTTCTTTCGCTTGCAAAGCAGCTGACATTCCTGCTCCACCGGCTCCGACAATAATAATATCGTACTCATCTTTCATCTCTTTAGGGTCAGTGTATTTTTGTTCTGACGCCCCTGAAGTGACATCTGACGTACTTGCTTTTGTAGATGAACTTTCTACAGTTTTTTCCGAAGATTTTTGTCCCCCACAACCTGACAATAGCATCAGCGTCGCAAAACTAATTGTTAATGATTTGAATAGTTTAGTTTTCATAAGTCTAATCCCCTTTTTTTATTGTTAAATTACTAACATACTTTAAAAAATAATAACTTAAACACGTTAATTTAACAATAAAAAAATAAGTATTTTTTTCACAATTTATCTATTTTTAATGAAACTAAGTCTTTTTTCATATGTTATGTCTCAACTAAATAATTTTTTGTGTAGATTTTTTGAATAACTTTATCCAATTTCTCAATATCTCTCAACATCATGGGGTACTCAAAAAAATGGATGACAGAGTTTGAATACTCTTTATTTTTTAAAACGTTTGGGACATTGGTCAATATGATATCGATAGTTACGTCACTTGTATTGATAAATTCAATATGATAATCACCTGAATATCGTTTTATTATATCATTTTCAAGTAGCGTCTTCTTTAAATACGGCAAATCACTTTCAATTAGTACTTTAATCGTCGGTTCAAAATGAGTTAAAGGTTTTATCATGGAAAAGAGCATCATGTATTTTTGCATTAAAAAGGGGCGTTGCAAAAAAAGGACATTGTTTGTTTGAATATAAAGCTTGTCTATGATTTGATGAAGTTGAGATGTTAAAACAGTGTATTTATTTTGCCACTCTCTTATATTATTACAGCCATCATCGGTTAAAATAACGTAACGAAACATTCTACAAAATAAATGAGTACAAAAGGTTGTTAAAAAAAAAGAGTGATAAAACTCTGATGGAATTGGGTGTAACTCTGTATGAAATTTTTCAACAAAATGGTTAGTAGTCTCATAAACATCAGATCCATTAAGTTTATGATACTCGAGCGTCTGTTTAATGAATGGTTTAGACTGGTAAACATTGATTCTCAGTTGAATGAGTAACATATAAAAATAGATTTCAGCTGTTAATTCCTGCCTCCTTTTGATAAAAACTAAAGATAGAAACGGCATCTCATCCATTACTCGATTTATATCAACATAGTTTTGCCAATGAGCTTCAAGTTCAATTGGATGATTTTTGCCCATTCGAAATAAATTAATGGCTAACATATAACCTAATTGCTTTCGTTGAGTACGAGTTAATTTCATAGATAAAGACTCATCTAAGCTATCAATTACTTCATATACTTTATTTTGACTTACTTGTCTAAACGGCCAATCATGACCTTTTAGTCCATACCATACCACATAGTAGGTAAGCAATCTAATTTGTTTCTCCTCTCCAATAATTTTAAAACTTATATTTGATAATGATAAATGATATCGTTTTAAATAATAGCGAATTTTTTTTACACTTTTTCTGACCTTGCTCTCACTAATATAATGTTCCATTGCATATTTTGTGACCGACTGAAATTCTTCAAAGAAAATGTCTCTTAACATAATGAACGTTTCATCTTGTTCTAAAACTAACTGTTTAAACCGGTGAAGACCATGACCTTTTGGTGTTTCAAGATGAACCCCTTTATATTTTTCATAACTTAAAAACAACCTATCGTTTTCTTCTTCTCCTTCATTAAACTGATCAATACAATCCTTTAAATGAATGATATAACGTTGGATAGTTCTTTCTACCACATTCAGTTTTTCACTAATTTCATGGATAGTATACCACTCATTTTTTTCGGATATGATTGATAGAATCGATAAAATATTTCGACTATTGGTATCTAATAACATAAATAAATCTGTTTCCATATCTATGACTCCTATCTGTATGACAGTTATCAAAAAAATCGACTAGGACGCCCTCGCGTTAATACTAAATCAAGCGGAATAATTTTCATTACTCCGCTTGATTAAAAGATATGTTCAAAAGAAATGTCGACTAAACTGTCAAACAATTATTAATCCCATTCATCTACAAGATTATCTAATTCTTTTTCATTATAGTTTTCGTATTTATCTATTTCATGTAATATTCTTTTGATTTCATGAATGGCTTTTTTTTCTTCAAACCAGCATTTCACTGATTTTTCATGACCTTTTTCCATTTCATCGTCAATTTTAGCTAATGTTTCATCTAAATTTGTTAAAATATTAGAGATTTTGTTGATTGATTTTTCTTCTTTTTTTTCATAGTCTGTCATTGTTAGCACGTCCTATTCTTTATTTTTGTAATTCTAGAGGTAATTTCACATCATAAGTGTGTTCAACTTTATCGCTGTCATCACTTTTTTTGTGTCCGTCAAATGTTAACTTAATTTCTTTTACTTGATCAGCTTGTTCTAATTTATCAAATGTAAAGTAAACATGTCCGTCTTTTTGTTTGTCTTTAGCAAAGATATCTTCCCAATAATCTCTGAAGTGTTTTCCTTTTATTTCAGTTCCATCTTTTAAGACTAATACTGCATCACTTGGATGGATGCTAACATCTTCTTTTCCATCATTTTTTAAAGTAAAGTCCATAGACATTAAGCCTTTGTATTCATTATTTTCTTTGTCTTTATATTTATCCACTTCAGCAATTTTTACTTTGTCAATTTTAAAATCAACGTTTTCCCAGCTTTTATCTTGCCAGTCAGTATCGTATTTCGCTTCTAATTTTACTCTAGGATCATTATCCCCTTTGATAATTTCTTTAAATGAACCATCATCTTTTAAGCTAACACTTTCAACATCAACTTTTTCACCGTCTTTTAACTTTTCTGTTGTAGATGATACAGTACCTGCTTCAACTGTTCCTTTTACTTCTTCTTTTGATCCACAGCCACCTAAAAGTAATAGTAATGTTGCTCCGACAGTGACACTTAATAATGCAGTTTTTTTCATGATTGTTCCTCCTGATTTTAACTAACGTCTAATAATAATTAGTTATTTAATTGATTCAATATAAGTATTATATTTTTTAATTTT
>SKEY01002510.1_pt1 | contig 11334 bp, 10 predicted proteins | sample 4843871 | NCBI WGS metagenome assembly SKEY01 (sample SAMN11008797, study PRJNA524170) | human gut metagenome | biome: Human fecal sample; material: Feces; isolation source: fecal sample from pouch patient p36 | host: Homo sapiens | place: Israel: Tel-Aviv | collected 2016-12-04 | reverse complement strand
TCTTTATCATATGGATCCGCTGTTTGAAGTGAAAAATGAAAAGCTTATGCAGGATCCGGCTTTCCGCAGCTTCGGAAAGGATAACGGAAAGCTGCTGTTTCAAAGTGATTTGCTGGGGCAGGTACTTTCCTTCAGTGCCTACATTTATGTAGCTACCCTGGCTATGCGCTCCATTATATCCATCGGACAGGTATTGTATATGGCTGGCATCATCCTGAAGGCAGTGGATGCGATTGCACAATTTCAGGTAGACTATGCACAGCTTCGCCATCAGCTCTCCTATCTGAATGCATTTTATGATTTTCTGCACCTTCCCAATATGCATTATGATGGAACGCTTCCCATTGAAAAGCGGGATGACGGAGAATACGAGTTTGAATTCCGTCATGTTTCCTTCCGTTATCCGCAACAGAAAAACGATGTCCTGCATGACGTGAATATTCGGTTTCATTTAAAGGAAAAGCTGGCGATTGTGGGGATGAACGGCGCCGGAAAAACCACGATTGTGAAGCTGCTTTGCCGGCTGTATGATCCAAGTGAGGGTGAAATATTATTGAACGGTATTAATATTCAAAAGTACGATTATGCGGAATACACAAGTATCTTCTCTGTCGTATTTCAGGATTTTGCGTTATTCTCCTATCCGCTGGATGAAAATGTCGCAGGAGCATCGGCACCAAACGCCAAAAGGATTGCGTCTGTCCTGCAGCGGCTGGATATATGGGAGCGCATCAAGTCGTTTACCGATCAGGAGCATAGTCTTCTGTTTACGGATTATGCGAACGGTGTGAATGTGTCTGGCGGGGAGGCACAGAAGCTGGCCATTGCCAGAGCCCTGTATAAGGATGCTCCCTTTGTGATACTGGATGAGCCAACCGCCGCACTGGATCCGCTGTCGGAGGCGGAAATTTATGAGCATTTCGATATGCTGGTACAAGGAAAAACCACCCTGTATATCTCCCACCGTATGAGCTCCTGTAAATTCTGCGACCGCATCATTGTTATGGAACAGGGGGAGGTGGAGGAAGAGGGAACACACGATACTCTGCTGAAGGAAAATGGTGTGTACGCACAGCTTTGGAATGCGCAGGCGGAGTACTACAGTGAGTAATGCTGTTCCTGATAAATTCCTTATACGTGAACATTGCTCGGCATGGTACTCCGGTGTTGAAAAGAGAAGTCTGAAAAATGACTGCCTCCTAATGCTTGATATAGGAAAGCAGAAGAAAATTATTTGATAGCATGCACTTAGGATGATCCTGTATATCTTCATGATAGTAAATCAAAGCAATGAGAAAGAACTTCCCTGTGAGGTTCTTTTTTAACGAAGTCAAGACGATTTCCGTAGCGTATCTGATATCAGATATATGGAAGAACCAGCTTGAAATCGGACTGTGACAGTACTTTCATCCATAATTCGATGGGGATACACTGTTCTAAGAACACTTATGCATACACGCCATATGCTGGAGCATCATGTATAGAATGTGATGAATCACCAATATTTCAGAAAGAAAGTCATACAGCTGCCGTACAGTAGGAGAAACTGAAACAATGTCTATGATCAGCTATGACATCCCTTATAGTTTGTGCAGGCTTTCTCAGAATTTCAACGGCAAACAGCCACTACAGCTTAGAAAAAAATGTAAAAAAAACTATCTTTTTATTTTCATACGGGGCAAAAAGCGTTAAAATGAATCTGTGCTATGCGCAAAAAGAAAAGAAAGAGTTAATTGGAGGTAAGATATGAGCGGTTTTTTTGGAGTAGCTTCAAAAGAAAACTGTGTACTGGATGTGTTTTTTGGTGTAGACTACCATTCACATCTGGGCACGAGACGTGGAGGAATGGCGATACATGGAGAAAAGGGCTTTGCCCGTGCCATTCATAACATCGAGAATTCTCCGTTTCGTACGAAATTCGAAAAAGATATTGAGGAATTTGATGGAAATCTTGGAATCGGATGTATTTCAGACAATGAGGCACAGCCGCTTCTGGTAAAATCCCATCTGGGCTCCTTTGCCATCACAACGGTTGGCCGTATCAACAATCTGGAAGAGCTGCAGAGTCTATGCTTTGAACGCGGGGTTACACACTTTCTGGAGATGAGTACCGGAGAGGTGAATCCAACAGAGCTGATTGCTTCGTTAATCAATCACAAGGCAACCATCGTAGAAGGCCTGCAGTATGTACAAAGTCTGGTCAAGGGCAGTATGAGCATATTGCTGATGACACAGTATGGTATTTATGCGGCAAGGGATTTACTTGGAAGAACACCAATCGTTCTTGGAGAAAAGGAGACGGGCTTCTGCGCAACCTTCGAGAGCAGTGCATTTTTGAATCTGGGCTACCATCACTACCGTGATCTGGGAGCCGGAGAAATTGTCTTCATCACTCCGGAGCGTATTGAGGTACTGCAGAAACCAAGGGAAAAAATGAAAATCTGTTCCTTTCTGTGGGTTTATTACGGTTATCCGACGTCCACCTATGAGGGAGTCAATGTGGAATGTATGCGAAACCGCTGTGGTGAGCTGCTTGCCGGTCGTGATGATGTAGAGGTGGACAGTGTCGCAGGTGTTCCGGATTCCGGAATTGCACATGCAGTAGGGTATTCCAATGTCTCCAGCGTGCCGTTCGCAAGACCGTTTATCAAATATACACCAACGTGGCCGAGATCCTTTATGCCAACAGGACAGATGCAGCGGAATATGATTGCGAAGATGAAGCTGATACCGGTACAGGAGCTGATTCGGGATAAGCGCCTGCTGTTAATAGATGATTCCATTGTGCGGGGGACGCAGCTTGGGGAAACTACGGAATTCTTATATGAAAGCGGTGCGAAGGAAGTACATGTCCGTCCAGCCTGTCCGCCGATTATCTTTGGTTGTAAATATCTTAATTTTTCACGCTCAAAATCGGAAATGGATCTGATTACACGCAGAGTCATCCGCAAATTGGAGGGTGATGATGTATCGAGTGAGGTACTGGCGGAATACGCAGATCCTGACAGCGAACGCTATCAGAAGATGTGTGAGGAAATCCGTCAGCGCTCCAACTTCACATCCCTTCGCTATCACCGTCTGGACGATATGATTGCATCCATCGGACTGGATAAATGCAAGCTGTGTACATATTGCTGGGATGGCAAGGAAGACGACGAGGAGTAGGGAAAAGAGGCTTCGTCTGCTTTCTGAAGGAGAATAGAGCGGATAATGAGAACACCTTACCTGTTTTCGAAATAATAAAGAAATGGAGATACCTATGCAGTTGATGCAAGTCAGGCATACGTATCTCCTTTTTTTGTAGGAGCAATATTGCTTTCTGTGTAATTTACTGCAGTAAGACAAAAGAGCCAGTTGCTTTCACAAACAAAAAGAATACAGCGTATGTGCTTGACAGCTAACGATTATTAGCCTATACTGACAGTAGAAAGGCTAATGAGTGTTAGCTGAAGGGAGAATAGCTATGAAGCAGTTATCCACAAAGGAGCGTATCCGTACAGAGGCTCTGCATCTGTTTGCACAATATGGATATGATGCAATCAGTGTCGCACAGATTGCAAAGGCAGTAGGCATACAGGCACCGTCCTTATACAAGCATTATGCAAGCAAGGAGGACATTTTCCTTGCCATTATAAAGGAAATGGAAAAGCGCTATGCACAGCACGCTGCCGGTATGCAGATCAATGGCAGTGATGCGAAGAAAGACGGAAAGCTGTATACCCAAATTACGGATGACCAGCTTGTCGATATGGGCGTGCATATGTTTTCTTATTTTCTTCACGATGCGTATGAGAGCAGCTTTCGCAAAATGCTGAATATGGAGCGCTATCACAATCAACGACTAGCCAAGCTATTCCAGAAGCAGTATTTCGATGATGCAATTGCATATCAGACAGTGATCTTTCAGCACTTGATGAAAGCAGGTATTCTGAAGCCGCTTGATCCGCAGATTACGGCACTGCAGTTTTATTCACCAATCTTTCTGCTGCTTCAGCTATGCGATTCCAACCCACAGTATGAACGAACGGCGATCGAACTGCTTCAGCAGCACATTCGACAATTTCTAAAGCTGAATTCTACAAAGGGTGACTGACATGAGGATTACCCTACTACATGGACAGAATCACAGGCAGTCATCGTGGCATGCGGCACACCTGCTGCTGGAGCAGCTGCCGGTGGAAGCCCTGCATGAATTTTATTTACCTAAGGATATGCCGCATTTCTGCTGCGGCTGTTATCGCTGCATGGAGCTGGGAGAGGACTTCTGCCCGCACACAGCCTATATGGCTCCTATTATGAAGGCAATGAAAGAAGCAGACTTACTTATATTTACAACCCCTACCTACTGCTTGCGGACAAGCGGTTCCATGAAAGCATTTCTGGATCACTGCTTTCTAAATTTCGTTGTACATCGTCCCCTGCCTTCCATGTATCATAAGCAGGCGGTAATCTTAGCCTCCGGTGCAGGCAGCGGGATGAAAAAAGCCGCAAAGGATATTCGCACAAGTTTGACAGGATGGGGAATATCCCATATAAGCAGCTATGGCTTTCGATCCATGGCAACTACATGGGAGGCAGTACCCGAAAACATCAAACGAAGACTGACGACAGATCTTGCAAAGCTCGCCAGCCGTATCAAACGAAAGCAGCACCATAAGCGTATCAGCTGGAAACAGAAGCTGCTGTTTCATGCGATGCGGCAGATGCAAAAGCACGGGATGGGGGCAGGCGAGCTGGACTATCAATACTGGAAGGAACGGGACTGGCTTGGACGCAGTCGTCCATGGACGGATGATGAATAGAATACGTGTATTTACTTCCGGTGCACTACTTGCATTTGCCTGCTATTGTATGCTGTTTGATAGAAATCTGCCCTTTTCGCTTCCTTTCCCTGTTTATGCTGCCGCGTTTCTTTACTTTAGCGTGTTTCCGATAAAGGATATGCTGTCTTTCTGCAATACCACCCTGTATAAAGGTCGGCAGTTTCAGAAAAATTATGAGGCCGGGGAGGAATCAGCGCAGGTACTTCTCACGGAAAAACACAGCTATGACCGGCGTGCTGCCGGCGCAATGCTGTTCTGGCTGACCTTTCTCGCTATCCCCGGCTATCTGTACTGCAACGGACTTCTCGATCGGATCTGGATATTTCTCCTGTTTACTCTCTCCAATTTCTCCGTTTTCTTCGCTATATTCGGCTGGTGCCCGTTTCATTCCATCTTTATTCGTCCGGACTGCTGCATGGAATGCAGAATCTACAACTGGGACTCCTTCTTTCAATACAGCTTTCTGATCTTCTTTCCCAATGTATTCACCCTCACACTGGTTCTGCTCGGTGTGCTGTCCCTGATAGTCTGGGAAATTCGACATGCACTGCATCCGGAGCGCTTTTACAAATGCAGCAATGCACGTCTTACCTGTGAAAACTGTGACCTTGACGGCTGCCGAAAACACAAGAAAAAACTGTTCCATAAGACACTGAAAGAAGAATATAGAAACAAATGAATGGGATAACGCTGCTGTAAAGGATCAAAAGGTCATAAAACAGCCGGGTATTTTTGGATTATCAAAATCTGCTCTTGACGAAGCAGCATCGTGTGAGTATCATAAATACTAGCATTTAAAAAGGGAGAGTAGAAAATTTATGGAGGTAGAGGAATCAAAAAATTTAATGACAGAGGGAACGATATGGAAGAAAATCATATTCTTCGCCCTTCCCCTGTTTTTGGGAAATCTGTTTCAACAGCTGTACAATACAGCGGATTCATTGATTGTAGGAAATTTTCTCGGCAGCAATGCACTGGCTGCCGTCAGCTCATCGGGAAATCTCATCTTTCTGATGGTCGGCTTTTTCAACGGTATCGCAATCGGTGCAGGGGTTGTGATTGCCCGTTATTTTGGAGCCAGAGATATCGACAATATGCAGCGGGCGATTCATACAACAGTCGCCTTCGGTCTTGTTTCCAGTTTGGTTCTAACGGTGCTCGGCGTTCTTCTGGCACCTCAGATTCTGATCTGGATGGATACACCGGCGAATGTTCTGCCGCAGTCGGTAACCTATTTCCGCATTTATTTTATGGGCTCCCTGGGGCTTGTCATGTACAACATCTTTGTGGGTATCCTGCAGGCGGTAGGTGACAGCAGACATCCGCTGAATTATCTGATCATTTCATCGATTATCAATATCGTGCTGGACATCGTATTGATCGTTGTCTTTCACATGGGGGTTGGCTCTGCGGCCTTTGCGACGATTCTTTCGCAATTCGTCAGTGCATTTCTGTGTATGAACCGGCTGCTGCGGACAAAGGACAGCTATCGGCTTTCCTTGCGCAAAATCCGCTTTCACAAGGATATGCTCGCACTGATTATCCGCTATGGTCTGCCAAGCGGTCTTCAGAATTCCATCATCGCCATCGCCAATGTGGTCGTGCAATCCAATATCAACGGCTTTGGGGAAATGGCAATGGCCGGATGCGGAGCCTATTCAAAAATCGAGGGGTTTGCGTTTTTGCCAATTACCAGCTTCACCATGGCACTGACAACCTTTGTCGGTCAGAACCTGGGGGCACGTCAATACGAACGTACGAAAAAGGGCGCAAAATTCGGTATGCTGTGCTCCATGGCGATTGCAGAGGTGATCGGAATCGTCATTTTTCTGGGGGCACCGCTATTGACAGCTGCCTTTAACAATGATCCGCAGGTGGTGATGTTTGGAACCGAGAGAGCCAGAACCTCGGCAATGTTCTTCTTCCTGCTGGCTTATTCACACTGCATATCCGCAATACTGCGCGGTGCCGGAAAATCCATGGTACCAATGATTGTCATGCTGCTGTTCTGGTGTGTGGTCCGGGTGACCTTTTTAACGGTTATGATTCACTTTTTGAATGATATCGCCGTTGTATACTGGGTATATCCGCTGACATGGTCCTTAAGCTCCATCGCCTTCTTCCTATATTATCGTAAGGTGAACTGGATGCATGCATTCGAGGCGGCCTGAGACACGCGCACGTGTTTCCAATCGGAAGCCCTGTATGCGCGTCATGGTAGCTATGACATTTTCCGCTAGTTGCAGGATAGGAGCTGTCCGAAATATTTTCCTTTTATTTCCAGGCGGCTTCAAAAACACTTCAAGTCCAGGCACGATGGCTTGCTGAGCTGACAAGACTTTACAGAAATGAATTTATTTCATTGTATGAACCGAAAGGAACAGGTAACCTGCATGCAGGCACGCTGTTCTTTTTATATGCGTTTTTTAAAAAGATAAAGGAGGCATACAGTTGTAGGGCATAGAATACAGCGGCTTTTGCTTCATGCGATATCTGCCGAGAACGTACGGTGAAATATGAAATTGCCTGTTCGCTATGGACCGGGAGCAGCTACAAACGGATAACGCGCTGTCAGTCAGGCAGCTGATAAAATTCTTTTCTTTTTTCCTCAGAACTCTTATAATGAAAAGAGCAGCTCAGAAAGAACAACAATACATGATGTTTTACGCTGTATAATATGAAAGAAGTGAAATGATGAACAATATAAATATCGGAATGCTGGCACATGTGGATGCCGGCAAAACAACGCTGTCGGAAAGTCTGCTGTATGTGTCCGGGAGTATTCGTCAGCTGGGACGGGTGGACCATGGAAATGCCTTTCTGGATTATGATGCACAGGAGAAGGATCGCGGTATTACGATTTATGCCAAGCAGGCAATCTTTGACTGGAAGGATACACGCATCACCCTGCTGGATACCCCGGGGCATGTGGATTTCTCCGCAGAAATGGAGCGGGTGCTTCAGGTGCTGGACTATGCAGTGGTGATCATCAATGCACTGGATGGCATACAGTCCCATACGGAAACAATCTGGAAGCTGCTGCAGCATTATCATGTTCCTGTTCTCATATTTGTGAATAAGATGGATGTCAGCTATACAGAGCGCACACAGATCATGGAGGATTTGAAACGGCATCTGGATGAGCATTGTGTGGATGTTACCCTGCAGGATGAAGCATGTCAGGAGCAGCTGGCCATGTGCAGTGATGAATTGCTGGAAAGCTATATGGAAACAGGAGGAATTACCGATGAGCAGCTGGCAGATGCGGTTGCGCAGCGAACCATCTTTCCCTGCTGCTTCGGCTCTGCACTGAAAATGGAAGGAATTCAGGAATTTCTTGATATGTTAAACTCCTGTACAAAGGCTCCGGCATATCCGGAAGCATTTGGTGCCCGGATATTTAAAATCAGTCGGGATGAGAATGGAAACCGTCTGACGCATATGAAAATCACCGGCGGCAGTCTCAAGGTAAAAACGAAGCTTGCGGAGGATGAAAAGGTCGATCAGATTCGTCTGTACTCCGGAACCCGTTATCAGCTTTGCGAGGAGGCATGCAGCGGCTGTGTATGTGCAGTAAAGGGATTGACCGGTTTTCATGCAGGGGATGGTCTTGGCTTTGAAAGGAGTCGGCAGGAGGTTCAGCTTACCTCGTTTATGAATTATCGTGTGCAGCTTCCAGCGGGATGTGATCCCTTTGTCATGCTGAAGCAGCTGCGCCAGCTGGCGGAGGAGGATCCACAGCTGCATGTAAGCTATGATACTCATTTAAAAGAGCTGCATGTACGGCTGATGGGGGATATTCAGACCGAGGTATTAAAGCATACCATACAGGAGCGTTATCATACCGCCGTGGACTTTGATGAGGGCAGTGTTGTATATAAGGAAACGATATTGAACACAGTTGAGGGGATTGGCCATTATGAGCCGCTGCGTCATTATGCAGAGGTGCATCTTCTTTTGGAGCCCCTGCCAAGAGGAAGCGGTCTGCTCTTTGAAAGTGACTGTAAGGATGAGGTGCTGGACCGTCACTGGCAGCGTCTTATTCTGAGCCATTTGCAGGAAACGGAGCATGTCGGCGTTTTGAGCGGGTCTCCCATTACCGATATGAAAATCACCCTGCTTTGCGGCCGTGCCCATCAAAAGCATACCGAGGGTGGAGATTTCCGGCAGGCAACCTATCGGGCATTGCGGCATGGACTGCGCAGTGCACAAAGCATACTGCTGGAGCCTTACTATGAATTTACCCTTCGCATTCCCCCTTCCTGCGTCAGCCGTGCGGTATTTGACATCGAGCGCTTTCACGGTACCTTTACCCTGCAGGAGGACAGTGGGGAGATGAGTGTCATCAGCGGCAGTGCACCGGTACGGAAGCTGCAGAACTATCCACAGGAGGTATATGCCTATACCAAGGGGAAGGGACGTCTGTTCTGTACACTGAAGGGCTATGAGGCATGTGCAGATGAGGAGGATGTGCTGAACGAAGTGGCATATGACTGTGATGCAGACATGGATCATCCGTGTGGCTCCATCTTCTGTTCTCATGGAGCGGGCTATTATGTGCCTTGGGATGAAGTGAAGCAGCATATGCATATGCAGAGTGACTGGGGCCGTATGCAGCTGAAAAGGGAAAGCTATCAGAGCTATACGGCAAAGCCTGTGGATGAAAAGGAGCTGGAGGAAATCTTTATCCGTACATACGGTCCGATCAAGCGAAGACCACCGCAGAAAACGAAACCCGCCTCGAATATTATAGATTTGGAAAAACAGAACATTTGCTATCAGCCGCTCCCGGAATGCCTGCTGGTGGACGGATATAATGTGATTCATGACTGGGAAGAGCTGAAATTCATGGCAAAAGAGCATCTGGATGCGGCACGGCATCGATTGATTGACATCATGTGCAGCTATCAGGGGTATCGCGGCTGTGAATTGATTCTTGTCTTTGATGCCTATAAGGTAAAAGCAGGTATCGGCTCCTCTCATAAAGAGGGAACGATTCATGTTGTGTATACAAAGCAGGCGCAGACAGCCGATATGTATATTGAACAGGCAACGCATCAGCTCGCGAGTGAATTCCGTGTAACTGTGGCAACCTCTGACGGCATGGAACAGCTGATTGCCAGCGGACAGGGGGCATCCCGTATGTCATCCCGCCAGCTGTATACCGAGGTATTGCGTATGAAGAACACCTCGGTAAAGGAATTTGAGCGGAAGCAGCTGCGCGGCGGTGCGGAGCCGCTGAAAAAACTGCGGGAATACCAGATTGAGGATGCTGATGAGGAAATGAAATCATAAAACAAAAAAACCGGAAAACATGGTATGATGGAAGCATCACAGGTTCCCTCTGCAGAAGAGCTATGCAGGCATAAGCGCCTTTTGATATTAGAAAATACACCGCTGTAAGGGATGATACTGCAATATATCGCCTTTCTACCGGTGCTTTTTCATATCCCTCATGTACACAAGCCTACCTGCTATATATCCGCTGTATGAATCAGATGGAAACAGGGCTGAACAAAACGAAAAAGAGACCTTTATGCTGCAGAGTATAAATGAAACTGCTATGGAATCAAAAACAGACCCTATCTGTGCCGGCATGCAGATTGCTTCCAATATTCTCTTTCATGTAGCTAAAACCATGGTATGCGCTTGGTTTCTGAAAAGTAAATACCTGCTATGATCCTACAGCGGCTTCATTTCTGCGTGCCGAAAAGAAAGCTTTTGAAAAACAATATCCACAGCAGTCCTGTGTTTTTTCTTTGTATGACAGGGGTAAAAGGATGCAGAGTGTGATAAAATAGAAAAAAGGACAGGAGTATATGGCGGCAGCTTATCCCGATACAGGCATGATTCAGGTTACCTGTGTATGGGTGTGCCAGCCGACAAAGGAGGTAAGACCATGCACCGACTATCATGGAATAGCATAACAAGCGAAACACGGATCCCGCAGAAAACATCCGCAAATGCAGGAAAATACCGCAGTGAAATTGAAAGTGACTATCATCGGATCATCCGCAGTGCATCCTTTCGCAGACTGCAGGATAAGACACAGGTATTCCCGCTTGACAATAGTGATTTTGTGCGCACAAGACTGACGCATTCTCTGGAGGTATCCTCCATCGCAAAGCTGATTGGCAAGCAGGTATGCATACAGGTGCTTGATCAGCAGCTGGCACCTGCCGGGGATCAGCCGGATTCCTTGAAGGTTATTGAAATTCTCAACTGTGCAGGTCTTCTGCATGATATTGGCAATCCGCCCTTCGGCCATTTTGGCGAAAGTGCCATTCGCAACTGGTTTGAGAAAAATCTATCTCTGTTACAATTCAAGCAACGGCCTCTACAGGCATGGCTGGATGAGCAGCAGCAGGCAGACCTTCTGTATTATGAGGGCAATGCCCAGGCGCTGCGTATAATCACAAAGCTGCACCGTCTCACAGGACGAAGCGGCATGCATCTGACCAGCAGTGTTATGGATACGATTATCAAGTACCCGGTGAACTCTCTGGAAAAG
>SKEY01004324.1_pt1 | contig 11342 bp, 10 predicted proteins | sample 4843871 | NCBI WGS metagenome assembly SKEY01 (sample SAMN11008797, study PRJNA524170) | human gut metagenome | biome: Human fecal sample; material: Feces; isolation source: fecal sample from pouch patient p36 | host: Homo sapiens | place: Israel: Tel-Aviv | collected 2016-12-04 | reverse complement strand
GGTTGCGGCGGTGGTGCTGGGGGCGCTTTCCGTGTTGGCTGCGCTGGTGCCGGTGGATGTTGCGGTGCTCTCCTCTACGGTATCTGCTGCCGCATATGTGTTGGTGCCGTCTTCAGCCTTGCCTGTGTCGCCGCCCGTGGCGTCGGCTTGCGCCTGCTGCTCTGCGGCTGCCTGAGGCTGGATGGCTTCCGCGATGGCTGCCATGGGCATCGTCGCGCCGACCATGGACGTGCACGCCATCGCGCAGAGCAGGTAGTAAAGGGGTCGTTTCATAGCGGAGCCTCTCGGTGAGCAGCCAATAGGGTCCGAAGGCAGCTCCAGGCCGGCACTCCGCACATATTTTGTTGCGGTTTATTTTACGGGAACCCCAGTCAACATCAGCGAACTTTCTGGGGAATGTTGGGGAGGGGAGGGGATGCCATAGGAGACGGCTTTGTGGGCGGAAACAGCTTTACCAAAATGGCGCATCCGATTTAGCGACTGCTCGAAGCGGTCGTACCGCACGATGCCAGTCCAGTTGTCGGTACCTGAACTCCTCGATCATTTGCTTGGAAATTGCGGCTGCATTGTCAACGGTCCCCCCTCGCACCTTGGACATGCAATAGATCGGCATGAGTCAGTTGGCTTAGATGCCCATCCCTTACGATAAAGACGCTTCCAATGGATCGCCCAGCTCGTTGGGTAGATTATGGTGGCGGTCGGCCGCGTTCGTATGGAGGCACCCGTTCAGTGGGTTGTCGATGCACGCCTCTTTGGGTGCGAACTTCAGAAGGTAGGGGATGTCGTCGTTAGGCATAGTGTGTTCTCCTTTGGGTGATGACGGCTCGGACCGCTTCGTGTGCCCGGGATGCTTGCTGTCGAAGCGGGGGCTCACGGAGCCTTCGTGTTGGATTGGCGTGGCGTTTGTGGCTGTCTTGTCCGCGTTTCCGGAATGTGCGTTTGGTTTGCCGATGTCCCGCAATTGCTCTAGGTTTTTGTGCGATTTGCCTTCGCTTTATTGTCGCTGCTTTGCACCAATCAAAAACAGCATGATGCTTGCCTGAATCTCAATTAGTTCGGGGTCGGGTTCCATACTGCCGAGGTCCATTAAGTTATAAAGATGCGCTCCGTAGCCAACAACGGTTAAGGTGCTGGGGTTAATACCGCCAGCATCCAAGATTACTTGCGAAGAGCCGAGGATGCTCATGCGATACAGGTCAAATATCTCAGCTGCGATTGCTACATTTTCTGTGCCGGAAACTTATTCGTATGCGCTTTTCTTCAACGGATTTATCGGAGGGTTCAGCGTTCTTGCAAATTGCATTGCAGCAATATTGTTCAAGATGGCAATCTGTCGGTAGGTAAGCTGTTCGGCGAGTTTGATGAGGTGGTTTGCAGTCGGCCTGCTGATCTCTGGATGAAAGAGAATATTTGCATACAGTCTTGCAAGGTAAACTGTCTTTTTCTCCTCGTGCTCTCTTTGTGCGGCCAACAATGTGCCCTCAAGGAGCTCCTCGCTTGCCGGTCGGCTGTTACTGTCTTTAACGAAGAAATTATCGTTTCGAGGGGTCTTTCCCCGGGCGATCTTTTCCTCAATGAGCTCCTTCGCCTTGGTGTATACGGCTCCAACCCTTTCCTCTTCCAATGGCGCGAGGGTACGTTTCTTTATCTCGCTTCCCATGTTTTGAAACATGTGCTCTATGGCTGTTGCCGCGACGCTTCCCGCAGCCGCTCCTTCTGGACCACCAATTGCTGCGCCTATGAGTCCTCCGGCAACTGCGCCTGCGGCGCTGCCGGCATATTCGCCAACGTTGTCAATGATGGTCTTTTTAATTTCATCTTGTTTCATGGTTTCTTCTCTCTGAAGGGGTGAGGTCACATTTAGGATTTGGGCTATTGTCTAATTGGGGTTCGTAAGGTTTCATGGATGATGGATGCATGCGTTCTTGGGTATCGATTATCTCGGAAGTGATGACATGTCTGACGTTAAGAAGCAACACTATGTTCCACAGTTTTATCTTAGGTCGTTTACCGATGATGATGGTTTTCTTTATGCTGTGAGGCGCGGTACGAATGGGGTTGGATCTGTCTTTAAAACCAGGACGGACGGTGTCTGCGCCGAGAGGTACCTGTACGAGGTCAGGAGACGGGTTCCAAAAGCTGAAGACGCATTTGTTAAAAAAGGTGCAGCAGAACATACGCTCGGTAAGAACGAAAAAATTTTAGCGGCGAAGTACGAGTCACTGCTTGGTTGCTTGGATGTCCGAAAGTTTCCGAACCGAGATGTTACGTGTGAGATTCTGGATCATTTGATTTGCTTAATTTCGATGCTGATTGTGAGAAACCCTGTCTATCTAAATGCTGAGAGAGGCAGTGCGGATGACTTTGCCAATCAATTAAAGGCGTCCGGCTTCCTCACTGAGGAGGATCGGACTGCGCTCAAAGCGGAAGGATTTGAGGGCGAATTCAATTCGCTTGTTGAGTTCGTTTTGCAAGGTATTGTTCTTTTTAACTTAACCGATGACACGCCACTGCTTTCGCTTGTTTCTTTGATGCGTGGGATGGATTGCTGTTTTTGCGTGGCACCTGATGGGTCAGAATTTATAACCTCTTCGTATCCCGTTTTTGCCGAGTGGGCGGATCTGAAAGATGCCGATCCCTATAGCATTTACTTTCCGTTGAGCCCTCGCTATGGCGCGGTTTTTAAGCGTAAATCAGATAGCGAACGCTTGGTAAGAATCTCCTCGATCAATAGCTCCATGGTGGATACGCTCAACGATGCGCTCGTTAATGGTAACGATGCGTGGGACTGTCTCATTTCAAGAGACCGCGAGCGTTTGGAGGCAATTACGGTGCTATGAGGTAGTGGCCCATTGTTGACCAGATAACTTCCATTAGCGTTCTGACATGTTATTGATTACCTAATAACGCAGCCGGTCTTTAACCTAACGGGGCATTTGCCTTACAAATTTTTACTGCCAGTTGTTTGATATTCTGTTCTTTAATAAAGAATGACCGTTGGGGGCGTTATGCACGATAAGCCATGGCTTACTCCTGAACAACAGATTGAGCATTTGGAACGTAAGGGCGTAGCGTTCAAATTGATGAACAGACAAGAAGCTCTAAGTTATTTAAAACATAACAATAATTATTTTAGGCTCCGCTCGTATCGGTGCGGTTTTGATAAGGTCGTTGGTGGGGTAAATGATGGCAAGTATATTGGTCTCGATTTTGCCATGCTCCAGGATCTGTCTGTTATCGACTATGAATTGCGGCAAGTCTTACTGCCCATGACAATCGATATTGAGCACTTTGCAAAAGTCGAGCTGTTTGAGAGGCTTGGGCGTGACTCAGTTGATCCTTATGAGATTGTGGAGTACTACCTCAGAAGCAAGAGGGGTTCGCAAAATGATTGCATGTCTGGCGGAAGCGTGACACGTGAGATTGATTCAAGGTTAAACAGCTGCTATATCAATGGTCTTATTTCAGCCTATAGGGAAACTGGCTATCCGGTCTGGGTTTTTACAGAATTAATTACCTTCGGAACCTTTATCGATTTTTGGTTCGCGGTTTCTCACTATCTTCATGATGTGGAATTTAGAAAACGCGCCTATGAACTGCAGGCTGTGAAGGGCCTTAGGAATGCCTGCGCGCACAACAACTGCATTATTAATGATCTGAAGTCGGGTAAGCCCAGGTATAACGTTTCGTATGACGTAAGAAATGCTGTGACGGGACTTAAGCTCCAAGATGTGAATGTTAAGGCTAAGCTATCAAACGAACGTCTACAGCATATTGCGACTACATTGTACCTTCACAGCACTATGGCTTCAACCGGGGTAAGGGCTAATAAAGGAAAACAGCTGCGCAGGCTAGTTGAAAGAATGTACCGCAATGAGAGCTACTATCTTCGTAATGATCAGATAAGAACCGGTTTCGCATTTATCAGCGGCTTGATTAATGGCTGGTTTGTGAATTAGAAAAAAGTTCTTTTATGGGGATGTGTACATAACTATACTATACGCTCACAATACAAAGAAGGCTGGTTGTCTTCTTATCGGGGACGCATCCTCTGGGTGTGTCCCCGTTTTTCTTTTCATTGAGTAAGACGGACTGTCTGAATGAGACGGGGGACTCCTCATGAGTTCGGTGCTTACCGTTGCGACCTGATTATTCAATATCCACGTTGGTAGGCTTTTTTTGGACATGATTGCTATTACGCGTGGGCACTAGGGCCAGTGTGGGCCCCTGTAAAATCCGATGACTATTATTTCTTAAGTTCTCTTATCCTTAATATGTTGTTTCATCGCGTTGACGTTGATTGAAGGCTGTTGCATATGGTCTTTCAAGGATTTCCTGTTTCCGATCCTCCGGAAAACTGGAAGGAGATGGAGAAGTCCGTTGCGCAGATTCTGTCAGCTTCTGGAATGGATGCTGAGATTCAGAAAACTGTTAACTTGGCGCGAGGAGCTGTAACCGTTGATGTTTATGCTCAGCCCAAAAAGAGCCTGTATGGGCCAATTATATGCGAATGTAAATATTGGAACACAGCTGTTCCTCAGGAAAAGGTGTTTGCATTTAGTCGGGTAGTTGGTGATAGTGGCGCTTCTCTTGGGTTGTTGATTTCGCGATTTGGGTTTCAAGAGGGAGCTATTAATGCTGCGCGATATAGCAATATTAAATTGCTTTCATGGCCTGAGTTCATTGAGTATATAAAGCCCTTTTGGCTCTGTGAGACAACAAGGCGTTGTTTGGGCTTTGGGCAGATTTTGATGAGATATTCGGATCCCCTGGATGTTCCGACTCATCTTATTGGCGATCAAGGGCGTGCGGAATATAAAAAGCTCCTTTCGAAATATCGCGGGCTTGTTCAATTGCTGTCTTCGTTGAATATCGAGGTTATTTCTCAGGTAGAGTATCCTGCAATGTTGCGAGATGGTGACATTGTGTGCGCTGCTGATGCTTTTGTAAGCAACTATGCGGACGTGCTTGCGGCAAGGACTGCGGATCAATTGTTCACTTTCCTTGTCGATACTTGCGAGCAGGCAATTAATGAATTTGATAATGTTTTTAACGGATTCGATTTGGATGATACTCCCTATGAAGAAGTTGCCAAATATGCGGACGATTTGATCGAAGCGCTTTTCCCAGAAGAACATTCTTCATCCAGAGAATATGGCGAAAACGAAGTCTCGCGTATTAAATTTGAACATCAAAATGCAACGACGGATTTAATTAGATGGATAAGGAAGACGGTAAGGACAACGTGACGCGTAATTTCATTCGCAAATTAACAACCGCATAGCGGAGCACGGCCCGCGCCCCGTCATAAAATTTCTAGCCGCTAAACAATTAATTAATAGCGCAGGGGGCGCGGGCCGTGTCCGCGATCGTCGCATCAGTCGACGAGGAGGCGTCCGAACTCGTCGGGGCAGAGTCTGGATTCAACATGGCTAAGGAGGGGCTTTATTGATCTTCAGTAGAGTCCAATGGGTGGTTGCAATGCTCATCGGACAAATGGATAACCGTGAATATGCGTCAATAATATTGATAGGTCTTTTTGCGACTTACCTTCTGGCTAAGGGTAAGTTGTTAAGTGTTATTAAATCGTTTGCCGATGTTGCCAAACTTGTGCTAAATCCTAAAATTCTGATTCCTGCGCTTTTGCTTGTAGCGTACTCCTTGCTTTTGATATATGGTGCGTTTGTTTGCGGGTTTTGGAATACAAGCATCTTGTTCGACACGATTCTTGAGGTTGTATTTGTCGGGTTTCCCTCCATGCTAATTGCGTCCAAGGCCACATCGGTTACTTCTATTAAAAATGAATTGATTGTTCCCGAGGTCGGTTATGGCGCGCTAACGTCTTTCTATATCAACTTGGTTTGTTTCCCGATTCTGGTTGAGGTTGTTCTTCAACTAGTCATTTTGTTTTTGGGTATTGGTTATGCTCTATTTTCATCCAAGCGTGATCTATCCAATCTACGCCTATTTGAAAACGCGAGAGCTGTTTTGGGCATCATAATTTTTGTTGCTGCAACGCTTCTGCTCTCAAATACTTGGTTTTCTATGGACTGGGGCGTTGAATTAAGTTCGCTATTTCTTTCAATTTGGTACCCGGTATTTATCATGCCTTATGTTCTTGCCCTTGCTTATTATGCCTCGCTTGAATCGATGGCCATGCGGATTAAAGTTTCGGAAGAGAACCTGCCTACAAAGGAGTTTATTAAGATTGCAATGGCGTTGCTTCCAAACTTTCGATATATCAGGCATTTCAACGGATGGAATGCCCATGAGTATCTAGAGTGTTTAAACCCGTCTGAAAAAGCTTGCTACTTGGGTACTTTTAAGCGCGAGATCGACACGGTCGCCGCTAACGCCAACGCTAAGGTTAAACGGTTTGAATCGGGTAAGGGGAGTAACGGGTTTGATGAAGATGGGATATGGCTTGACTGGACACATCTGGAAGAGATGAAGTCCTTTCTTTGGACAATTGCAAGCTTGGAGAATCGGAGTTGGATGGAATCCGGTGCCTATTCGTCTTTGGATGAGGCGTTTAACTGCTTCTTGCCTAAAGGCTGCAATGGATCGTTGTTGCTTTCTCGCGGAAAGGATACATACGTCTGTTGGGTAATTAATTCATCAGGTTTTGTGTTTGCTGCCGGTTCCAGAGATGGTGCTTTTCCTTTTATGAAATACGAGGGCGATCGCTGCCCAATTACTGACGGTGCGGATATGCTCTCTGAGTTTGTTGATGACAGCGGGGATGCTGATACGCGACTTAAAAACTGGCACTTCAGCTTTTATGTTGATAAATCTTACTTGTGATTACGCTTGAGACTGGATGATTTAACGATGCTTCTCTCTATGACGGGGCACGCTCCATGTTCCGCTGCACGGTGGTCAATTAGCAAAAGAAATTATGCGTCACCGTTTGGGATATATTTATATTCGTCAAGCTACGTTGTTTCTTCAGACTTCCTCTGAACGATCCGGAGGCATGATGTTTCTTGGATTATAAACAAGAAAAATGTTTATAATTGAATTGCCTAAGAGGAGGTTGCTGTGAAACTTCTTAAATTAAGAATCGATGGGGTCACGCTGTTTAAGGACAAGCGTTTGGAACTTGATTTTATTGCCTCCGATCGCGTTTCTCGCGATGAAGAAGGTAATGTCGCCGACGTGTTCCCGCTACCGGTGGGGTCTTCGATCTATTCTCAAAATGTAATGGGCGTTGTTGGCGTAAACGCATCCGGTAAGACAACGACTCTCAACCTTGTGCGCTTTGTACTTGGTTATATGTCTGGCAGCTTTGTTATGCGCCGCTTTGCAACTGGCTCCGATGTTCTCGGAAACTTGGAGCGCCAGGTCAATGTCGCCTGTGTATTTTTCGAAAAAGGTTCAGTCTATCTTATTGAGTCTCGGCTTCGCAAAGTAGATGGCGTAGCTGCGGAGGATACTTCTTTTGCGGAATCACTTGCATTTGAGAACGAATGGCTTTGGAGATGCCCCGCATCACGCGTCTCTAGAAAGGTCGTTTTGAATATCGAGCGTCTGAAGGATGTCTCTGAGCCTATTCTGGTTCGTGAGGGGCCTGATGATGGTGACCTTGTTCTTAACGATGCCCAACGAACTTTCCTGGATGACAACATGTCAATCGTGTCTGTCATCACGGGTAAAAAGGTGGTCTCGGTGGAGTCCCCCGAGCGCACGCTGCCTTTGACGAGCTTGCCAACCCCTGTTGTTCAGGCTTTTGATCCGAGTGTTGAATATCTTGTCTGGAACAAAGAAAACCAAGTGTTCCATCTTAAGTTTAAGGGTGAGCGAGCGGAGCGAGTGATGAATGTCGCTATTGCGACTTCTGTTCTGTCAAATGGAACGATCTTGGGCGCTGAGCTGGTCAATCAAGCGATAACTGCTCTCAGAAATGGGGGTTATCTGATTGTGGACGAGATTGAAACGGGTCTTAATAGATCACTTGTTGGCACAGTGATTGAGCTTTTTGCTTCTCCTGTTACGAACCCACATGGGGCAACCTTGCTCTTTTCGACTCATTACTCGGAGCTTCTTGATGTGCTGAGGCGCAAGGACAATGTCTTTGTTCTTGTGCGCGACGATTCGTTTAAGACGGAGCTCATCAAGTATTCCGAGCGTATCAATCGGATTGAGAACAAAAAGAGCGATGTGATTATCAACAATGTAATCAAGGGATCTATGCCTAAGTACCCCGACGTTCAAGCGATGCGCGAGTATGTTTGCGAGCACATCAATGGGTAATCAGGCAAAAGACATTCTATCAAGTTGTTTTGTCTTGTTTAGCTGTGAAGGAACTGCGGAGGGCGCTGTTATTCAGGTGCTGTATGACAACGATTTGTTGATCGTCCCAAGAGACCGAGTGGTCAAAGATGCCCTCATTGTTGATCGTCCTTACACGCGAAAACGCAAGGCTTCCGAAATTGCAAACGACTATTTCTCGATGAACTACGAGACTGCTGGGGCTGAAGGACTTGCGGTCGCACGGATTGTGGATAGCGGTGCTCCCAAGTTTGAGTTTCCAAAGCGCAGGCAGAACGGTACTAAAGTGCTGAGTTTTGTTACGCGACCGGAGATCGAGATGCTTGTGATTCACGCCGAGGGTGCCTATCGGGATTGGGGAATTGCGACCAGAAGGGACAGGCAACTTAAGCCTAATGAATTCTGCAAACAGCGTCTTGGGCTAGGCAAAATTAAAGAGAAAGATTTTCTTGAGGAATATTGGGGCAACGGCGAAAAACTTGTAAAAGCAATTAAGGCCCATGCGGAGACGAGTAAGCGTAAGAGCGGAGAGTTTTTACTGGTTGACTTGTTGAAATAGCAGCTGAATGCCCGACGGAAGTATGCGGCAAATTTCGGAACCCTCGAGCACATCGCCCTTTTCATGTAAAGAAACCGCAGGTAGAAGCGTTGCCGTTATCCAGTGTGGTCGGCATGTCAAGAATTTGCCGCATACTTCCGGATTGAGCGCTCATTTAGCACTCTTAATGTCCCCTCATCCTCTAAAAAAAGTTTTAAAACAGCCTTAAAGGCGCTTCAGCTCGCGTTGACAGCGTACAATACGCATGTTTGACTATGACAAAAGTGGATTTTAGGGGAGGGGTGCGCCATGGAGGTGCTGGTTGTTGGCAACACCGCATATGTTGACGATGACTTTTGTGCCAAGGCGTTCCCCGGGGACCACGTTAAGGTTGTCGCTGCCACGGAAGCACGTCGCGATGAGTCGTCGCCCCATGCCTCGTGGAAAGAGCTGCTCCAGAACTTGGAGCAGGCCTATGAGTTCGACCGCGTGGTCTACCTGTCTAATTACCTTACCCCGCATACCGATACCGTGGGCGATATCGAGCTGCTGCGCACGGTCTTTCGTGCGTGCGCGGGTCGCCGGGTCCAACTGCTGTATGTAGCGGGGCCCGCGGGTGCCGAGGGCGCCGCCGATGCCGCGGGGCGAACGGGCAAGGGCATTATCGCGCACGCAGCCAACGACCTGTGCCGCTACTACGCTGCTCGCGAGGGCGTTCAGACCAAGATTCTGCGCGTGCCATTCCTGTATACCGCGTCTGCCGCGCTGGAGGACCCGTTTTTGGTGCCGCTGTTCGACGCGTGCTCAACCGGATCGGTCGCTCTGCAGGGCGCGCAGGATGCGGCGTTTCCCCTGCTGTGTGCCGAGGAGCTTGCGGTGCTGGTACGCCGTATCTTCGACAGCTGGGATGGCAACTTTGAGACGCTCGACGTAGCCGATACCTTCCATCACACGGCGGGTGAGGTGGGCGACGCCCTCAAGGCGTTTTTCCCCGGCCTTACCGTTGCCTATGGCGATTCTGCCGGCTACGTCCTGCCCGCCAGCGATGTCGCTCGCGTGCGCTATGGCTGGTTTCAGCGTTACGACTTGCTGCGCGATCTTTCGACCATTCAAGCTCGATGGGGCGCTGGACGCATCAAAAAGATCAACCCGCTGCGCGCCGCCATCGACCGCATCCAGATGCGCACGCTGCCTATTAAATGCCTGGAGACGGGCGTTGCCTGGGTCCTGTTCGAGGTGCTGGAGCATCTGTTCTCCCAATCTGCCCAGCTCAACGTGCTCGATTATCGCCTACTCTACGTGGTGCTGATCGGCACGCTGTATGGTCTGGACTTTGGCTTGGTCGCGGCGCTGCTGGCTTCGGTGGGCTTGGCAGCGAGCTACTTTACTCAGTACGGCTATACCTTCCAGGGTCTCTTTTACGAGCCGTCTAACTGGCTGCCGTTTATTGCGTACTTTGTTGTGGGTGCCGTGTGCGGCTATGTGCAGCTGCGCAACAGCGAAGCCATTAGGGCGGAGCGCGATCAAAACGAGCTCGTGCGTAATCGCAATACGTTCCTCACACAGCTTTACCACGACGCGATCGAGGACAAGCGCGCGTACAGGCGCCAGATTGTGGGTCGCCACGACAGCTTTGGCAAGATCTTTGCCGTGACGCAGGAGCTCGACGTGCTCAACCCACGCGACATCTATCGCAAGTGCTGCGAGCTTTTGGGCGAGATCCTCGAGAACGATTCGGTGGCGATCTACCATGTTTCGGGCGGGGCATTTGCACGCCTGGTGGCAGCAAGTCCCGCGATTGCCGAAGATGCCGCACGTTCGCTCACGCTTGAGCAGCTTGCCCCTCTTTTGGGCGACGGGGGTCGTTCGAACCTGTGGGTGAACCGCGAGCTGACGCCGGGGCTTCCCATGTTTGGATACGCGATCGAGCGCGACGGGGCACCCGCCGTGTTGATCTTTGTGCGTCGTGCGGCCGAAAACCAAATGACCCTCTATTATCAAAACCTGTTCCGCATCTTGTGCGGCCTGGTCGAAAGCGCGTTGGGCCGTGCCTTTGACTATGAGGCGGTGGCGCAGGATAAACGCTGCGTTGACGGCACGTGCGTGCTCAAGCAGGCTGCCTTTGGCCAAGAGCTTGCGGCGGCGCAGGCGCTGGCAGATAGCAAGATGGGAAGTTTTTTGCTCCTGCGCGTGGTACCGGGCATGGAGCCTGTCGGCGAGCTTGCGGGCGCAATTGGGTCGGCAATCCGCGAGAGCGACGCGGTGGGCTTGGTCGACGGCGACGTGCTCTACCTGCTTATGCGCCAGGCAAAGGCGTGCGATCTGCCCATTATCCGCGAGCGCCTGAGCGCAAAGCAGATTGCGGTGGAGCCCGTCGATGGCGAGGACATCGTGGCGCTGTTGCAACACATCTCTTACACCGGTGACGGTGAGGGGGGTGCCGCTTGATCTCGCTTGTCGTTGCTGCCGTCTTGCTGCTGATTCATGCGCTGGTTTGCCTGATGCTGTGGACGCTCATGAAGCTGGGCCTGCT